>JAABUP010010347.1_pt1 | contig 11051 bp, 10 predicted proteins | sample 5559201 | NCBI WGS metagenome assembly JAABUP01 (sample SAMN10711887, study PRJNA513373) | rock metagenome | isolation source: Antarctica rocks | place: Antarctica | reverse complement strand
GGTGGTGAGTGGCAACTAACCGTGCGGGCACCTCGCTAACTCGCGAGGTGTGCCCGCACGGTTAGGACAGCGCATTGTTAGAAGATGGTGAGCGGAGGAGATGGAGCTAAGAGTGACCCGCATAAGGGACCTAATTTGGGCAACAATGCAGGCTTCAAACATTGTCATTGGAGCGGTACATTAGAATCAAACAGTCGACCTCTTAGAAAAACTTCCGTGCATATGCCTTGTGGCCTGTCCGTATACATCCAAGCCTCCACGGCCACGAATGTGAGACAATCTCTGGCAGGATCCCCAATGCAGGTACGCGCACATGCCGCATCCTTTGATGCACCATGGACATGTTGGTGCTTGACTCAGCATGGCCTCGTGATCCAGTTAGTTGCATGTTATCGATACCTTAGCACTCGTTTTGAAGGCATCGAGTAGCCCGGTCAGAGATCGGTCTTGGTCAGAGAAGATTGGAGTCCGGGAATAACGCGACGAGGTATGAAACGCTGCTGATCTTAGATCGCATTGTTCAAACGCAGGTGCGAGCGTTTAGTAAAGTCGGACGCGGCTTGAGTTGCCGCTGCAACAATGCCGCAAAGGCACAAAGTCATGGCTATGAGGGAGATGGTCTTGAAGGTAAAGTATGAGATCTAACTCCGCCTGAACCCTAACCTAAGTGGGTATCACATTTTGCAAGACTAACGTATATCGGACAAGAAAGGCGAGGATCGTCAGGTACGGTTTAAGGTTGCATCAGACATGCGGAGGAGGGGCGCAGGAACAGGAGGCAGAGTCTTGGCGCTCTCCCATTATGCCACTCTCAAGTCTCGAAGCAAGTCGAGATCTGCGATAGGGGATCATGATGATGGGACGCACTCCGAACTCCGCAGTCGGCCAGCTTTGAAGATGCTAGCAATACATGTCGCCGCCTTTCACTGACATCACTGCCACATGGGAAATGAGCAGTTTCCCAATACTTCTCAAAGCTACATGCACAGCGATATCGATTTCCTTTTCCTTTTGGGGATAAATCCAACTCAACAGTCTGAAAGGCCCCAAAAGATGACTGTAAGGCTATGACCTCAGAATAGATTCCAACAAAGTCGAGTCTCATGATGATAGTTGTAACGACTAGGGGTATTACGGATCAGTAGGCTTCAGCTGCCAAGCCAGTAATTCGTAGCACAATAGATTGTGTTGGCCGAAACTTCAGCGAAACGCCGTGTTCTCCAATCAGCATGTTCACAGAGACGGTTAGCAGCAGTGCGGAATGCCCCGCCAACTACACCGAATGGCAAAAAGAAAAAGGGGCTACGGAAAGGGAAGGATTAACGAGGCTGATCCCCAAAAATAATCAGCTAATGCACCTCACCCCATCTCAACTTCACTCCTTAAGTTCTAACCCACAATCAAGTGAGCCTCGCCACCGTGAAATGGTTGCATTGCCAGAATCTAACGAGGAGTGTCAAAACTGGTCATGTTTCAACGCTCGGTTCCCCGAAGACACTTGACTTCTCTAAGCACACATCTCACAAGTTCATACGGGTAACGCTTTCGAGGCTGCTCCTGACCTCCGCCATGTCCCTGTCGATCTCCGATTGCAATCCTTCCCGCGCCATGTCACCGCGCTATCACCTTGTGGTACGAGTAACCATTCTGAAATTAAGGAGCTTGGGCCATATGCTATGGCATGGCCCGCACGTTACACACTGCAGCCCGACGTGATTGATGGCTTGTTCCAATCTTGAACTTGCAAGCCTAGGTGAGTAGCAGAATATCTTTTCATATGCACATCAGCGATAAAAATAACATCCTATCCAGTCTTTTCTTGAAGCCCACTAGTCAAGCGAAATTGCACATTGCTCAATCAGGCATAGACCTCGAAGCTCGTCACTTTGATACCACCCCAACTAGGCAACGTTCCTGCGGCAGCTTCCTTCTTCCACCCCACCCTCCCTGTCCCTTCGTGCATGGCTTTGTAAATCCTGTTGATGACACTATCCTTTTTACATTCTCCCTTGCTTCAGATATCATCGAAGTCTCAGCCTTCGCCTCTACAATATTCAGCCTACCTTGTCGGCATAATAAAGTAGCGGAACAATGGTAGGCTGAGGGTAATAATATTGCGTGATCTAATGCCAGGAACGGCCACTTCAGCACGCGAATTAACCTTGCAAAGCATTTCATAACCTCTTGAAGCACCTTCAATCATAATCGACCGATCCTTTGGCCCCACACCTAAGCACTCATCCTAGTCAGCAATTGAGAAGATCGCAGATCGACCTGAACGAGAATAGAATACCTTCTGAGTCGCAGCGGGGCAACTATGTCAGGGCAACACACACCGTCGTTACAATTCGAGACACCCAACACAAGAGTGAAGAGAGAGAACGCTTCTGCCTCCGCGCACTCGTCAGCCTCGGACGAGGAGTCGACTTCTTCTAATCCTACACGCCGGCGAAAGCCTTCGTCCATGTCACCTACGAGCAACGACCCTTCTAGCAGGCCCAGAGAATCAACAAGGCAACGTCAAAAGGCAAAGGCAACGTCGCAGAGAAGCGCACAAGGTGCAGGGCGAGGATCGACAATGATGCCGGGCTTAATGGGTCAAGGAGAAGAGATCACATACACACCGACGACGCACCGCATAAGCAAGGCCAAGAAGGGCAAAAAGGTTCATGCCTGCGAGTATCCTGGATGCAAAAAGGTATGGCGAAGCAGCGAGCCGTCACTTGTCCTTTGACTGACCAAGGAATAGATATTTACTCGAGCGGAACACCGAAAGTATGCCGCCAAATATATGCACAGGCTGTTTATATCTGCTGATTGGACTTGTAGACGCCATGAGGCTAATCATAATTCTTCGCCTGCCTTTCAATGCGAGATCGAGGGCTGTCGGAAGCCTTTTCAGCGCGCCGACTTGCTAGCACGGCATATGGAACGACAGTGAGTCCATTGAGGCTTGATACATATACTTATGCTAACGTTCGTAAGACACAATATGCCATCCGCCGAGGTATCAGCTTTCCGAAGTCAACATCGGCGGGGTTCAACGAGCGAAGTCTCCAGTCCCTCCAGGGGCAGCATCAGCGCACCTCACATGGGCCAACCTGCCCCGGCAACCGCGTCGACCCTCCCCCAACCCTCGGGCACCATGTCCATCGGCTCCATAATCGAGCCGAACATGCGAAGCGCTAGCGAATTCAAGAGCGAATATTCATCTCACGCATCTGGACCAAGTCTGCATGAGCTGCCTCACGCGGGCCATCTAATAGGGACGGCACCACGTAACCTTGCCCCGGAAATCCTCTACGGCCTGTCACCGAGTGGAGATTCACCTTTCTACACGTCCTCGTCTGATTCTTGTTATTCCCCTCTTTCAGGAATCTCGGATCATTATTTGCAACCACAAGCGGTGCCGAGACCGTATTTTCCCCAAGGGATCATTCAGAGGAGCCAGTCTACGAGTATTGAATGCTCTCAGCCGATTGTTACTCAGTCACCGCTGTCTGCGGAGCCGGGGACGCCGAGTTGGAATACGTATGCTCCTTCGCTCGGGTTTGGGTCGGATCCACATGGTATGCCTCCTGTGAGTAGCTAGACACCTCTTCCACTACCGTGGTCAAAACACTGACGAACATCACAGCATCCTCGCTTCCAATTCCACTCTCCTTCGTGGCCAGGCACGAACGCCATGCCCCCGTGGGAGATGAACAGCCACACACAACCACCCATGGCCTGGAACAGGGTCAACGACCTTGCCAGCTATTAGTACTCTTGCTAAAACCATCCATGATATCTTACTTACGACTTGACGATGGATACTATCGCTACGCCATAAACTTATCAAAAAAAGGCGACTTAATCTCTAACATCTCTTTTATTACATCATTTGGATATTGATCTCATGTACCGCAGTACTTTTATGGACGACTACATCATGAATTCATGGCGCTGAGATTTGCATGATCCTTTAACGAGCGCCTCTTTGGTTTTGGAGGACTTTACGGGACATCTGTGTACGAATAGAGAACGACAGGACAGGGCTAGATATGCTTTATATAATGTAATACTAGTCTTCAATGTCAAGGAAAATGAAATCTGTTTCCAAAGCTCAATTTGGTTGATCTGTCCTCTCTGTACCCTGGCTCGCCTGGTAAGAATAAGCAGGCAGCCGACTAGCGCATGGAGATGCTTTGCTTGGCGCCACCCAGAAAACCTCGAGACCTCCTCGACCTCTTCCTCGATCCTCACTGTTTCCTTTACAACACGACAACCTTTTCCAAGACTTCAGAGACCCTGATGGTTATAGTCTGTTAGCTCCGGCTATACTAAAGTACGCGTAAAGAGAGCTGATGGTCTTATGCTATGCACAACAAGGACTTGGATTTTCACCACAGTAGCGTTTCTGATGCTATCGATGAGCAACTCGATTTGAAAACTGGACAGAGATAAAAGCACCTAATCAAGGGGACAATGTCCCAATAGAAGAGCTAGGAATGCAGTCCTTTCCAGGACGAAAGAGCTTCGATTGCTAGATTTCTTCTGTACGCTGGTTGTTCTAGCATCCCCCATTCGCTAAACCGAGGACTCTTCAAAACATCCTTTCAACGCTATGCCCGACCCTAATTATTATGTGATTTTCTTCGCTCTGATCCCTGCCTCAATGTCCCCTTCCCAACTCTCGTTTGAGTACTTTTTCTGCGTCCTTCTCGCTCTCGCGTTCGCCCCTTAAGGCTCCTCCTTTCGCAAAGTTTGAAGCCACGAGAGCGCTTTGCAGACTGCATATCTATTTTTTAGGCTCGGTGCTGCGATCTTCTTTGCTTCTGTGAATTTCTCGATGAGTTTTAAGGGTGAGATGTGCAGAATGCCAGGCCTGGGAGCGTTGAAGAGCTGTATGTCTTCGTTAAGAAGGCAGCTGTCGATGATGGCTTCTGCGGCTCTGTGCTCTGGACTCATGCCAGAAGTAGGACGGGTTCGTCTTGCTTCACTGTGGGTATTTGCTCTGAGGGCATCTTTGTTGATTTAGCAGACTAGGAATAGGGTGGGGTGGAGGAAGGCATGGAAAGGTAACCGTCCGCTGATTTAGCTGCAACGAAGGAGAAATAGAGAGAGCTAAGGTCTCTCTAATTGTGCAAAGTCTAGCCCTTTTTGAAGTTTTCTCCAGCTGGTCAATCACCCCTCTGAAAATGACACGCTGGCCTCCTTTGAAGTAGCCTGCTGCTCGGCAGGAACTCGCATGAGTAGCGTCTTTTGTTTTGTTGGAGAGCCATCAAGAACCACGAATGGGAGAACGTTCCGGAAGGGCGTTTGCAAGCGTTGCCTACCACTGCAGGGAAACGGCTCAAATTTGAGACGGCGATACTAGAACCTTTATCGCCGGCCCATATTTGAGAGAACAAGGGTCGCGGGCCCATTGGGGGGTGGCGAAGATGAGCTGAACACCAACGAATAAGATCTGCATTGCCTAGAGTGATATAAGGAAGCACTAACGCGAAACCGTCAGCCGTCTCTGGAGGGACATGCATAAGTGCACGTATCAAGAGATTCATTGACCCTCGCTTCAAGCCTTGCGGAAACGCCAGCAAACGAAGCACGGGCCTAGGGCATTCAAATCAGATACCTAGAGATTCCTACGAACAACATGACGTTCTATGTGGTGCACGGAGACGCTCAGAGAGAACCTTCCAAATCGTCAATCTGTCTCAGTCTTCAATGCATCCTATCCGCACCGCAAGTCCAAGAATAGATCGATAGAATTACCAGAAAGTGATCGAAGTAAGTAATCCAGTTGGAACGGAGTCATTAATTCATCCACCCTTGTTGGAAACGCAAGCTAAAAACGCAAGCTAAGTGTTACAGCATAACCTCGCTCGATGGCCATATCAAAAGCGTCGAATGAGCAATTCCTCCTCCCACCCCCTCTCTTATTTTCCGCTCATTCCTCCCTCTATCGCTCGATTCGCTGACTTCTAACCCACTCAGTAATCTTCCTCCAACGCCACCGTCTCAGTTCCTGCCCATCATCGCCGTCCTCCTCTGTCCCCTTGTCCGTATGCTCGAGCTCTTTGTCCACAAGCGATCTGTTCGCACTTGGGTGCCCTTCATCCTCGTTCTTCGTCTTCCCCTTTCCTTTCCCCTTTTTCTTCCCCTTCTTCCCGTCATCCTTTGGCCCCAACCCGGCCGTTGCTTCGGTGAATTTCTCCACCATCTCGCCCGTTGAGATCCGCCCATTCTGTAGGAAAGGGGCGTTGAAGAGCTGAATTTCTCTGTTCAGGAGAGAGGCGTCCAGTATGGCAATGGCAGCTCTGTAGTCTGCGAATGCTGGGTCGATATCCATTACGGCTTTCTGCTCTGAGGCTGTTACTGTCAATATGGGAGGAAAGATTGACATGGCGAGGAGGCTAGCGTACCTGCTTAATTGTCTGATGTTGGTTGTAATGGGGGTTGTGGGAGTGGTGGGAGTGGTTTGGTATTGTTAGATTGCTGAAGGTGATCTTATGAGAAATTAGGTAAGGTCTTTTGTGAATGTGAGAGAACTTTTCTTTTCGTGGATGGACAAGAGAGTCTTCCGGAGAGGGCGCTGCAGGTGCAAAGAGCGGGGTGACCGGAGTATAGTAGAGGCAACGAACGGGACGAATAGGAAGTTGTAGAAGCAACCATCTTACAAACGTGCAGAACCCAAGGAAGTTTAGGGAATAGCTGATGTGTGATATAAGCCGTCTCGAAAAACATGCATAAGGGCTCGTCCTAGGACGTTTTTCCATTCTTATTTCCCAGATTCCCCGGATCTCATAAGGGTTGCACAATTGCCAGAAACCAAATTTGGTGACCCATAGTAAGCAACCCTGGTGCCTTGATATTTATATGAAACCAGCTGAATAGCATCACCTTTACCTTCCTCTGTCTAAGCAACAACCTATTCTCGCTCTTCTTCTCGCACATCGAATCCTCAGGATGGTGTGCCACAAGGCTAACGCACACTAGGACGCGAGTCAAAAGAAACCCACCCGCCGACCAAAACAATTCCCGACCCTTAGCTTCACCCCAGACCTACCAAAAACACACACACAACCAAATTCCTGGGAATCCGATGCAATGGAACCAGCTCGGGGAGACGGCAGTGGCGCGAGTTTACCATTCTCCTGGGCTCTGGATCGAATCCAACGCTTCGGGGAACTGGAGTTCCTGCATCCGAAAACGAGGCTAAACATGGGGTGGCTTCACCGCTGGCCAGTCACACCTGCAGTTCCGCCCCAGATCACTCGCTGCAGCCCGTGCCTCGATCACTCTTCTAGCGAATGGCTAGACACGTCAGTCAACCGCCGATCGTGCGGTCGCAATGGCATCATCTCATGCCAAGCTCATGCCGATTCTTCAAAGCGCCAAAACGGATAGATCATGGGCACTTATAGCGTCAGGAAGAGAAGATTCCCCTGCTAGAAGTAGCCTGGGAAGGCCGAGCTGTGCTAGTGCGTTCACTATCCGGCCTAAAGGGTATGATCAACAGGTCCTTCACCTCGAGGTAATTCAAACCCTCTTTCCTGTTTTCACTCACTAGCTAGATCAACGTGAAGAGCTTAGAAAAGACCGGCGCAACTTCGCAGTACCATGAAACCCAAAAGATACAAATAGCAGCAGCACCACTGGATGAATGAACAGCGTGCTAATCATCCACACATCGACAACAACGCCGCTTTCCATCACTGTAGGAGTAGCATCACTGGTCGTCCACAACAAGCCCGTTATAGGAACGCTTCACGCAATATACACTATCAGCAAATTTGTCTCACGTCTTATGAAGGCACCACCACGCACCTGATATGCCACCGCGTTTCGATATGAGACCTAGTCCTTGGCCATACGAGAGGCGTGCAGTCGTTGGAAGAGGGTATCCTCGATGATACGAAAATTATTTGGGGCTTGCTTGTTTTTCTGGACAGCGCTGGATACATGTTGCAGCTGAAATTTGGAAATTCCGATTCGCATGTTTTCTCTCCGTAGGCATTCTTATCTGTTGGAAGAGGAAATTCCACGCAAGACTAAGAATATCTGGTGAAGGAATGATGATGTGCAAATGATGTACATCTAATTAGAAAGTGATTGCCCAAGGCCATTGATCCAAAAGTCATGAATTTCTTCTTGTCTAAAGAAACGACTATAAATATAGCTTTCCCAAAACATTCGCAGGACAGTTAACGAACCACATACAGCCACATCGGGCACGTACTCGTACAACTCCTCAAACACCTTTGCTGCCATAGAAACATACATCGCCAATCATCACTCTCCTGGTGGCAGACATCATCAGCCTTTCAAGGTCCCCTCAAACGCGTCCCTTGAAGACTACGCACCTATCCGCCTCTCGCCCAACCTCCCTCCTTCCAACCCTTCACAACTTCGTGGACCACCTCCCTCCACTCCACAACCTCCAATCTCGCCTCCAACCCCTTCTTCAAACCCCCCTCCAACGCTTTCGCCACGGCCTTCCCCTTCATAACCCTGCTTGCTCCCTCTCCCCCTCTCGCATACTCCAACGGCAATCCCTCCTTCGCCATTACCAATTTCTGTATCTCTATACGCGCGCCGGCATATGGACTCTCCCCAATAGCAGCAGATATTAACGTGACAGCAAGTGCAAAGACGTCGGAAGCGTACGTTGCGACCGCTCGGACGTTTTTGCTGTGTAGTGATTCGAGGAGTTCGGGGGAGGTGTAATCGGTTGTTACTGCGGAGACTTCTTCGATGTCGTCAGGTGATGTGGTGGATGTGGTGATGTGGGAGGAGGAGAAGTCGCAGTATAGTGGTGTGCATTTGCCGTTTTCTTCGACTCGGAGGAGGATGTTGGATGGTTTGATGTCTCCGTGAACGCAGCCTTTGCTACGTAGGAACGCTAGTCCGCTGATAAGATTTTCTGCCAGGTTGGCCCATTGCTCGGCGCCGATGATGGGGTCGAGCATCGTCTTCGTGGAAATTGGTTGCTTTCTGGCTATCTTTGTGTGGTTTTCGAGACTTAGTGGGACAGAGTCCATGATGATTGAATGCTGGGCGATGTCGAAGCCGTGGAACCCAACGAGGTATGCTGAGGCTTCCTTGCACGAATGCAGCAAGGTAAGTATCTTTGCCTCTTCTTCTAGGATTTTGTATGCGTCGCGGCGGGAGGCTTTCTTGACTGCCAATACTCTGGAATTGCCGGGTTCTGATCGGTTGGTTGGCGAAATCGGTGGGGATGGAAGCAGGTTTGGCGTAACAAAGATGGGCTCCGTGATTTCGGATGCTCGGTATACGTCGCTCCACACCCCATATCCAAGCTTCTCATGGAGCTCATATTTGCTGGCATATGGTCGAATTCCAGCGGGCATTTCCCCCATATTCTCAGATGTCACTGGGGGACTAAGCGGTTGATTCTTCGGTGTCGGCGGTAAGATGGCTGGAGAGGGTTTCGTCTTTGTGGCCTTCGGGATCTGGTTCATCGGAAATGCAGGGAGCTCACCCAGTGCTGGACGCATTGCAAGGGTGACGGGACTCGTTGGCGGGCTAGTGAGTGGTAGCCAGCGCGGCTTGTTCATGTTCTCCTTCAATTGGGGGTTCTGCCCGTCCATGTTGGTATGTTGTAGGAGTTTGAATGTGATATAAGCAAAGTGTTGTGTGTAAGTGACCACAATTCTTCGATAATCGTTCGAAATTTGAGCAGCAGACGTCTTGTTGAATGGGCAATTTCCCCGAGCAATGTAGAGAGCAAACGTGGGATGAGTAGCGCTTTTATGTGGCCACGGGGATATTGCCCATTCTTGAGCGCCATAGTAGAGTCATATCGAATTCAATTGAGGCCCAAGAGGGCTATTGCCCACTTTAGAGCTCCATTTTGGATTTTGGCGCATCAAGCTCTTCGTCAACCATGGTAGACTCAAGGCAGAAAGATCGAGCAGCAAGAGAAGCTTCCCATCCTGTCCCTCTAGTCCATCTTTTGCGCAGCGCTTTGCGCCGGCAATGATGCGGTCCCAGTGTGTTTTGGGCCAATTATTGCTCCATATTGGATACCCTCTCTCATGTGACCGTGACCTGCGCTCTGGAGGTGAGAGATTGCATCAGTGTAATACCAGAGATCTGATTGGATCGGGACTACCACGTGGGACGGCTTGATAGCCGGAATGCAGCGGCAGCTTTTTAACCGAGGTCATGATGCTTGGCATTGAACATTCATCATTGTCAAAGAGTGGGTATTTGCAAACATTGATTGAATGTAGTCTTTGCTTTTTGATGTTATCTCGTTCGAAGAGAAGTTACAGAAGAACGGGTACTTGAACTGAATGTGAACCCTGCTAGCTATATGCCGACAGAGCTTGCCGACCTCCAGCGGAGGCCGAGTGTTGGCGATCGTGAAATCAACTCACAAGAGCACCACCAAACATCAACCTGGCGTCCCCACTCCGCAAAATGACAAACTTCAACATCAGCATCGTCTCGGACACAGTCTGCCCATGGTGCTACGTCGGCAAGAACAAACTCGAACGCGGCATCGCCGCCTACAAAAGCACTCACCCAGGCTCGAAAGACACCTTCTCCACTACTTGGTTCCCCTTCTACCTAAACCCGCACGCGCCCAAAACCGGCATCGACAAGCGCGAATACTACAAGTCGAAATTCGGTGATGACAGCGCTTCTATGATTTTCGAACGCTTGGGTGGTGTTGGGAAGGAGGTTGGTATTAACTTCAGTTTTGGAGGCAAAACGGGAAATACGAGGGATTCGCATCGGTTGGTCCAGTTGGGGAAGACGAAAAGCGCGGAGGTGCAGACGAGAGTTGTGGAGGAATTGTTCAAGAGTTATTTTGAGAAAGAGAAGGATATTACAAGTCATGAGACGTTGAGAGAGGCGGGGGTGAAGGCGGGCTTGGACGGGGAGGAGGTGGAGGAGTGGTTGGAAAGTGATAAAGGTGGGGCGGAGGTGGATAAGGAGGTTGCTGAGGCCCAGACGAGAGGAGTGAGTGGGGTGCCAAACTTTGTGCTGCAGGAAAAGTATGAGATCAGCGGCGCTCAGGATCCCAACGCGTTCGTAAG
>JAABUP010010345.1_pt1 | contig 11051 bp, 14 predicted proteins | sample 5559201 | NCBI WGS metagenome assembly JAABUP01 (sample SAMN10711887, study PRJNA513373) | rock metagenome | isolation source: Antarctica rocks | place: Antarctica | reverse complement strand
CTCTCAGTGAAACTGAGTACATTGGTATGTGCCGAAGAGAAGTAATGGACGACTTCCTGCGTCAGCGTGCAAAGAAAAATGGTGCCAAGGTCATCAACAGCCTGTTCATGAAGTTTGAGAGACCTCAGGGAGAGGATGGCCCTTACAAGCTGCACTTCAACAACTACGATGCAGGCGGCAAAGTTGGCAAGCCTGACAGCATTGAGGTCAGCGTTGGCAACTCTCAGCCTCTTCAAATGACACCGTTGTTTCATGGCAATCACCCAGGAGACTGCCATTGTGTCACAGAAAAGCATTGTTCCTTTGACAAACTTTACAACTGCAAGTTCAGTGCATTCACAGCCACACACTGCCTCTCTCTGGTCTTCACCTGGCCACTTGCTGACATCCGCTGCTTTGTGTTTCAGGTGGACGTAGTCATTGGTGCTGACGGTGCTAACAGCAGAGTTGCCAAGGAGATTGATGCTGGGGCGCTGCAGGCTGCCCTGAATTCCCAAGTCACTGTGGACTTGTGAGTATTCGAGTTACACTAGCTAAGCAGACTTCGACCTGAACCCTGTTTATGGGCAAGCTTGAGAATGTAAAGCTGCAACAAAGTAGCATTAACACACATTTGCAGTCAATCATCAACACAATCAAAATACAGCACACAGGAGTCATAATGTTGTCAAAGGGGTTTTAATTCACCTGCCTACTGATGAGAGCAACCTAGGATGTGGTAGCACAGTGCATGACTGTCATCCTGCATACAAGCTGTGGGGACTTTGAACAATTTTCACACTGCTACTATACAAGCTACCATGTCATGCATTGTATTTGACTTCACCAATACCAAACAATCGAACTTTGTGCATGCCAGAAAACTTGGCAATGACAAGGACCAGCACAACTGCCAAGTTTACGCCCAATGGCTGCCGCCTGTAGTCTGAGCCATGGGTAGCGAGCAAGAAGAGCACCACTGGCACTGCTGTGAAGAACTTCCTATTTGTAGTGTTTTGGACTCCATCATCTAGCTGTTCCCAAAACGTCAATTTGTCATACTTGCCCTGATCCATGTCAATGGGGGAGCCCTTGTGCCAGTGTAGTAGATAATAGGTCAAGACGCCATGGATCAAGTGAACATATGTCCATGCTAAGCCTGTAGCATACAACAGTACGTATGATAGCAAGGCTTCCGGCACATCAACGCAATGGTTGGACGAGGTCGCCGTCCATGTGTTGTTAAGCCTTGCAGGCCCCGATCGTCAAGATGCTGAAGTGCAGATGAAACAGTTGCAACAACTTGGCCTCACCCGGATTCATGACCGTCGACAGCACCATCCAGTTCAGCAAGATGAGGGCAATGTAGAATGTCCATGCACCTCGTGAGTTGATCCACTCTACGTTCTTGTTGACAGAGACATTAGGTGAACGTGGGTAAACTCCGCCTGAGACTCTGTCCAACTTCAAAGGTGGAGGAGTTTTAGGACTGGAGATTGGTGTGGTCATAGAACAAGCGCTGAATGGTGCTAAGGTCTGCAATCGCCAAACCGCTTGTATCGAGAAGGCATAGCACGCTTTGCATGAAGCGACACCTCTTCAAATCCTTGCCAGTTACCAATGAAGAAGATGTTTCCCGAGGTGTTCTCGCAGGAAGAAGACTACCAAATTTTATTGCCCCGTTTAAGTCACGAATTGTGCTCTGTCGCACTTCGAGCATCGCAGAGACTACGCCCTGCATAGCTCACGTCAGCTTTGTGTGATAACGTGGATGGCGTGTTCCAAAATTCTCAGCTCCTGGCCCGCGAACTGTGCTATGAACAGAGCACAAACGCGTTGAGCTGGATGTTGACCGGTGGCCTTTATCAGACTTCTGGCCTACAAAGAACCCTACACCACCTACACATAGGCCGCTCAAGCGCACAATCATGTTCTTTGATTTCGCCTGCATGGCGACCCGCCCGTCGAAAGTCTTCTAGAGCTGCCAGATCAACCTCTGCATGTCAAGCTGCTGGTGTAGCTGAAGCTGAGAAGGCGGAAGAATCTGAGGTCTTCAGGACTAATGACGGAGTCATCGAGCCAGTTGATGACGATGAAGCAGAAGTGCGTGATACCCATTCTGCCCGTCAAGATAGCCACAGCCTGCTGCAGGGAGCTTCCTGCTTGTACAGGTTGACTTTCTGGGAGAAAGCACAAGTGGGAACCTGCGATTTGTACAAAGAGTCAAGTCCGAAGGCATTGTTAATGTACTAGGCTTACAGCAGCTGGATGACATCATAACCATTCCATACAGGGAGCTGAAGGCTTCTCAGCAGGTGACTTGGTTGCACTATCATGTATGTACAATGCTACAGCATCTGCTTCTGCGGCAGTGCCAGTGTTTCAGGGCCCTTGCAGGCTTTGATGAAGGGGTTGAAGGTATCCCCACAATACCCAAAAGGCAGAGCCAATCGTGCCATCTTCTGCAGCCGCACCTTGAACTTGAGGTCCATCCAGGCTATAGGTGATTGTGTGTGCACTGCAATCAAATGGCGCATCAAGCTCTGCTGGGGTCAAAGCACTCATTATGTGCATTGGCTGGATGTCAGACGCATGCGTATCATGCTGCTGCTGGGGTGGTGCTGCAGCTTGTGTTCAGCTCATGCTGTTTAATGCACTCTTTACGGGCCTTCCACAAGCAAGCTATGGGGCTGAATATTACTGGGTGGACTCTTATTAGATCCAGATTTGCATCAGATGGTATGCAGGCTATGATATGGACTATACTCTGGTACACTATGATGTTGATGCTTGGGAGGGAAAGGCCTTCAAATACATGCTGCAAAACTTGCAAAGCATGGGATGTCCCATAGAAGGACTGCACTTTGATCCTACCCTTGTCACGCGTGGTCTAATTGTGGATCAGGAGCGGGGCAATTTGGTCAAGGCTGACAGATTTGGGTGAGCTGCGGCTCTATGTGATTTAGCACCACCGTATTTACTTGTTATTATCCTCTTGTTCTGCTTCCTCAGCTCAAACCTGGTTAGGCTTGTGAAGATACTAACAGTAGGCCTTGAGGTGCCTGTAGCCTCATGACCAACATACGCATACCAATGCAGCCCTGCTTGAAGACACTGACTGATGACTTCATGATGATGATGATGATGAAGACCAATCAATCATATGTGTGCTTGCGCTACGTGTGGCCCTTGGCTTGCATGACACGACTAAGGCTTGAAGCTTGCATTACATGACTTGGAGTGTGGTCCTTGGCTTGCATGACACGAGTAAGGCTTGGAGCTTGGCTGCCTACAGGCATGTCAAACGCAGCATGCATGGGACACAAATGATGAGCACTGGTGAGATTCGAGAAGCGTATGGGCGGGAGCTTGTCAATCTTAGGAATGAGACCAGATGGACATTCCTCAACACCCTGTTTTCTGTTTCAGAAGCAGTGATGTACATGCAGGCAAGTCTGCTGCATGCTTTGTGCAGCTTTGCATCAAAGTCAGCAATAATGTACATATTAAGATCATGAAGCATGCAGTCTTCGTTATTCTTCATCCTATTGGACCCATGCTGCACTGATGTATTGGTTGTCGGCGCATCATGGAAGCAGACTAACTTGCAGCATCAGTCTATCAGTGGGCTATGTAAAGCACCAGCTCTCTTCTTGAGCTTTGTATAAACAGCAGTCAGTTTTGTCATGAACATGCATGCAGTTGTGCACACCCTTTTGGCTGGTTTGCAGATGGTAGATCGGCTTGATCAGGGGGCCCTGCCTCGCCAAGACTTCAGCAACAGCTACACCAGCCTGTACAAGCTGGTGCAGAAGGCTCTCTACCGCACCCATGTGGAGGGGCAGTTGAAAGGGGACATCATCCAAGACCCTGCCAGCTATGTGGAGCTGGATCCTGACATGGCCAAGACCCTCATGGACCAACGCCAAGCTGTATGTCTCTTCTGTGCATGAAACAATGGAGCTCTAGTCTCATTCATACATGAAACATAGCTGCACTGCAAAACTACTTTGACAGAGAAATGACAACACATGCGCAACATGCCAAGCATAGTACATCAACACAAGCAGTGCCCACATGGTCATGCAGTCATGTTTTGTGCATGAATTCCTTAGCAGCGCAGCAGCCCAAGCTGTATGTGACTCCCATGAGCCTGCAACCAAGCATGACGCTCTGCATCTTTGTCACGCCAGCTGTTGACGCAAGCGTCACACATCTCGGAAAGAAAGGCATGTGTATAATAAACGGAAGCCAGATTTACTGAATGCAACTTACGCGCTTATGTATGCAGTCAAGTGTGTGGCCAGGCATACACATAGCATCAACAGTGCCAGTGTAATCTTCTGCTTTGCAGGGCAAAGTGCTGATGCTGATCACCAACTCAGACTACCACTATACAAATAAGATGATGTCATTTGCATACAACAGATTCATGCCTCCTGGCAGCACCTGGCGAGACCTGTTTGACATGGTAGGCGTCTTGTACCATTAAACAACAAAAGACACTCATGCTGGCATATCAACTGCCTTAGAAACGCTATCGCTGCTGTGCTTTCTGCGTGTGTCTACACGCCCTGCCGGACATTCAATAGAAGTTTGATCAGCAGCAATACCTGTGCTATCGATGTGTGTTGTCTACGACTTATAAACTTGTTTCCTGTAGCATCGAATCATGATCAGCTTGCAGTCGCGATCTTTCATTCTGGACATGACATTAGACACCCAATTTGCATGCATCAAGCCTCTGAACCTTTGCAGCTACCAATGTCATGGGGCACTGGGGCACATTGCTGAACGTGCCACACATCAACCCCTACAAGGGAGTGTGCACATGCTCCACCAGCCACCATTTTCCACCAGCCACCAGTGTTGATATCAACCACGCTGCAATCACAGCAAGTCAACACCTGGCAGGTGATTGTACAAGCACGCAAGCCGGAGTTCTTCAACAGCAAGATGAGCCTGTACGAGGTGGTCACAGAGGATGGCTTGATGCGCCCAGCCATGGATGCCAGGAAGGATGGCAGCCTCTACTGTGGGGGCGGGGCTGCCATGGTAGAGAGAGCCCTTGGGCTGAACGGGGATGAGATTCTGTACGTGGGAGATCACATCTACACAGACGCTGCTTTAGCCAAGCTCAATTTCAGGTGAGCTGTGCAGACAAGCTTGCTGCCAAACTTTGGAGCCAGTGTGCAGGCTTGCATATGTTGTAGCAGCACATTGTATTTGCAACTCTTTTAGCGCCAGTATCGTTAGGCCTGCTGACTAGTGCAAACTGAGCAACTGAGGTTGCATTTAGTCTTTGCTTGAAGTCTTGCATCAGTCTGCGCAAGTAGTCTGTGTCCACATGATGAGTTTGCGTCCAGGGTAGCCTGGACTATGCTTTTGCCAGCTGCAGCAAGTGTTGAGACAGGCTTAGCATGCATGCACAATTGGTTAAATTGGGTTGCAAGTGTTGCTTTGACCTGCCCCATGTTAGACCCCCACCACGTGGCAATGTTGTTAATTGACCAGTTTGCCTGCTGCTGCCTGGCCAAGCAACCAGTTGCAACGGCAGACCTATACCTGACACAGCATTGATAGGCGTTTGTGCTCAACTGTGGTTGTCACATTGTGCAGGTGGCGGACCTGTTTGATAGTGCGAGAGCTGGAGGAGGAGGTTGATGCCCTTGTTGCAGGCCAGCTGCACAGAAACAAGCTCAAGGTACATTGCCAAATGACCATCACTACTGTAACAGCATCACAGGCAGTGATTGTGGTCAGAATATAGTGCTGCTTGTCACACGTTCTATGATGACGCTGCTGCGCACAATGGATCAGTAGATGTGACAGCACAAACAATTTCAAGGATTCACACATCAGAGGCTGGCAATAGACTCCACGCAATGTTTACAACTAGGCAGGACTTCAGGGTAGTCTAGCCATATTCGACTCCAGTGAGCAGCACCATCAAAGCAAGCGCTGCTGCATTGGCAGATGCAGCTTGTTGCCCTGACGGCACACAGCTCCTGACCTTCAGCAACAGTTCACAGCATTGACATGTCAATCTGGTATGCACTACAGCTGTCCTGCCTTCTTTCCCTCTGCATCCATGCCAAAAGAGACTATGCACTACATTTGTCTTGCCTTCTTTCCCTCTGCATCCATGCCAAAAGAGACTAATTCAGTTTGGATGCCACAGGAGCTGATGAACAAGAAGGATTTGGTTGGTGACTTGTTCAACCAGTTGCGGGTGAGGCGGCAGCGGTCCACAGTGCGCCAGCCTGACCACCCCACCAAGGAGGATGCTGAGCTGGAAGATACACTGGGCCAGATGCTCATGGTTCTTGATCAGCTTGACAGCCTGATAGGTATGCAGTATTTGTACTCGCTCTATGCAAAGACAGCATCAGTGCATGACAGTAATGTTGCTTCTGGTCTCCTGGTAAAGGCTGAACTTTCCAGGCTGTTCTATCCACATCCAAAAACCTGTCTTCAACAGTACAAGGTGTCATTGCCAACATGCCTTGCTAACTCAGAACCCAGCACAGCATTGCCATGATGCACACTGAGTCAGCGGTTTGGCAGACTGTGCAGAACTTATCTGGTGTCTTGCAAGGGTGTTGCAGGGCACTTTGCACTTGGCTGCAATGCCAATGCAAGACAGCACAGCTGGACTTGTTGTTACTTCATTACCTCAGGTTACATATTGTTCAACCAGACCAGGAGCAACACTTCTGTGAGCTGGTGCAGGTCCAATGCTAGAGCAGGATGGGCAGACATTCAACAGGTACTGGGGCTACCTCTCAAGGGCTGGCTTGAATGACAAATCTCAGTTCACCCGACAGATTGAAAAGTATGCTGACATCTACACATCCAGGGTGGCCAATTTCCTGCGATATACCCCTTACATGTACTTTAGATCCCCGTCACAGTCTCTGGCGCATGACCGACACTTCTACGGCTTGGAGGAAAACAAGAATGGCAGCACAGATGCTGACGGAATTGATTGATTGATTGATGACCTGGGCAGCCTTTATGTTACTGTCAGGAGCGTAATGAGCTCTCAGATGTTCGTCTGATATGCTGCCATCCAGCGCAGCCAAGCAGAGCCATACTGACTTGACTGCCAAATTGGATGCTGTCATCTGCTGTTCCAGCATCTGTACTGCTCACATACTATGTTTGATGCTGACTCTGCTTTGTTATGTACAAAAGCTCATTTGGGCACTGCGGCAACCACTTACATGTTTCCATGCTGCTGGTGCTTTAAAGAACTCTGTCAGCCATATATATGTGCCGTCACATTAGTGCTAAATTAGCTTCAGTCACATCTAGGATTCGACCCTGCTCAGATTATCCTCCTTACTTGCAATTGGCTAGTTCACGTAGCTTGTGACTCGTACAACACATGTGAATGCTGGGTGGTGGTAGTTAAAATCAGACATTGGCTTGGGTCAGCTTCTACTGCATCCAATTCTGGACCCCACACCTGTCAACTGCTTCAGGCAACGCTTAGGCGGTGATACGGCGAGGAACGTGGCAAGTTGCATCAGCAGTTATAGGTTGCGTCACTGATCGACGAGCACCCTTTGCTATGATGGTGACCTGTGCCTGTAGAGCAATTGCGCTGAAGCAGCAAGAGTGCATGGAAAGGTAGTAAAGGAACATTGCAACGTGATAATGATGCCTTGTCTGATCCAATAATCGCCTTAAACTTTACCTGGGAAAGGACACGGTAGGTGGAGTGACAGCTGATTACTGAGAACACATGCTCAAATGCCACTCTAGAAACCGCGTGAAATGACGATGTGAGGTATGAGTAATTCTCACATGTCTGTCAACATACTACATAAATTGCCTAGTACGCAGCTTAAGGCGCTGACTTGCGATCAGCTTTGCGCACAGATGGGAATGGTGCTCGTGCTGCTGCTCGCTTAGTGCTCATCAAAGTCTGAGCTCGAGCTTGCGTCACAGCAAACCACCTCTTCCGTGGGCAACCGCCGATCGGCTGCGGGCTCATGACGATGATACCGGCCACCAAGCTGCTCGTGTTTGTTCTACTTGCAAGCTCAATGGTCGAAGGTAGGTACTGTGACTGTCACAGTCAACACACCTTGCGTTCCAATGTACACGATGCTGTTTAGATATATGCGTCTGACGGGGCCCTCAGCCCCTTGCCTGGCTACACCGAACTATTGCTGCGGGACATCGCTTCATCACTGTCAATCTGTCATTTCCCCCCTGTTGTTACTCAGCCGCACCCGTTGGTGCAGGCTCAATAGAGTCCCTCAGCCGGCCTGCCTATCTGGCTAATCTTGCGAACCGCCTGCCTTTCCGTCGGCGACTGTCTCAGTTTGATGGCCCCTCAGGTGTGTTGTCACCTAGCAGCGGCTGTCATTACAATTGTGCACAAGCTGGCATACGCTGGAGTTTTCTGACAATAATGCTTCCATCGCTGCGTCATCGCGAGCGATGCGTAGTGCTGTTTCCATGGGCCAGCCGTGTGCCTTGCTTGCCCTTAACTGGAAAACACGGCTGAAGCTTTGACGCCGGTCTGTGCCGTGCTGAGTTTGTATGAACGCGCAGTGCTTGTTGTACGTGGATGCCGTGTTGAAACTGTGCGCTATCGATGCGTTGATTTCAAAATATCGATGCGTCGATTTCAAAATATCGATGCGTCGATTTCAAATTTGAAGCAAAGGAAATGCTGTCGTGTTTTCCATTTACCAAGCAGCCCTGCATCCACCCTTGTAACGTATCACCACGATGTGTCAATGCTTGTTTAGTCAAGCTGTGATGAGATAAGGGTAAACCTAGTTTTGGTCCCCAGCTTGGGATGCAATACCTGTACAGAGCAGCTGCAGAAACCAGCATCTTAATCACTCAAAACATGCTTGCAATTGCAGCATGCTCTGTTTTGCAAAAGGCTCAATCACATATGTACACACAGACTATGTATTTTGTTCTCTCAATCGTCACTGATTGTGCAGGTGGTGGTGGTCCTTCGGCACCAACAGAACAAGCTCCTTCACGGTCCACACCAACAGAGGCAGCTCCCACAGGAAACACCCCTGAGGCAGTCCCTGCTACGCCAGCAACACCTGCTAATGCAGACAGCCCTCCTCCGACGAACCCTGCCTCAGCAGCTTCTCCACCACCACAAACTGGCAAGTCCTTCTTCATATCATCATCATGATGTTGTCTTTGATCTGTTCTATGGCACAATCTGTCTGTTTGGCCATGGGCTCTGAGATGGTAGTTTGCTTTGCAAATGCTTGTTGTTCATTGGTGTTAGGCTGAATATTCCTTCCCCAGGCTTGGTGTAACAGGGTGAATGAAATGCACCCTGACACGCTAGCACAAACTTATTACCTGTGCCCATCACACTTGATCTGTTGACAACTGCTTCACATCCCACAACACTGCTAGCCATGGCATGGCTACCAGGCATTGCTCCAAAGCACTTGCCGATGGCAAAAGCTCACCATGTGTGTATCTGTAGAGGACAATACAGAGGATGCCCCAACGGCAGCGAGTACCCAATCACCAACTCCATCAGGTAAGTTCAGCTTGCAAAGCCCTTGCCACTCGCGATCGCGCTTCAGAGTTTATTTTAAAGCCCTTGCCACTGACCTAGAGTCACTGTCCACTTGCAACCTTAAAGACCTTCCCGCTTGTATGAAATGTTGACTGTTGATGTACAGAAAGCCTTCTGCCTTGTTGTCGTCGTCATGCGTATGCCACAAATGCTGTTTTCTGTGGCTTGGCTCAGCTGGTCAGCTACTGCAATGCACGCATGCCAGCAACAGCTTCCCATTTGCAGCACCAGCTTCGGAACTATACTGCCATGTATATGCATGTGTACCTAGACCTGACAAGCTTTCCTAATGTTGGCCTCATAGCAGATGCTCTCTTGCATTGGCCGCTTTTGTCTGCCAATGTGAAGTCAAAATCTTGTGATTGCAATGAACACAATGCTTGCATCATAATTCCAAACTGAATATGTTAACTTGCAGGTCCTGATGTCAGTGGCGCTGCTAGCGCTGCTGCTTCTGCTGCTGCTGCTGCTAGCAACAACGCTGCTGCCTCTGCTGCAGCAGCTGCAGCTGCAGCTAGCAAGGGCCAGGGTAGCGCAGCTGCTGCATCTGCAGCTGCAGCCGCCAGCCAAGACGCTGCTGCTGCCTCATCTGCTGCTGCTAGTGGCAATACCGCAGCTGCTTCTTCAGCTGCTGCTGCAGCTGGTTCAGAATCTGCTGCTGCTTCATCAGCTGCTGCTGCTGCTAGCGGCAGTGCTGCTGCTTCCGGGTCAGCTGCTGCTGGTGGTGGCAATAGCAGTGGCAGCAGTGGAGGCAGCTCAGGCCATTCAGGTGGCCCAATTGGCTCTAGCTCGCCAGGCAAAGGGCCTTCATCTCCAGGAGGCTCATACAAATCCCCGCCAGCATTCCAATCACCAGGTCCAAATGCATATTTGAGCAACCCAATAGCCAACAGCATGCCAAACCGTACAAAGCTGGGATTCACAAAAGGTCCCAAGTGTATGTCTGCAGCTGCTGTGACAAGGCATGTGTGCCACCTGCACAGCTGCAACAAGGCTGATCATGCCAGCAAGTGCGCAGCCAGCAACTGTGCAGCCACCAAAGTAACCTGCACAGCTGCATAAGCAGCAACACATGAGATGCACAGGACGCAGTGCAGTTGCTCACCTTGTTCTCTCACTGCAGGATACTCTCCTTCCCCCAAGGGCCTTGAAAGCCCTGGTCCAGGCTCACCTGCACCCAAGTCACCCACATCGACCCCAGGTGGGTTGCTTTGTACCTTGGTAGCAAATGTGCAGCCAGCAAATGTGCAGCCAGCAAAGCCACCTGCACAGCTGCTTGAGCAGCAACACATGAGATGCACAGGACGCAGCGCAGTTGCTCACCTTGTTCTCTCACTGCAGGATACTCTCCTTCCCCCAAGGGCCCAGAAAGCCCTGGTCCAAGCTCACCTGCACCCAAGTCACCCACACCAACCCCAGGTGGGTTGCTTTGTACCTTGGCAGCATGCATGATCAGGCCAGCAAATGTGCAGCCAGCAAAGCCACCTGCACA
>JAABUP010010342.1_pt1 | contig 11051 bp, 12 predicted proteins | sample 5559201 | NCBI WGS metagenome assembly JAABUP01 (sample SAMN10711887, study PRJNA513373) | rock metagenome | isolation source: Antarctica rocks | place: Antarctica | reverse complement strand
ACTTGGTTGCGCTGCTGTTCTTTGCGGTCGCGATGGTGCTACACGTCGCGCCAGCCGACTTGGTGTTTTCCGGCTTCCTGTCCTCCGCCTTCTGGCTTGTGCTGAGCGGCTTCGTACTGGGCGCCGCCATCCGCAAGGTCGGCCTGGCCGACCGCGCCGCGCGCCTGCTCGCCTCGCATCTGTCCGGTTCTTGGCCCCGCCTGGTCGGCGGTGTGGTGCTGCTGACCTATGCCCTCGCCTTCGTCATGCCGTCCAACATGGGCCGCATCGCGTTGCTGATGCCTGTCGTCATGGCGCTTGCGGGTCAGGCCGGGCTGGCAGAGGGCAGCCGGGGGCGGATCGGCCTGGCGCTGGCGGTCGGCTTCGGCACGTTCCAGTTGTCCACCTCCATCCTGCCGGCCAACGTGCCCAACCTGGTCATGGCCGGCGCAGCGGAAACGGCGTACGGCGTCCACTTCGCCTACCTGCCCTACCTTGCGTTGCACGCGCCCGTGCTGGGCGTGCTCAAGGGTGTGGTGCTGGTCGCCTGCATCTGCCTGCTGTTTCCTGCCAGGCCGCAGCCGGTCAGCGCCCCCGATCGAACCGGGCCACTGACGGCAGCGGAGCGGCGGCTGGGACTGCTGCTGCTGGCGACACTGGCGTTGTGGATGACCGACACGCTGCACGGCGTCCAGCCCGCCTGGGTCGGCCTTGCTGCCGCCTGCATCTGCTTGCTGCCCCGCGTGGGCTTCATCACCGGCGACGAGTTCGCCACCGGCGTCAACTTCCGCACCTGCATCTACATCGCTGGCATCTTGGGCCTTGCGGCCCTGGTGGCACGCAGCGGCCTTGGCGACCGTATCGGCCAGGCCCTGCTTGCCGTGGCACCACTGGACCCCAACGCCCCGTTCCGCAGCTTCGCTTCCTTGGTGGGCATAACAACCCTGCTCAACTTCGTCGTCACTGCCAACGGCGTACCGGCGCTGTTCACGCCGCTGGCCCGCACGCTGGCGGACGCCTCGGGCTTGCCGCTGCTGACGGTGCTGATGGTGCAGGTCATTGGGTATGCAACGCCGGTGCTTCCCTACCAGGCATCGCCCATCGTGGTGGCAATGGGCATGGGCAGCGTCCCCGCGCGCGATGGCCTCCGGCTCTGCCTTGCGCTCGCGCTCGTCACCTTCGTTGTGCTTGTGCCTCTCGATTACGCCTGGTTCGTAGTGCTGGGAAGGCTCGGTTGACGGGAACCAACATCCTGCTGGGCTATCTGTCCGTCAAACCAACCCTGGCGGACAGCGGGCCGCTCGTTGCCTATGTTGGATGCTGCGGCCAAAACGCACATTCTGCGATGCTGCAAGGTGTACGAACTCTATCTCTGGGAACACTGGTGGCGAGTTGGGAGCCTAGCGGGGCTGGCGACGTTGAGGCGGTTTTTAGCATCGGAGGATGTTCCATGCTTATTGCCCACCTGTCCGATCCGCACCTGAGAGGCCAGGGCCAGCTCTACCAAGACTTGGTGGATTCCAATGCCATGTTCCTGGACGCCCTCCGAAACCTGGAGACGCTGACTCCGCAGCCGGACCTAGTCATCCTCAGCGGCGATGTCGTCGACACCACGGCCGGGTCCGAGTACGCAATGGCGGCGGAGATGCTAGCGCAAATCCGGCAGCCCTTGCTGGTCATTCCGGGGAACCACGACGAGCGAGAGGGGTTCCGGGCGTGCTTCGCCAACCATCCCTACCTGCCACCGTCCGGCCCGCTGCACTTCGCAACCGGAGATCACGGGCCGGTGCGCATACTCGGGTTGGACGTCACCGTGCCGAGTGCTCACTATGGGGATATGGACGACGGGTGCTGCCGCTGGCTTGAGGACCGGCTGGAAGAGGAGCCTGGCCGTCCCACGCTGATCATGATGCACCAGCCGCCATTCGACAGCGGGATTCCCTTCATCGACAAGTATCATTGTCGGCGCGGGGAGCGCCTAGCGGCCATCGTGGCGCGCTTTCCGGCTGTCGAGCGCATCATGTGCGGCCATATCCACCGCTTCATGCAGCTTCGCTTCGGTGGGACGATGCTGGCGACGGCGCCCAGCACCACCACGGCCATCGCCTTGCGCCTGGGGGACGGCGTGGAGCCTGCCTCGTTCGTGGAGCCGCCTGCCATGCTGCTGCACCACTGGCGGCCGCAAAGTGGCCTCGTCACCCACTACGTGCCAATCGGCTCGTTTCGGGGGCCGCTGCCCTTCTTCTGATCGGACCTCGTGTGATGGCTTTCTCGCCGATTTGCCGCAAAGGCCCTCACGGCGGCCAAGGCAAGCTGACGATGCGGGCTAGAAGGCTCAGTGACCGCGAAGCTGTGCAGATTGGCCATCTGACGCCTTAGCGCGTTGATCGGCGGCCAAGGCCAGGTATGTCCGTCAAACGAATCCAAGCGGACAGTTGGTCGTCACAGCTACTCAATTGCCAGCTCCGCATCCAGCGCCGCAGCCAAGTCAAAGAAGCGCCGCCGCACCTCCCGCGCATACGGGTTGGCCTGTTCAATGGCCTGAAATACCTCCGGGGCATCGTGCCGCACCATGCCCACCCCTTGCATCAGCAGGTCGAAGCTCCGTGTCGTCATGCGTGCTGGCAGCGGCTCCATCTGGACCAGCACCTTGGCGATCAAATGCGTCAGGCCCTGCACCATCGCCGCGTCTCGATCATGGGCGTCGGGCGTCGTCATGATGACTTGCAAGCCCAGTGCCCGCCGCAGGAAAGCGCCAACGCGGTGGCCATCCCCGCCCCGAACCGGGCACACCGCGACCTTCAGCCCCGCAATCCCTGTCCGGGCGCTTTGCGGCCCGAACAGCGGGTGCGTGGCAACGATCCTGGCATGCGCCGGCAGCCCGCGCAGCATGATGTCCGCGGGCACCACCTTGACCGACCCCACATCCAGCACGAGCGCGCCCGGTTGCAGGTGCGGCCCGATGGCTCGCACTGTGTCAGCCAGCCGGCTGACCGGCATTGCCAGCACCACGACCGGGCATCCCGCCACCTTGGCCAGGCTGTCCAGCATGGCCCCTTCCACGCAGCATCCGGACGGCAGGACAGGATCATGGGCGCACAATTGGAAGTGCGGCCACAGGTGGCGGGCCATCAGGCGCCCGAACGCGCCAAAGCCGATGATGCCCAGGGATGGGCGGGTTGCTGGGATGCTGGTGCTGGACATGGCCTAGCCCTTTGCCGGGCTGCGGGCCAGCGGCGCCTTGCCTAGCTCAGCCGCTGACGAAGCAGCGGTTGAGGAACGATGAGCTTCCCTGCCGCAAGGAGAGCGGCAGGTAATAGAACTCGGAGGCGGGGAAGCGCGTCGTCATACGAGGGATCAAAAGCTACAACGGCTGGGACGTCAACTGCGGACCGCGACAGGTCAGCCAACGAGATCAAGCTGAGTTAGCCCGCGGCTCAGGACAGAGCCATATGCTGTTTGGGCAGATGACCTGTCCGTCAAACGAAGCCCAGCCGACCAGGTCCACCCTGTCCGGGGACTCTGGGGCAGTGATGGCAAGGCGGACACGTTGATTGCTGGACGGGTAGGCGGACACCTACTCTGGCCAGCCTACCCCCTCAGCGTTTGACGGAGCGTTTCACGCACCGTCAAACGCTGGAGTGGTTCTGTACACGACTTTGGTGCCGCGGAAGGGAGCAACGCGGAAGGCTCAGCGTCCCCGTGGTGGACCGTACCGCCCCACCGTTCCGGCCGTGCGCTTCGGTCATTTGCACACAGGTGCCGGGCGGCAGACTGGTAACCCGCCCCGGCGCGACGTTAGAGTGTGATAACGTCCTTTATAACACTCAAAAGGAAGCAGCGACATGGGCGAAGAAAGCGGATCAGTGGTTGGGCCGACCCCGCCGCCCCGGAAGAAGGAGGTGCTTTTCGGGTCGGGCCAGGATTCGCATAGGAACGCCTGTATTGCCCAATGGGATGCGGACTGGACCTACAGCCGTGGATTTCGGCGGGCAGCCGAGCGGCTGGCCGAACATGTATGCGATACCGATACCGATCAAGATGTCCTGATTTACCCGATCGTCTATCTCTACCGGCATCACGTCGAACTCGTATTTAAGGCCATCATCAAGTCCGCCTCTGGATTGCTCGATCGCGAGTTGACCGAGCAGGACTTGAAGATCCTTGGCCGCCATGGCCTGTGGGAGCTATGGCAGACGGCCAGGCCGTTGCTCAATCCCGTTTGCGACCGGGCAGATAATCCGCCGTTCCCGGTCGCAGACTTGGAGGGCGTGGACTCCTACATCCGCCAGATCCACGAGCATGATCCTGACGGTCTGCGGTTCCGCTATGGGACATTAAAAGCGAAGGGTGCCAGCCAATCCGGCTTTCGTTCATCACTCAATCCCCGGCTCAAGCTCGTCAATGTCAGGGTATTTGCCGCCGCCATGGAGAAGCTGGCCGATTACCTTGAAGGCATCGAGGGGTGGTTTGTCGTTTTGGAAGATGCAAAAGCAGAGATACGGCGGGCGCATGGCGGCTGACCTCATCCTCTCCCCCGCACAGTCCCTCATTCCCGCCGCGCTCTACGCGCCGACGCCGAAGGCGGCGCAGCGCGTGCTGGAGTTCTTCACGGCGCAGATCAACAACGACCATACGCGCAAAGCCTACCTCAACGCGACCCGCCGCTTCGCCCACTGGTGCGCCGCCCACGGCCTCCACCAGCTCGACCAGGTACAGGCGTTTCACGTCGCCGCCTTCATCAAGCACCTGCAAGGCCGGTTCACCCCTCCCACGGTGAAGCAGCACCTCGCGGCGCTCCGCATGCTGTTCGATTGGCTGGTGACCGGCCACGTCATCGTCGTGAACCCTGCCCACGCCGTGCGCGGCCCGAAATACGTCGTGAAGAAGGGCAAGACGCCGGTGCTCCAGGCGGACGAGGCGCGCGCGCTGCTCGCCGCGATCGACACCGGCCCGCTCATCGGGCTACGCGACCGGGCGCTGATCGGCACCATGGTCTACACCTTCGCCCGCGTGAACGCGGTGCTGTCGATGAAGGTGAAAGACTACTTCGTTCAGGGCCGGCGAGGCTGGGTGCGGCTGCACGAGAAGGGCGGCAAGGAGCACGAGGTGCCTTGCCATCATACGCTGGAACGCTTCCTGGACGAGTATATCGCCGCCGCCGGCGTCGCCGGCGACGCGGATGGCCCCCTCTTCCGCTCCGTCGGTCGCAAGACCGGCCGCGCCGAAGCCCTTTGGCAGCAGGACGTGTACCGGATGATCCAGCGCCAGGCCGCTGCGGCCGGCATCGCGACCAAGATCGGCAACCACACCTTCCGCGCCACCGGCATCACGGCCTACCTCAAAAACGGCGGCACGCTCGAACACGCGCAGACCATCGCCAACCACTCGTCGCCGCGCACGACGAAGCTCTATGACCGCAGGTCAGACGAGATTTCACTCGACGAGATCGAGAAGATCATCATCTAACCGGCGCTAGGCTTCGGTTCGGCTTACCCCAGCAGGGCAATCAAGCGAAACACTTTCTACGTCTCGTATGGGTTGTCATAGCTGTTTTGAGACGCCAGCGTGGGCAGGTCTAGAACCTGCCGAGACGGATTTCGCCCTTGCGATCCTCTAGACCCACAGCGTGGCAACCGATTTTGGTAAGCCGCCCCGTGCTACTTTGCGGCTCACAGCAGCGATGTTGGGTGACGCCCTAGTGGGCCGGCCTACGACAACGAGATTGCGAACATCAACGGCCAATGGGAAGATGTAGGTTTACTATAGTCTCTTTGAACATTTCTTCCAGTATTGGCTTCCAATTTAATCCCTTTGCGTTTGCTTCATCAATCGCAGGCTGCATCCTTTCGAGCTGGCGCTCTAGCTGTTCCGGAGTTATCGACTGAAATAAGTTGAATGGTAAGGCCCTAACTTGTGCTTGATATTTATCGACTAGGATCAGTCGTTCGTTATGGGTTTTTCCGGTCGCACCCAGCTTTAATACCTCCTCTCGCGTGCGTTTCAAACTGGAATTAGCTTGTTCATAGACTCTGTTTAGCTTTTCTTTCAATCCAGCAAACGAAGCAGAATCGCGGACATAATCATGGGCATATAGAACATCGAAGAGGCGAGCCAGGTTTTCGCGGCTGGCCGTTAGTTTCAACTCCAAGTTGTTAATTACTTCTATTAGTTCATTCTTCTTTTCCGCATAGTCGAGTTCTACATCCTGACGGCTTCTGCGCCTTAGCGTAATAAAATTCCAAATGGAGAAGGCCAAAGCGCAAAGCGATATTAAAGGAACTAGGAACGATATCACAATGGCCATCAATGCTGGCTCTTCAGATTTAGCACATCCAACTCCAGTTCTAGCAACCCACGAGATCTGCACATTTGACCGGGAGGCTGACGGGGCCGCGAGGGTGAAGCCGGCGACTGTGGCAGTGTCATCGACGGCGCTTGCTCGGCTTGCCTGGCTCAGAGCGCGGAGGCTCCGGCCCTGTTGGTTTGCCCGGCGACGGTTCCGGCGCGGTCGCAAACCGACGCAGCTCCGCGCTCAGAACAACCGGCCCCTCCTGCTTCTCCTTCTCGCTCAGCGCACGCGCGAAATCCGCTTTCACCCTCGCACGCCCAGCCGCGTCGAGATGACCCATCTCGCGCTCGGCCTTCTCGTTGAACGCAGCCTGCACAAGCCTGCCATCGGGCGAGAGGAAAGGAGTGGGACGGCTCTGGCCTCCCACACGCTCCAGCTCGGCCGCAATGCGAAGCATCTGCCCGGCCAGCCATCGCGGTGGGTCCGGCGCTTCAAACAAAACCTGGCCGCGTTCGATTTCGAGAACCTGCCGGTGGCTGCTGCCCGAGTTGTCAAGCAGCACAGCCCGGTCCGCAATGACGATGGCCGCCGGGAGATTGCCCAAGCTGCCCGCAACACGACGCCGTATCGTCTCAGGCTCGATCCAGTGCCCGCCTTGCACGGCACGGCCCTCGACACGGCGAATGTTCATCGCAACGTCGTTCACCGCGACGTAGCGCAACGTCACATCGTAGCCCGAATCCTTGGCAACCTGCATCCGTCCGAGCACAGTCCGCCCCGTCAACGTCGTCTCCAGGGACAGCGAACGTCCCTCGGCAAGAGTTCGGTCAAACAGCCGCAGGGCCTCCCTGCCGGCGGCGAAATCGACCGAACGCGGATCGGCCGGGTTCATCTGCCGGGCAATGCGGTCCGGGTCTATCTCAACGTCAACCGGATCGGTGCCGCCCGCGCGTAAGCTGCTCTTGCCCGCGCCGTTCGCACCGGCATAGACGATGAGCTGCCTCAACGCGCAGGGGGTGTGAACCTAGGATATGGACTGCCCTCATCCCGGAACAGCTCGATAGGAGCAAGGCGCTCGATGCGCCCGCCAGGATGCTCTTGCACAACCCAGCCCTCCAACTCGTAAGTCAGGATTTCACCGCTCGCACGACGCTTCGCCAACGCCTTCTCTGCGGCACGTTGAAGGGCAGCACGTTCCGCCTGCATCATCGCCGACCCTGCTACACGCATCTGCTCGTTCATGGCGCGCTCTCCTGCGGCTAGGCCATCATAAACCATCGCAAGACCAATCGACACAGCCCCCGATTTGCACCGTGCAAATCCGCCGAGGATGTAGCCCGGCTTCTGCAATCCATCCAGGCACGTCCCTTTGTAAAGAGTTGCAGCGCCACTTGGTCAACCGCCAGGAGCACGGAACGCAGAGCAGGCTTTCCCGGCACCGAACAAAGAACACGACGGCCAGGACGGGACGACGCGGCCATCGCCTGCACTTTGGGAGTGCGGGATCGAACGTTCCCGGCCTACTGTGTTCTTGATTTGTCCACACATGAAGTCCAGCCTGGCCCCATGCACCCGCCGAACTTCCATCTCGCTCAGCACCTATCCGATTGGCCCGAGTGCTCGCTTGAGCTGCGCTGCCAGCGTTCAGAGCGCGTCGTGATGCTGTCCGTTCGGAGGCTGCTGGAACGGGAAGACCAAACTTTCGGCACGGTGCTGGCCGCGCTGCGCTGCTCGAAGTGCGGTGGGAAGCCCGCGCCGGTTTACCTGGTGGCCGGCCATCATCGGACATTCAACCATGGACCGCCGCCGGATTGGGCTGTCGAGTTGGTTGCAGCTCCCAAAACCAACACTATGCCTTCTCAGAAAATATGAACTGCCCGTCGCAGGCTTTGGACACCACCATTAAGGCTGGAAACGGCGGGATCGTATTGGATAGAGCGCGATACTCTGTCTCAATATACTGTAGGTCGCCGTAGGTCGCCGCCGTCCAGGAATCTATAAGAACTCGGCGATGCTGTTCATCAAGCGTTCCTCTCCACGTCGCGGCCACATCCTGAGCGGAGGACCACCTCGCCACGGCGGCCTGGAATTGGCCTTGTCGTAACCTCCGTGCCAAAAATGCCGATCTGAAAAGCGTGTGAATTCAATGCACTACACTTTGCGCTGTGCTGCAGAGCATTGATAATACTGAATAATCAGCTTTTCGTTACGGCAGCACTGATCCATACCCTCTCGATTCTGGGCGAAAGGCGAGTCGACATACAACTCTGGTCGAGGATCCTTCGCAGTGGCAGGATACGCTTGGAAGCCTGATCGCCTGTACGTGCCGGATGGCATCACACCGGAACTCAGGCGCATCGCGATCGCATTGGACTTGGCGTCGCACGAACTTACTCGGTTGCTCGGACTGTATGAGCTCTACCAAGCGCTCAGCGCCCCGCAATTCCTGGATAGCATGAGCGGTTCGACCGCCTTGGCCGGAATCAGCACGATGAGGATGAGCCTTATCAGGAACGCGCTGACGATCACGGTCGCGCTGTTCGATGAGGACCAGCGATCCGTGCACCTGCGGCGCATCGCAACGACGATCACGGATCGGAGGCACTATGCATCCATAGAGGCTGCGCACGTCCGCTCTGGCGTCGAATACGAGATGGATCACAATCTGGAACGCTTGGAGGTTAAGTGCCGGAGCATGAAGAAAGGGCGCTTCCCGATCGCATTCGGCAAGCTGGAGAAGGTTCGCAACACGATGCTGGCGCACTATGACTTTGAGAACCAGCCGGACATGCCCTTCATGAGGGACCTCCAGTATTGCATGGTGACCGCGTTAAGGGTTGCAGACCTATCAAACAGGATCTTGCTTATGCGATCGTTCACTCTCCTTTGGATGCGAGATCAAGTCAGGAAGCAGGCATGCGCTTTGCGTGACGCAATCTCGCTCGGCGCAAGGCAGGACGCTAACCCGAATAATTCATCGGACCGCCCGAAATCGGCCTAGTACTTCTGCACAGTGGTTTTGACCGTTTGAGCGTATCCAGGATTGAGCGTTGGCAGGTCGGCGCGGGCCACCTGGACGGCGATGCTCCGAGCGGCGCCGGGCTGGCGTGAGATCAGGCGGGCCTTTTCGAGCGTAAGCAGCATCTGGTGGACGGTGGGTGGCGTGACCTGGAAGAAGCGTTGCATGTCGGCCTGGGCCGGCGGGCAGCCGTTGACCAGCGTGTAGGTGTGGATAAACGCGAGATACTGACCCTGCTTTGGCGTGAAATCCGGTCGGGCGTTACCGGTGTTCTGATTCATCGTTGTCCTCGCCAGCGGGGGATCAGCGGTGAACATACGGTATGAACATACGGTATCGAGTGGACCTGAACGAGGCAGAGCGCACGCAGCTTACGGCGTTGCTGAGCGGCGGCAAGCACCAGGCGCGCAAACTCAAGCGGGCACAAATCTTGTTGGCGGCCGACGCCGGCATTGCCGACGAGGCGATCGCGAGCAGCGTCTCGGTTGCTGGCTCTACGGTGTATCGAACCAAGCGACGGTTCGTGGAAGGCAACCTGGACCTGGCCCTCAGCGAGGAGGCACGGCCTGGGGCGACACGCAAGCTGTCCGGCAAGGAGACGGCGTTGCTGGTCGCGACCGCCTGCTCCAGCCCGCCGCAGGGGCGTAAGCGCTGGACACTCGACCTGCTGGCTGGCGCGATGGTCAGGCTGACCGAGCATGAAGGGCTGTCGCGCGAGACGGTGCGGCGGCGCCTGGCCGAGGACGACCTCAAGCCGTGGCGCCGAGACATGTGGTGCATCCCGCACGTGGACGGCGCCTATGTCGCGCGCATGGAGGACGTGCTCGACCTTTATGCCGAAGACGCCGATCCAAAGCGCCCGGTCGTGTGCTTCGACGAAAGCCCGACCCAGCTGATTGGCGAGGTGCGCCAGCCGATCCCGCCCGCTCCGGGCCAGCCTGAGCGCTACGACTGCGAATATCGCCGCAACGGCACGGCCAATCTGTTCGTGTTCCTCGACGCCCACCGGCCGTGGCGGCATGTGAAGGTGACGGAACGGCGAACCGCACGGGACTTTGCCCTGTGCATGCGAGATTTGGCCGACACGCACTATCCAGAGGCGGACCTGATCCGCGTGGTGCTGGACAATCTTTCGACCCACACCGCCGGAGCCTTATACGACACGTTCCCGGCGCCCGAGGCCCGCCGCATCCTGCAGCGCCTGGAGTTTCATTACACGCCCAAGCACGCCAGCTGGCTGAACATGGTGGAGATCGAGATCGGCGTGCTGCGCGGTCAGTGCCTGGATCGCCGCATTGGCGAGCGCGACGTCCTCATCGCCGAAATCGCGGCCTGGCAGAAGCAGCGCAACGCGTCCGGCGCCCGGATCAAGTGGAAGTTCACCACCCAAAAGGCCCGAGCCAAGCTGGCTCGCGCTTATCCCGACACCGCCGCGTCCAAGGCGATTGATGCAGGATAGGCGTGGCCCATCTCAACCCGTCAAAACCTCTGTGCAGAGGTACTAGGCCACCAAACACCTGGGCCAGAGATTTCATTGCAAAAAACTTTATCAAACAGCCCATTCGCATAGTTGTGAGCGATATCAACGGCTTGGCTTTGATCGCGCATTTCTCGTGAATAATGCGGGCTAAGATCAATACGGTTCATTTAAGCGTCTGGAGGCCCTATATCGCTGGTTGGGTTTTCTGGGATCGACAGCGATGGCGGGTGTTCCTGCTGGCCTTCCGGCCGGCGTTCGTGTCAGCGACCACATCAGCCTCG
>JAABUP010010340.1_pt1 | contig 11052 bp, 8 predicted proteins | sample 5559201 | NCBI WGS metagenome assembly JAABUP01 (sample SAMN10711887, study PRJNA513373) | rock metagenome | isolation source: Antarctica rocks | place: Antarctica | reverse complement strand
AGAAAATTATTATTCTTACGGCGCTATTTTATCTCGTAATTAAAGCTCTAGAGTAGCCGCGGTAGAGGCTAAAATTTCTATATAGAACGGCGAAGTACTATATTATAAGTATAATTAGAAAGGTACTACTAGAAGCGAGTAGATATACGCGTAGCACCTTCGAGCTTAACGGAATATATCTCTATAGGGCGTAAGCTATAATAAAGGCTAAACCCTAGTAGTAGCGAAGGAAGAGCTCGTACGAGATCCGACGGAATAAGCGCGACGAAAGTAGACGTAGGGAGACTATCGAAAGGACCGCCTAATACGAAGGCTAGCCGGGATAAAAGTCCGTCGAGAAGAAAGTAACTAATAATTAATTTAAAAACCTACCTATTATAGATATAGATATTATAACCTTAATCTAATTAGATAAGAATACTTAGTATACTTAGCGTAGGCCTATATCCTAATATTCTACTCTATAGACTAAATATTATTATCTTTATCTACCTAATTAACCCTTATAGATTTATCCCCTAATACTACCCTAACCCCCTCGGGCTAAGCCTTAGCTTACCGGCGGCGTTAATAACGGTATAAAGTATACTAAGGATAATAGATATCGTTCCCGTTAACGTATATAAAAGCCGGTACGTAGGTAGCGAAACGCTAAGTAAGATATAAATAAAGCTTAAGTAGAATCTAAAATAGGCCGGTATTATATTAATTAGCGATAAATAACCCGCCCGGGTAGCTACGTCGCCCGTAGTAGATATCTTAAAGTAAGTATAAAAGGCGTTAGCTCCGAAGTAGATTAGCGCGAAGGCTACCTAGGCGCGAGTCTAAGGCCCTAAAAGACGATACCGTCGGAGAAGTAGAGGATATAAGAAATACTTCCGTAGTAATATATAGTACGGTTTAAAAAGCTAACTTAGTCGAATTAGGGTATAAATAATAAATAAAAGAGCGATACAGCCGCCTACGGTAATAGTATAGAATTACGTTACGTCTATCTCTTTTAGAATAGACTTAGATATTTATACGGATATTACAACGCGGCGTCGTAGGAAATATCTAAGCGAAATAAAGGGTATAGGTTATAAAAGCTTTAAGACCGTACTAGGGGCTCTTATACCCTAACCTTAGACGGCAGCCTTTAATAACGGTAGATAGCCGTTCTTAGCTTCCTCGAGTTTCCGGAATAGAACTATAGCTAGAAATGCAAAACCTTTCGCAGCATTTGAAGCACGGTCTTAATAGTAAGAGTTGAAAGGGACGGAGGCTCAGGAGGAAGGGTGGATCGGGAGCACAGAGTGAGAGCACCGGTATACAAAGAGGGTGGGGATCTTCCCCAAAGCAGCCTCGATAATCGTCCACCGCCAAGCTAAAGCTGTCGCCTCGCCGTCTTCGAAATTATTAAGAGGTCTTCCCGAAGCCCGACAGCTCGTAGCCTATAAGCTAAGTATATATATTATTTATAATAATCGTTATAGAACTAGATTCTAGTAAAAGGTGTATTACTAATCTTTACACGCGTAGATAACACCGTAGTTATATCCGCCTCCTCTCCTTCTTCTATCGTCGTTACGCTTCCACCTTTACTATTACACGTCTCTTACCTCTAGGATCTAATAATACCTTTAGGCCATCTATTCTGTCTTAATAGGTTTTCTGCGCGGGTATAGAATAGGGGCTATACTTAATCAGTTTTAAGTTACAGTAAAGGAAGGCCTGCCGACTAACTTTTGGTATCCTATAGAACGTCGCCTCCTTTAAGCCAATCTTAACTATTTCGGTACCTCCCTAGCTCGAGCGACCCTAATAGCTTACGGTGAGCTTGGGCGGGATCCGGTCAGAGACGACGCGAATCGTTCGACAGGCTTCCCATCTTAGCGTGGAAACTTTGGGTGGGAAAAGCCGAATGTCGGGCACGCGGGCCAGATTTTGACGACCCTCCACGATGGCAGAGAAAGTATACGTATCGAGGGAGGCGAATCCACCGTCCCATCCTGAAGGAACCAAGGAAAGACTGATATCGTGATAAAAAGAAACGAATAGGCGCCACCAAAGGCCGTTATAACGGAGATGTGGGGCTGGAAACCCAGCTTCGCTGCCATTCTTATGCTCTGTCAAAGTGAGCTTATGTTGACTTTTGGAAGATGGAAGGGGAGAAGGCAACGGTTTATAAGGAAGCCGATCTAGATGGCGCAGGCCAAACAGTCTTACATTTGAGTGTCAGGAAACTGGAAAGACCCACGAAGGCTCCTGCCAGGCTTGCAGCGCCGCAACGATTGACAGGGTCTAGGAGGTTGCTGGCCTGCGCTTTGGGCGTTCGCTGATCAAAGTTGGTATTACCATCTTTCCCTGGATGAGCATTACTATTTACAGCATAAAGATTGCCCGACGGACGAGCTTTTCCAGCATCCGAAGTTGTTTACCAAAGCAGCGATCAACTATTAGATTCCGAGGTTCTTTCGTCAACGCCACAAATCTTCCTCTCGAGCTCTCCTTGAACAGTGTAGCAAATTTACCTTGATAGTCCGTCTTCAGTGCTCGATTTCCCAAACAATTTCTCCTCCGCAACTTTAAGTATGGCCTTGCAGGTCTCTACGCCTCGAAATGCCAACCATCTGCACCACCACCTTTTTATGGACTACAATTGCGTTCCGTACGCTGAACATCAGCCGCCGCCCTAGTTGGAAACCTTCTGTGCAACTCTTCCAGCTCCGCAGCTCCACAGAACGATGTTGTCATCGCTCTGCTGATATGATTGGAGCCTTTTGCATGGACTTGGGATTGGCTCAGGGTGTTAGAGGTTTGCCAGGCTCCAGGTTCGTTGGGCTCTTTATCTCGACTGCCGTTGCGAGCCTCTTCTCTCCGTTCTCCTCTCTCATCTTTAGTTGGCACATCAGCCACCGAATCAGCACTTTCCTCCTTCACATAGTTTGTGTTCGGTCCGGTCCTTGTATCCGGGATTTGACATCTGACGGTAGTGCCGGTTTGCACCTCTTTTTCTTGCCTCTCCAACCCATCTTTGTTCAGAAATCTGCCTCCAGGTCCTCTTGGTCTCCTGATTGCATGCTTGTGTCTACTCTCGTGAAGATATGATCTGCGGCTTCCTGGTGTACGTCCGAACCGTTCTTCAAATCGTTGTCTCGCAACGCGCCGTTTCAATATCCGTTCGAACTGTTTAGCATTGACATACAAAGGGGTTTCCTCCGAAGGGCGCGAACTCTCCTCTAGGTATGGAGGCTGAGGGAGAGTAGTTCTGGCGGTGGGAGGATATGGAAGCTGAGGCATCTGATTCCAAGTTGAAAGCTCAGGTGTCTGACTTGAAGGTTGAAATTGAGCCATCTGGTGCGAAGGTGGAAACTGAGGGCCTTGGGACGAGTGATATATGAACTGCGTTGGTTGCGCGTAATTGACATACGTATCACTAGGCTCGTGGTTGCCATGCCTTTGAGAGGGGACAGTCGGTATGCGGTTCATGGACTGAGATGACGTTCCATGTTCTGACTTGATGGCATGTGTTGGACCTGCGTGGTAGCTGGGAACATGTTGCGTGTTCTCAAATTGAGCGTATCTGTCTTGAGAACATGACAAGTTGCTCATCTTGCCCGTAATCTCTGTTCGGGGAAGAGCTTTTTAAGTTACGAAATACCGGAATTTGATGGCTGGATCGATGGGAGATCTGAAGATTGGAGTAAGACGATAAAGTAAAATGAGCCTGTTGGCTTTCGAGAACAAAATAGACCGAGATGCTCCTTATATGTGGTTGATGAACGGTCGAGTGGCCCATGCATCCTTTGTAGCGGATGTCGAACCGCATAACCCTATCCACACCGGAAGTGCCGTTTTCCAGGGATAACCTTTCCTCCACGCTTGATGAAAAGATTCACCAACACGTAAAAGCTTTGTCACTGAAGATCTTTATGTTCTGAGCTCATTGCCACTTTTGCGATACCGCATTACGTTAAAACCTTATAATTTTGACGAAAGAAAAATTCTTTTATTTTTCCGGATGCGGCGATCGACCACCAACGAGTAAGGATTTCTACTGATGAGGTCTAAAGCTCGGGCGCGTAAACCTGGAAGCGTACTAATTCGCTGATGACATTCAATAAGTATTAAAAAGATGTTATTCACGGTGTGAACCATCTCACTTCAGTCGCCTCGTCTCATCCTCTGGCCTGTTTCTGCCTCCTTCACGTTGTTGCAGTTGCGACAATCACGACAACGCCTATGTTCGCAGTACTGCGTGACGCACTTCTCTTCGAAGAAATCTGTCATCGTTTTGCAACGACAACACCACTCCGCTTCAACGCGACTAATGATTCTGCATGTTGCAGCTTGTAACTGTGGCAGAGATCACGAAGCATACCCAACCCCCGATCACTTGGCGTTGCATCACGGTCGACAATAATTCGCGCAGTTTGGTCGTCCCCTCCTCTCATCATTGCTTCATCCTCGCTCCTTTCCGGACCTGCGGCATTTTCCTGATGGCCTTTCGTCTGTGTGAAATTGTCGATCAATTCCTTTGATTTTCCTTGCCTTACCAAAACTCCAACCAGCCAGGTTCGTCGCGGCCGACCAATTCGGGCCAATGCATCTCCAGCAAGATGTGTATCGATTTAGATTCTTCCCCGTTGTAAATTAGGCCTTGGGCGAAGTCGGTCATCTCAGGGAGCAGCCCCGCGACGGCGAGTTGCGGGAGCTGAATGACGATCGTTGAGGACTGCCAGGACGAGAGGATCTTTGAGGAGGGATGTGAGCTGCAGTACAGGGTCAGACCGGAAAGATCAAGCCGACAAGAGCGGAGAGTTAAGCAACAGTCTACGCGATCGACAGGGAGCCCAGGCTCACCGGAATCGGTGTTTAACCCTCCCATCTTGCAACCGCTAGAATAAGTATGAACCATCTTCCCTCTAAGTATTCCTTGCTCCTTTGCCACTTGAATCTGTGATACGCTCCACGTCGCGGCTCAATGGTCTTCTTGATGTTGATATTGATGTAGACGTTTTTCTACAGCCAGTACCATGATTGAGGAAACGCACCGATCCGTTCGATCTCTTGGTCGGAGCTTGAGCGGTGACGGTGTTCTCGATGTAAACGCAACGTAGCGAAAACAGTATCGAGATCAGTAATAGCAAGATCTATGTTTATCGTTAGTGCTTTCTTTCAGTCGTGAGATTACTTTCTCCATGACCTCGAGAAGTAGATGTCGAATCGATGGCAGCCTCCATCCCGTCACCGAAGGTATGAATGAATGCCGCCAGGACAACTTGTTGGAAATCAGGGTCTTCAGCCCTATGCCAAGGTTTTGAGATATGAAAACCACATCCAACTTTTCATAGCAATAATTAATCAACCATACAATCATCAAATATGACGTTCTTTTGCCCGTATTCCAACACAACTGTAGAACAAAGTATGGAGCTTCCAGCAAGACCAGATCTCCATTGCCGATGATCTTTGGAGTCGATGAGGGTCCACCAGGTGGTGGTCTCCACTTCTCTCCTTATTGGTAATTCCAGGTCAGGAGAATTCAAATATCAATATGATTAGAGACGAACGGCGCTGATCTCTAGAACGACCCGATTAGACCTCTTCCTTCGCCTCATCACTCCCGAAGGTAGCTAACGTTGAGAGTAGATATGCTTTATGGTATACCTACAATACATGGCCCAACGGCTGCGTGTGGAAGAGTAAAGCGGTGTTTCAACCAACCAGGACTCCCAAACCCCACGCTGCAAAATTCCACGTCTGCTACTACAAGTCTTCGCCCCCACTGTCAGCCTCCTATGCCGTGGTCCTGCGTCGTCAGACAGCTGTGCTCTCCAGGTATTGAGCTGATAGGTCAACAATAAACCTTGAGAGAAAACACGAAGAGGGTCTCCCTCAGGGTGTCTCCCACAACGTTACCCGTGCGTTTTCGATGCTTATCCTCTCTTCACGCACTGCCTCTCCTCTTCCTACTCGCTTTTTCCTCTTTCCGGGCTGCTGCCCTCATTTTCTTCCTCGTACCGTTCCTCTGCTTCCTCTTCGTTTCCCCAAGGAACCTGCCTAGACCCAAGCATTCCATCTCTGGGGACGACGCTGGCTCGACGAGCCATTTCCTGTTCGCCCACGGCCCTGTGCATAGCCTCGCATGCGCGCCAGGAAACACCGAGTTCGTTTGCTATAGGATTCCAAAGGTCGTGCTTAAGTCTGTAATGGTCAGTGATTGTTTTATTGGGTCGAGTTTCCGTTTAGATAAGGATACTGGGCACTTGTCGTCGTAGGATGACTTGAATACATACCTGTCATATACCATCGCCAACCTATTCCGCTTATCCTCATCCCACTCGCTCCGGCGTTCGAGGTAGTTCTGATAGTGCAATCTGCAACTGATGGCACTCCGACCGGGTAACTTCTTGCTAATATCTTCCCATTTCATGCCGGATCCACGTAATCTAATGATTTCAGCATCCTCGACTGGAGACCATTTTGACTCCTTTTTTGCTAGCGTGCCGGTAGGATATTTATCTGCGGGTAAGGGCCGTTTATTTGGAGCGGTCGGAGAAGGCTGCGTTTCCCTAGAAGGTGGAGGGGACGGTTTGATCGCGAGAAGCTCCTTGATATCCATTTTAACGATAAGATTGGTGATAGATGCGTGGAGCTCACGTATATATGGCTTCGTGAATGTCTGTTCGAGTTCTTGATCGTAGTTGTAGGGAAAGAGGAGGGCCGTCGCTAGATCTAGCTTCGGGTTGGCGTAAATGGGGCGAAGAGGCGAGATTCTCTAGAAGATGTAGAAGTTGTAGATGCAATTGCCGGGTGTCTTAATATCTTCGCGGGAGACGAGACTGTTTAAGTTAGTCCACATGAATCGTACGTAAAAGGATCTTCATCTCACCAGCAAGAGACGCTTTGTATCCTCCAAGATGAGTTCTTCCTTTTGTGTCTGATCTGTGGCCGTGAGACCTTGCCATGGGAGAGAGCCCCGAAGGAAGTAGAGAAGCATGTACCCGAGGGATTCCAAATCATCGCAGCGATATTGCACTCGACATTGCGGTTCCTAAGTTGCAGCCTCCTCTCAATTAGCTTCGACTTCCCCTCTCGTCCATTTCAATAGGGACATGTTTCTCTCAATGGCATGGGCCACCGCACCAAAAACAGCCCTAAGTAGCGTAGAGCTGCCATTGCCAGTCATAGAGTGCGAATATCATATTCCTCTCTCAGCGTTTAGGCTTCTAGATCGACTTCTATATACGAAAACCGGTCCTACATCTCTTAATCTCTTAACCAATTCCGGGATATGAGCCACTCTTATAAGTGTAGCACCATTAACCTTAATATTAACCCATAGCCACTGCGCCCATCGCTGCACTCTGACACTAGTAGACCTATTCCCCTCACTTTTTAAGTGGAATACCGACACCGCAACGCCTTCCTACTACTACGTCTACCGGCCTCCCCTCTTAAACTCCGCTTCCAAATCTTCTACCCGCGTTACCCCCGCTATAGGTTAATAATAGGTCCTACCTATAGTAGCCCTACACTACGGACATCTAGCCGTCTATATCGGTATACCGCACTCGCCTACTATAAAAGGATATCTATTTGCGTAGTAATACTAGTGTCCTATACCTTAAAAGTTCTACGCTATAGCCGCGTACACGGCTACCTTCTCGGAATTTATTACGGACTCGTAGAACGTCGCGTAGCGGAGCATTTTCTCGGCTTTAGACACTTCCGCTAGTATACCGGCGGTTTACCCCGGGTGGGTATTATAAATAGTGCGTACGAGGTGGAGTTAGTTATAGGCACGGTCGACGAGGGTAGTTATATCTACGTTAGAGAGGCTAGCTAAGCGGCTACGCTCTAAGGCGACGAAGCGGGCCTAGTAAAGGAGACCTTCGACTTCGTATATAGGTTATTACCGAGATCGGGACTCTTAGATTAAGTTCTCGTAATCTTTTCGATTAAGGGTAAGGCTAAGACGAAAGTCTCGAAAATTCTCCCCTAAAGCTATTCCGCCTCTATAAGTAACGAAGTCGAAGAGTATAGCGTAGTCGTAGCGGAGGAGTAGTACTATTACTAGGAGTCGGTTACGGACTTAAAGTACGGAGGGTACGTTAGTAATTTCGGGTTTTACCCTACGATATTTATAGGCGTTTTATACAATACCGTAAATACGGCTAATAGGTTATTCTACTTCGTTAACCTCCTTAAGAAATCTTTTAATATTAATACGGAGTAAGGAGATAACCTTATATCTAGTATTTACTTTATAGGCCTTAAGAACTACCTTTATCTATTAATTACGAGAACCGATAAGCCTAACTTACTAGAGGGAAAGCTTATTAAGCGTAGAAGATAGCTTCCCCTATCTAAGTAGCGGAGATTTAGGGGTTTACTTTTTATTAACGGACTCTCGAAGTTTAGTCTCTACCTATACTATTCTAGAGGCTAAGGGAATAAACTAGGCGTTTACCTAAATAATAAATTTCTTAGTCGCCTCGTCGATCTACGCTCGTCGAACTATACGGCTATATCTATTAATATTACGAAGAGGGATACGGTATATAGGATAGTTTTTTAGCTCCGAGGTCGAGAATAGAACCGACCTCGACTTTAATCCGATAATCGAGTTCTTACTATTAGTATTATTAGAGATAGTATAGTATTTTACGATCTCTATATAGCTATCTATACTTTCTAAAGTAAGGATATAACTATAAGATAGTATAATATAAGGGCTTTCGTCTAGATTAATCTCGGTATAGGTAGATCCTATAATATAATTAACTATCGTATCCTTCACCGACTTATCGGCGTACTTCTAATAGTATCGGACCTCTAGATATAACTCTTTATAGATAGAAGGATACTTATAACTATAACTAAGTATTAACGAGTAGCGTTTAGAATAAGGAAGTAGGTTATAGGGCGTTGGAATATAATATTTAACATACTTCTCATTAGCCTAATGGATGACACTCAGCCCTATAGGGCTGAGGTGCGGGATCGCTCTGTATATAGTTAACCTCTCGTACCTCTATAGATTAATAACAGTCAACCTCATAATGTTCCTATTAACTATCTATTAAACCTATTCTAAAGGGTTATGAGCCCGGGCTATAACGCCTATTAAGTCTAATTATTAGGATTAGACCCCGTTATCGCTAATTGCGAGTCGAAAAACTCGATACTATTTATTAACACCAAAAATTCAAAATCCCATAAATCGATAAAAAAAAATTATCGATACACCTCCACCACCACAACAACTGTATGTGGCTACCTATTATAGGGAAAGGTCATAGGGAGTTTCCTAAGTTAAAAGGAGCTTCCAACTTTAACTTATAGAGCGAGGACGTTAAACAGTGCCTTATTATTAATAGGTTATAGAAGTGGGTTATTAGAGTTAAGAAATAACTAATAAAGCCTACACGACCTAGAAATGACTCGTTAACCGGTACTCAAGAAGCATACCGACGTAATAAAGCGTCGTAGGAGAAAGACTAAGAGGAATTCGATAATAAACACCTACTTACTTATGCTCTTATTTTACTATCGGTTAATTCGAAACCTAAGGTCTATATAACTGGAGTTATAAACGCCACTAGAATAGCTATAATACTCCGAAACTATTATAGTTTAAAAGATAAAAACTTAGTAAATAACTACCTAGTAAATATTACTAGGTCGACTCAGAAATAATTCGAGTCCCTAGATAATTACGCCCAGCATATTAGACTTAACGAGAAGAAACTCATCGATATAGGGCTGACTATACCCGACTGGATACTAGCTAGTATTTTCTAATCTAGTCTTAATAAGAACCTTAGACCACTAGTAATAATCCTCCTATATATAGCTAAACAAAATAAAGTAGAGCTTATAATAGAGGATATACTATTCGAACTCTAGGAACCGGAGAGGCACACCTAGGAAGAAATAATAAAAAACGCTTATATAGCGAAGAAGCTCGATAATAATCGAGGTCGCCAGAGCAAACGTGGCCGTGGTAGCCGTTTTAGAGGCCGTAGTAGAAGAAACACTACCGGTAAATCTAACCTATACTATAATAACTATAAAATACTAGGCTATGAGAAGAAGGATTGCTTTATCCTCAATAAGGATAAGCGTCCTAATTAGTAGACGTGCCCTACAGATAAGGAGCACCTTCTCCCTAAGAATAAGAAGAAAACACGTAAGACTAATACAACTAATAGGAGTAAAGAGTCGAAAGCCTATAAGGTCGTCCATATGTTTAAAACTAAGCAAATCTAGCTATTATTATCTACGAGAAAATAAATCGCTAAGAAGGCTAACACTAAGAAGCCGAAGGATAATAATTAGTAGATAGACTCTACAGCAGACGTCCATATTACTTATAATATCTCCCTCTTTAATAAGGAGACCTATCGACTATTAACTAATAAGAATGTTGTCGTTACTAACGATACACTAGTCAAAGTTTATAGGATTAGTACCATCGAACTCAATATCCTCATTAATAGAGAAGAACACACTATAGGTCTTAAAAACACCTAGCATATACCCGATTTAGCATATAACCTCCTATTTCTTAGTACGCTAGACTAGAAGGGGTATCTATTTCGCTCTAATAGGCGAGGGAAACTCATCGTTAGTCATTAAACTAGGAAGGTAGCAATGACTAGAACACGCCGTAAAACCGGCTATTAATTAGATATATCCAACAAATCTAATAAATCCGACGAATTAGACTCTTAGTCCGATTAATTAGTACAATCCGATTAATCCGATTAATTAGATTAATCGGACTAATCCGATAAACTAATTATCCTTAAAGCACCGGCCTTAGGAAAGCAGGCCTCCTAGACCCTATAGCATCGACGGCTCGGATATCTAAATATATAGGATATTAAGAAGTTAGCCTCTATGGCCGATAGAATCGATATATAGAAGGCCACCTTACTATAAAATAAAGAGCCACCTCGTGAGCTCTATAAGTCGTATATTATAGGTAAATAGACTCGTTAACTAACTAGATTAGCTAGGCGAGCAGACCCATATAAGCGAGCTATTAATACCGGCGAG
>JAABUP010010339.1_pt1 | contig 11053 bp, 17 predicted proteins | sample 5559201 | NCBI WGS metagenome assembly JAABUP01 (sample SAMN10711887, study PRJNA513373) | rock metagenome | isolation source: Antarctica rocks | place: Antarctica | reverse complement strand
GGCGCGTGAGCGGCGAGCGCGGAAGCCCTAAACCTACCCTGTCATGCCGGCCTGGCTGACAGGGCGGCGCGGCTGCGCGGGCGCAGGGGAACCAGTTCGGGCTGCTGTTCCACCAGGCGGCGGAGCGCATCGGCGGCGGCTACAGCATGGACAGCTTTGACGCGACTGGCATCCGGGCACGCGCCCCGCCCGGGCCGCCCGCACCGGCAGCGTTAGGGTCTGGCAACACAAGGTAAAATAAACAGGGGCAAAATGGTGCAAGCTGCGCTGATGTGTTAGAGGGCGCACCGCGCTTTCTGTTGCATGCATGCGCATGCTTGCCAGTGCAGGGCGAGCGCGCCGCGGCCTCGCTGCCGGTGCCGTGCGAGGCAGCCGGGGCATGCACAGGCTGCGGAGCAGGGCATGTGCCACCGGCCGGCCGTTCCCAGCGGCCAGCGGATCCTCCGGCGCGGGCGCAGGTGCAGCGCGACGATGTGGCGCGTTTCCTGCGCGAGCTGCGTGCGGTAGTCAATGCCGCGGCGCGCCGGCCATGAGCCAGGGCCCCATTGCGGCGGGCGCCGGCCTGCGGGCCTCCGCGGCAGCCGGCGCGGGGCGCCCGCGCTCCTGCAGAGCGCTGGCGCGGCCGGGCGCCGGCGCGCGGGTACCCAGCTGCCGCACGCGGCAGGCCCTAGAGGCGTCCGCTGAGCAGAGCGTGCTGCCCAAGCTGCTGCGCTTCATGCCAGCCAGTGCATGGGGCTGGGCTCGGCGGCGTCGCCCCACGCAGGCCTGGTATGCCACCTCAGCGGGCATCGGTGGACGGAGTCAGGCAGTGCCGCGACGGTCGCCCCGCCTCTGCATGCTCGCGCATGCGCACTCGCGGCCTGCGGCTGCCGAGCAGAGCCTGGCGCCCATAGAAGGCGTCCTGGCAGCGAGGACAGGGGCCCCAACTGGCGCCCCACGCCCTCGCATGGCAGCGTCTCACGTTCTTTAACTCGCGGCGCGGCATCTGGCCCGGGTGTCAGCGGGCTTGCCGGCGCGCGGCGCGGGGGCACGTGCTGGGTGGGTGCGTGTGCGGGGCGGCAGGTGCGTGCGGGGCGGGTGGCAGGCGCGGGTGGGGTGGGTGGCAGGTGTGAGTGCAGGGCTTGTGGCAGGTGCGTGCGCGCGCGCTTGCTTTGAGGGTGAGGGCGCAGGCTCCTGTGGCCCAGCGTGTGGGGATTGCTCAGTGAACGCGCAGTGTGTGTGAACTCCCAGGCACTTCGAACGGTCCCACGAACGGTAGCACGAATGGTGGCACGAAGCGCATGCTGCCTGCAGGTGTGAATGGTAGGGCATCGCCTGCAGGTGTGAATGCTAGGGCATCACTGCGTGCCGTGACTCACCTGGCGCCCTGATGTGAAAGCACTGCCTGCATTGTTGCAGGGTGACCCTGCCAGGGTCCTCTAAAGCCCCGCTGGCAGGCATCAGTGGTAGCTGTGTGTGTGTACGCCCTGCAGCTCAGCCTGCATGCGCAGGTCCCCTTTTATTTTCCTGGCTTGGTCCGAGCGCTCAGCCACCACTCCAGCTATGTGCAGTGGGCAGCTGTTGCGCGCGCCAAGCCCCGCGTCCCGCCAAGCCACAGCATGACCAGCGTTGGCACGCAAGTGTGCAATGTCAGTGTCGCTCACCGACCTGCCACAGGAGGTCCTGGCAGTGGTGATGGGCCGGCTGCGGCCGCACAGTTTTGGCCTGGCAGCTTGCACATGCAAGTATCTCCATGACGTTGCCAGCGCGCCACGCGACTGGGCTGGTATGGACTGCGCTTGGCTGCAGAAAAGCGAGCCCGTGATTAGCTCGCTTCCCATCTTGTTCACTAAATGTTGCTGGCAGCGAGTGCTTGGCGTCTGGCGCAGGCCTGGTCATGGCGGAGAGCTGGCAGGTCCCCATGCCCGCCCACTCCCGGCTGCAGGTGCTGGCAGCCGGCTTCGGCGTCCACTCTGACTGCATCTCTGGGTGCGCAGCTGCACCGGCGCAAGCGCCCGCACGGCCATAGAGCGGCGGCGGCGCAGGGGTCGATGTGCGCCCGGGACCGCCGGACGAGGTGTATGCAGGGCCTGTCTCCCAGACGTGCGCGTCGCGCTGGCCGCACGCCGGCGCCCCTGTGCGCCCAGCACCCGCGGCGGGCGCGGCGGCCGCGCCGCTGACGCTGCGCCCGCGCTCGCCGGGCATCCACAGGGGCGCCGCCCCATGGCATCCAGCGGCGCGCGCCGGCGCGGCGGGCGCTGTCCAGACCCCCCGCTGCGCACCCGGCTGCGCCGCCACCGATACCAGCAGGGCGTCCGCCTTGCGCGCGGCCCTGTCGGCCTCAGTGCGCGCGGCCGCGGCGCCGCGCGCCTGAGCCTCCGGCTCAGCGCGCAGCCTCGCGTCCCGGTCCTTGAACGCGGCATCCGTGCCCTAGCGCAGGCACAGGCAGTAATACTGCATTCCGATATGCAGAAACATGCGGTGGCCACGCCCTGGCATGATGAAATGTCCTCAGTTGTGACAGGGTAGACCCCCATGAAGCAACCATGTCCATGGCGGGCTGTTACCCTGCTTGGTGGCATGTCTGATGCACTATGTGTCGTGAAGGTGCACATGAAGAGGCATGCCAGACAGCGGGCGAGCGCGCACCTGCCGGACGCCCAGCGCCAGGGCTGCGCGCACGGCGGCCTCCCTCTCCTCGCGGCGCGCCTGGTCCAGCGCGGCCAGCCGCTGCTCGGCTGCCGCCTCCGCCTCAGCGCGCGCCTCGGCGCGAGCTTGGTGCACCTGGGCAGAGGGTACTGCTTGATAAGCAGAGCAAGGCCCGTTATGGAGAGACAAGCTTGCGTCCAGCCGAGGTCATAAATGCAGGCCCCATACTGCCACGCGCAGAGCGAAGCCGGCTCGCTCATCGTCTGTCACATACTTGCTCTGCAGAACCAGGCTCGGGCGTTGCAGCAACTGCCGCGCGTGCACAGCAGGCAGCGCGCCTGCTTGGCGACATCCGCGCGCTCGAGCGCCAGCGCCGCGGCAAAGCGCTGTTCGGCCACCGCCTCCACCTCGTCGAGCGCCTCGGTGCGTGCGAGCAGCACCTAGGCGCACTGCCTCGGTCAGCAGAGCATGCGCATATGAGTGAGATAAGCGCCTGCATTCATGCACGCGCAATCTTTATGTTTACAGTCATCCAGCCTGTTTCAAGGATGGTTGAGCTTGTGGTGGGTATGGTACCAAGCCGTGCACCAATATTCTGACGTTCCCTGACTTGATTTGGCACCATACTCTCCACACACACACCTTTCCTTGAATAGGCTGACTGACTGTATACCTTTACTGCGGCTCATGTTTACCACCAATGATGATGCCATCTGCTGTCACATGTGCAGCCGTGCAACTCCAGTCTGTTGCGTTATCATCTCTGCAAAGCAGGTAAGGGCACGGCCAAGCGCCGCACGTGCACAACAGGCCGCGCGCCTGCTTCACAAGCTCCGCGCGCTCGAGCGCCAGCGCCGCGGCAATGCGCTGCTCGGCTGCTGCCTCTGCCTCGGCGCGCGCCTCAGTGCGCGCTTGGTGCACCTGGGCACAACTGCTCTGTGAGCAAGGCATCAGGAGTAGATCAGGCGCATTCACACATTGCAGCTCATCTACCCACCAATCCCCTCGCTGCCAGGTATGGCATGCAAAGCGGCTCCACGCAGTCTGCTGCACACACAGTGCACAAAAGGCTAGGGCAAACGCAGCGGACGTCCCTGTTGCTGCACACGCACGGCCAGCTGCGCGCCTGCTTGTCAAACTCTGCGCGCTCGAGCGCCAGCGCTGCGGCAAGTTGCTCCTCGATTGCTGCCTCCGCCGCGCGCGCCTCGGCGCGCGCTTGGTCCACCTGGAAATCTTGCTCGATTAGGAGCGCATGAAAGACGTTGGGTAGTCGAGATTGATTTGTCACCGGCTGAGGTCCGCTTCTAAATGCTGCCACGTCGGCGTAGTATGTGCAGCCGTCGCAATCACTGTCTGGCGCATGCACGCTCTGCAAAAGCAAGCCAGGGCGGTGCGCCACAGCCGCACTGCCGCACAAACAGCATGAGCTGCACCTGCTTGTCGGCCTTCGCGCGCTCGAGCGCCAGCGCCGTTGCAATGCGCTGCTCGGCCGCTGCCTCCGCCTCAGCGCGCGCCTCGGCGCGCGCTCGGTCCACCTGGGCAAGACTGCCCGATCAGGAAGGCGCGGCACGCTGTGGGGCACGCTTGCCGTGTCAGCCGAGCTCACTATGGCATGCCCCATGCTGCCCACATGCATGGCAGTGGACAATAGGCTCACTCTTTACCGGCCTCGCGGCTGACCATGCGAGAGCAGCTGCTGCACTGCAGCCGACCGCCGCACAATGTCATGAGCTGCGCGCCTGCTTGGCCAAGTCCGCGCGCTCATGCGCCAGCGCCGCCGCATAGCGCGGGTCGGCCGCGCGCACGTCCAGACGGCGCAAGGCCGCGCGCGCACGTCCTTCATCGTTGTCCTCGATGACTACCTCGCCAGCACAGCGTGCCTCCGCCTCAGCCGCGCCCAGCGCCGCACGCGCGACGACAGCCTCGTCACCGCCGCGTGCCCCGGCCGCCTCGGCCCTGTGCCGCTTGCCAGGCCTGCCCTCGCGCGGCGCTCCGCTGTCATAGGCGCTGCTCCCTGCCGCATCGCCGGCGGCCGCCCGCCGCTTGTTGGCCTTGCGGCGCGCCTTGGCGGCCGGAGCTGCCGTGGCCGGGGCGGCGCGCGCAGGCTCGGCAGCACTTCCTGAGGCCCGCAATACAGCCTGCTTTGGACTGAAGTCCACACTTGCACTGCAGCAACGAGAATACACATTATTGACTCGGGGCTTAGCAGCACTCTGAGACTAGAAGCACAGCCAGGGACAGGCTGCATGCCCACCTGCATGCGGGTCGTTGCCAGCAGCGTCGTCAGGATCGGAATGACTGTCAGAAGTGCTGGGGGCGGGCGAGCCAGCCGCGGCCGCAGCTCCATTTGCGCGCTCAGCTGCTGGGTGCGCACGGGCGCTTATGTTCTCAGTGGGCCATGCGGTGGCCAGCCGCGCTTGGCGCTCGCGCGCTGCCTTGCGCGCTGCCTCGCGGCTGGCCATGCAGGACCTGCCGCAGCACCCGATGCATAGCTTAGAAACCCCTAACGCACATGCACAGTTTGCCTCTGCACGCAGCAGGGCCTCTGCTCAAGCTGACTGGAGCACCTTGCTATGTGGAGCGCACAAGTACACCTTTGTGGAGGAGAATCAGTTTGTGGGTGAGCACAGCGCTCCCAGCGCGAGGTGGGCAGGCGCGTACTGGCGGCAGCCGCTGAATAATTCTGCATGCGGGTATTCATCATGCCCGAGAAAGAGCTGCTGGCATGGCTGGCGCGGGAATGCGCGCGGCGGCGCGGTTCTGACGTCTGGAAGCAGCCTCATGGCTCTCAGGAGATGGCCGGCAGGCTCCCGAGCTCCTGCCGTCACTCCACCACGGCTGTCAGAAGGTCTGCCTTGCCGGTGCAGGCATCGTGTCATGGAAGGCGCTGGCAGAGGGCAGCGCGGCCAGCCTCGTCTCCCTGGATGTGACCGGCTGCTCGACGTTCGGGATCGTGTGGACGGGTCATCGAGACGGTGTGCAGTATGTGACCGCGCGGCGCGCCTACCTGCCGCCGCTCATGGCGTGCACACGGCTTGAGGGTGCGCACCAACAAGGGTTAGGGCCTGCAGCCGCTGCCTGACAGGACCCGCCAACCTGCCGCCGCCCCGGGCGGGCACATGTTTTGACAGCGCCAAGTAATTGTACACCTTGCCCCTGCTCTCAAATCAACAGCTATTGGTTGTAATAGCATACGCGGCGAAGCGTGGCGCTAGGGAGCGGATGTGCCAGTCTGCTGCATTGCAGGTGGGGGTTCGCGACAGGGTGCGGCATGTGACAGGCTGCCGCGGCCCGCAGTGCTGCGCGTGCGCGGGACGGCCGCGCATGCCTTCCTCGCGGCCGCCGTGCGCGCCGGCGATGCGCTGTGCCTCCGCACGCTGACCGACCTGGACATCTCCGGTGCGCGCCGGAGTCGCACCGCGTGCCGACGCAGGCTACCATTGGGATCTGCCCTGCTTTGCAAGACTTTAGTGTCCTGGAGTCTTGTGCTCCAGGGCGCGCTTGCCGGCAGAGCGCTCCCGCGTACTGCACGCTGTCCCCTGCGCACCCTCGCCGCTCGTCCCGCTGCTCACGTCCCTTGCCGCGCGCCCTGCTGGCAGCTCAGGCTGCCCCGCCGCTCTTCCAGTGCTGCTGGCGAGTATGTTTAGGGCATAGGGCTAGGGTTGTGTCGATCGCTAGGGCAACCCCTGCCGCCAGCAGCCCGAGTGCCCCGCCGCTCTTCCAGTGCCGCTGGCGAGGATGTTTAGGGCATAGGGCTGGGGTTGTGTCGCTCGCTAGGGCCACCCCTGCCGCCGGCAGCTCGAGTGCCCCGCCGCTCGTCCAGCGCCCCTAGCGTCTCGCCCCAGCAGACCCCTTCCCTGTTCCGGGCCCTGCTTGCAGCACACCCGCATGACCTTGCCCCCTCCCCCAGCCCAGGACAGCCTGAGCGCCGGCGCTGCGCGCGCAGAGCCCCTCGACGCCGCGGGGGCCGCGGCGTGGACGCCGGGCCTGCTCATGCTGCTGCTGCGGCGCGCTGCGCGGCTGCGGCGCCTCGCGGCCGCCGGCTGCCGGTCGCTCGCGCAAGGCGCGCCGCACACCGTACTCTGCGTGACGCTCCTCGCACATTACAGACATGTCTTGGGGGCGCGTCCTGAAGAGGTGTTGAGTCTGCCTGTCATGCAGCCGGGCTGTGGCGCCTGCACTGCGTATGTCACGGGCGCACGCAGTTGTTCGGATGGCGTCTGCAGGGACCGCAGGGGGGCGCCCGGTTGAGGCACCTGCACTGCAGGCGATGTGGCTGCACGCAGGTCCTTTAACGGCATTTGCAGGCGCCAGCAGTGCGGGCGCCAGCCGGCAGTGCCTCGCATGCCGGTCCGTGGCAAGCGCACGGTGTTATGGAGGGCGCGGCATGGCCCGATGCCCAGGCGGCCGCTGGGCTGCAGGCGGGGCCGCGGGTGCGCGAGAGAGCCTGCTGCACAGCTGGCGCGCCGCCTGGGCCAGCGACGCCAGCGCAGGGCCCGCGCTGCACGCCCTGGAGGTGGGAGCGCCTGCGCTGTCGCCCTGTGCGGCGGCAGGCAGCGCGCCTCCGCAGGGAGCGTGTGATGCCTGATGCCAGCAGCGGCAGCAGCGGAAGCCGTACTGCAGTACCCTCTCAGCTGCGTGGGTGCTTGGTGGCCTCTGACCGCATCAGAACCGACAAAACACATAGTGATTGGGTCATGGCGAATCGCAAATGCGCGCCAGCCCCTGCTGTTTGCAGTGCTGTCGGCGCATGGCCGCGCGAAGGCAGGCTGTGCTGGGACGCGCTGGCTGCGCCGGGGCAGCCAGCGCCTCGCCATGCGGGGCGCGCCACCCGGCGCGGCGGGCGCGCAGGCGGGCTGGGGCTTCGATGGGGGCGTGCTGGTGCGCATTTTCCAGAGCAGCCACTTCCTCGCCTCGCTCACGCTGGGCCTCGGCGCGGGCGTGGGCGACGGGGAGCTGCGCGCGCTCGCCGCCGCCTGCCCCTTTTTGCGCCGCCTGGAGCTGCGCTTTGCGGCCGTCACCGGTGCAGGCGCGGCCAGCGCCTGACCCACCCTGCCCTGTGCCTGCGCATGCTGTGTACATGCAACACGCTGCAAGCGAGGCGGAGCTCGGGAGCGTGTGCAGGGGTGAGGGCCTGAGCGCCGGCGCTGCCAAACGTGCCATGACGCCGCTGCAGCTGTTGCACTGCAGGCGCTGCTATACCAAGCCAGGCGGAGACCTGCATGTTTGCATGCAGAAGCGCAACAGCAGGCATGTGCGTCAGAAGCGCTGGCTGCCGCCCAAAGCCCATGGCGTGAGCCTGGTCCTGTGCCGTGTCATGAGGGCTTGGTGACAGCTCACGGCCGCTTGCCCGGGCAGGGGTGGCGGCGGTGGTGCGCGCGTGCGCGGGCCTGGCGGCGATGCGGCTGCTGCGCTGCGGCGGCCCGCTGGGCGACGAGCTGGGTGCCGCGCTGGCCGCGCGGCGCCCGCGCGAGCACTTGACAGAGCTGGTGCTGCTGGGCGGCGCAGAGCGCCTGTCCGACGCCGGCCTGGCGCTGCTGGCCTCGCCGTGCGCCCCCGCTGCCTGGACTCATCTGAAGCGCTCAGGGTTGCCCGACGCGCTTGTACGACACCAGCCTCATGCACGGGTTACAAGGCGTGTGCTCCGGGCCAGATGTAGGTCGCGCATGTCACCGCGAGGCGGCGGGAGCCGAGGCACGGCACTGGTGCTGGAGGGCGCGCAGCATGACTTCGCAAAGCACCCGACCGCTGATGCTCTGTGAGGTGGCTGCTTGCGTCATGCTGGGTTTCGCGCTATTCAGGGCTCTGACAAGCACACGTGCCGGCCAGGCTTTTCACTCACTTTTCACTTATACAACATGCGTTGCCTGTGCTGATAAACCCGTTCAGCTTTGCCTGTGCCGACCAGGCCGGGCACACACAGTGGTAACACTGCAGCCTGTGCATGCAGGCGCCACGCGCGGCTGCGCCGCCTGGAGCTGCGTGGCTGCCGCGCGCTCACGGCCGCCGGGCTGGCCGCCGCGCTCGTGCCGCAAGCCGCCTCGCTGGAGCACCTCGCGCTCGAGGAGTGTTTTTCTGCTGGGGCGGGCGCGACTGCGACCGGCGCCGCAGGGGGCGCTGCTGCTGGCGAGCTTGGCCCGCTGGGGGCGCTGCTGCCCGGCTGCACGACGCTGCGCAGCCTGAGGCGCGCTCCCGCCAAGCGGGGTGCCTGTGCCCATGGCGCAGAAGTGGGCCTGCGGGGCGTCAGGGAGCTCCACAGCGATGAAAAATATATGCTGCTTGCTGCTGCCTGCCATTGCAGCCACTGGCGCCGAGCGCCTCGCCAGTTGTCCGGTCACGCCCAGTCCATATGCGTCACTCCTGTGCCACAGCGCATGTCATCATGGCCCAGACCAGGTTGCCGACGCCGCCCTGCAGGCTGCGCCACGCGGGCGCGGTGCAGCCGGGGCCGCTGCTGCACCTGATCAGGCGCGCCTGCCCGCTGCTGGCGGCGCTGATGCTGGACACATGCGACCTGCCACCCAAGCGAGGCAACGGCGCGTTTGCGTCCGGCCTGCATGCTTCGGTGCAGGTGCGGGCTTGTATGGCAGTTTTTGGCTTTGGGGCTTGCAGGGCGGCGCCGTCATGGTGGCAGCGCTGCCGTGGCGCGCGGCCTGTGTAGGCTGGTGCCAGTGTGTCGCGTGTGCCCAGGACCCTCCAGGTTCCCGCCTGCCTTTAGGGCGGCCTGCCGGCAGGGCGCGCCAGGGACGCTCAGGGTGGTTGTCCTGGTTGCCATACGGGGCTGCCGTGTCCGCTGTCTACGGGACATTGCGGCCGCAGCTGCTCGTCTGCGGGGGAATGGAAGAGCCAAGGGACAAGGAGACATCCGATGCGAACTTACGCGGGATGAACCAATATTCACGAGCGCCTAACAACCTGCCCGCCCGCACGCAGGGTTTGCCAATGGGTCCCTGGTATGCCCGCCACGTGCTCCGTTGCGTGCACGTGCGCGAGTGCACCCTGCACCAGGGCAAGCGGTGCGCGAAGCGCTACTGGGAGCTGGACCTGTTTGAGATGGGCTCCTGTTATTCTACCGAGAGCCCTTTACATGACCTGGTTTCACATGAAGAGCATGAGAGCTAGCAGTGGGTCAGCCCTGCCCTTGCACTGCCATGTGTTAGCAGGCAGCAGGGTGGACCATGCTGGTTGAGGCAGGCGATATACCCATATACACACACAGGCTGCTTTCCTTGCGCGGTACAAAGGTGGCACATGCAAGCAAAGTGATGTACAGGCTAAGCAGCACACTGAATTCAGCTTCCCACAAGAATGACATCCCAATCTGTCACATGCAGCACCCTGATGGCCTGGGCACGCTGTGCTGTGCGCTGTTACTAAGCCAAAATCCTTGCTGCATGCAGGCGGCAGTGGTTCACCACGAAGGCTCTGACAAGCCAGGCTGCACCTGTGGTAGTCTGTTCCGAGGCGCATGCAAGCGGAGCACTGGATGGATCCAGAAGGACAGGACGTGGGGGAGCAGGGCTCAACAACAGCAGCACAACATCTGCCGCAGCTTGCCGCCCAGCCAGGTCCCTGGGGCACGCTGGTGCCGCGTGGCGGCCAGCTGTTTGTGCTGATGCTGCTGCGGCACCCGCAGCGCGCGCCTGCTCTGGCAGTGGGGAGCGCGGTCAGCGCATCCGTGCTTGCAAGGCGCTTGCGCGCCTTTGTTTGCACCCTCTTGCGGCACTGTCTGCCTGCGCGATATGCGCTGGTCCTGCAGCACCGCAAAGACCGACTGGGGCGGCGCCAGCTCAAGCGCCGGCGCGGTGGCGGTCATCTCCCTTGAAACAGATCTGCCCAACCTCTCGGTTGCTCGGGAGCGCACGGCACGCCACGCCTGTTTCCCTCTGCGAAACAAAAGAGAAGGAGAAGCTTAGCAGAGTAGTAAGCATTGACATGAGCGACAGCGGGCAAGTCGTTACAGATGAAAGGTGAGGAACCGTGAGTCACCAGCTCGGTCCTGCGATCACTGCGGTAGGCAACGAAGTGGAGGTGGCCTGCGCTGCGCAGTCACTCGGCCCAACACGAGTTGGGCGTGTCGTTCTGTACCACAAGCAAGTCGCTCCGCAGTCGTATGCGAACAGCGACCATCGCTGTGAGCTTGGTCGGTAGCGTCATGGATGTGGCAAGACGCGTCTCCTCCGAAGCCGAGGTCGGCTGCCGGCAGCTGCTCCAGAACCAGCTTGCATTTCCACCTCTACCCTACCCTACCTTTGGCATCAAAATCTCTCTCATGCACGAGTGCATGCATAGTCCTCTCAACTCTCAAGGACTCACATGCACCAGTCCCATGTTCATCTCTGCTAGCGCCCTTGATGCGGCACATCAGGTCGCTGGCGCAGCTGCCCTCCGCGCAGCCCGCACGGCCGCCGCGGCGGCCACGGCG
>JAABUP010010338.1_pt1 | contig 11053 bp, 8 predicted proteins | sample 5559201 | NCBI WGS metagenome assembly JAABUP01 (sample SAMN10711887, study PRJNA513373) | rock metagenome | isolation source: Antarctica rocks | place: Antarctica | reverse complement strand
GCGCAACACGCGCTGCTTCTGTGAACGCTTCGTTGACGCCTCGGTTGCGTTTCGCGGAGCATTCTGTTTTCGGCTATTAGCATAACCATCCCTCCTCGGATCAGTATTCTTGGTGCCAGATTCCACTCACCGAGGTATCTCAAAGCTTGTATTCTCTTCGCGACCTCCAATCCTTGCTTGTAATCAATCATGTCCTTTTCCCTCCCGTTTCGATCCACCTCTTCTTCTTCATCCGACCCTTTTTCCCTCAGATCGCACTTCAGTGCCACGAGCACTAATTTTACACCCTGACAGTTTTCTGCTATCTCCCCAACCCATTTTGATTCTACGTTTTCGAGCGAGTCTTTGGAATCGACGCTGAAGCAAAGCATGATGGTATGGGTGTCGTCATAGGATAAAGAGCGCAGACGATCGAATTCTTCCTGGCCTGCGGTGTCCCAAAGCGAGAGTTCGATGTGGACATTGTCGACGAATATGTCTGTAGATCCGTTCAGACTGCTTGCATAGCTAACGGAAACATTGGGGAGGTGTACCATGGACGTAATTTTCTAGTAGCTGTTAGCTCGAGGAACGAACCATTGGCAATTGAGGAGATCTCACCAAAGACCGTTGGCTCACTACACAATAGAAACACATCGGTCAATCTCGTTCTAGATAAAACAGGGGTTCTATACACATACTACACGGTAGGAAAGTACCTGCAAGTGCGCCAGGCGCATCAGCCCTGCTTCCCCGCATTTGCAGACAACGGCTTACCCTCTTGTGAAGACGTTCAGCAGCGATGTCTTGCCACAGGCACCATCACCCCTGCAAGCTTCAGTCAGTACGCCTAACAAGTGCGCCAGCAATACATACAGGAGCACAAGCTTCCGGTGGACCGTCTTGCTTCCTCCGCAGAGAGGCATCTTGGGTAGGTCGGGCAAGCGAGCAGATGATACGAGCTAGCTTAGCAGACTGTGATTGGCGACATGAATGCTGTGAACTGCAAGATCAATTCAATGTAAGAAACGAATGTGATGTAGGTAGGAACATAATTCGAAGCATGCTCCAAGTCGCGAATGACGAATGTTACATATGGCGTTGCGACTTTAGCGCCGGCTTTTGTGAATCGATTCACCGATTGGCTAGAGACAGTCGCGAAGTGGATACAGTGGTACTCTAAATAAAATCGTTCCTGCACTGGGGATTTATCTTATTCTTAAAGGAAAGAACCTACGGTCTGAAAGCGATTTTCATCTACAACTCAGTCCTTGGAGTGAGAGAATCGGGAAGCCGCCAGACTTCGACTTATTCCCTTTCGAGCGACCTCATGAGTTGCCACACCAGGGCGGCAGAGATCATAGCATATACAACTTGCTGCTAATAGCTAACATGTGCTGGTGTGGTCATGAATCAAGTAAGGAAACAACAGACATCGACGTTATAAGGCTTTAAGAATGGAGGACTCAACGAGTGGTAAGAGCGTCAGTCCAAAACCTATCAATGGCTATACAAGGGTTTCTCAGCGGTGGCGACGCTAGTCGGTGTGGTTCTTCAGTGACAGGTACCTCAATGCCTTAATTAGACCGGTCTGGTCAACATACTGTCTGAATCAAAAGGCCCAACATCTGGCATGTTTGAACATTTAGCATGCACATGGTTGCCTTGCCAAGCCAACTACTTGCACTTGGTGGCCTTGAGAGGCCTAACAGTTGCTTGTGTCACGCCAAACACTCACATTTGGGATGTTTCATGCACAAGCGTGCTGCTTTCTTTTCAGAGTGTTGCCCGCTGTCGACAGCGAAGGAACTTTGACCTCCAGATGCAATCCATGGTCGCCTGCCAAAGATGGTACCCTGACCAAATGTTACATCTGTTTAGCAGATGGCTGTGAAAGGGCGGGCAGGCTACGCACAGGCCCTTCTCTGCGTTTGGAGGTCTAGTTCTCATCGCTCCTACGTTTGCAAAGCAAGATGATGTAAGGCGGAGACAGATGATCCAAGGGGTGGGGTTGCTGCGCCTTGGTCTAGGACTGGCTGACAATTACCAGGAAATGGACGAACGGGACACAACCCCTCGTAAAAAGGGCGTCATATGGTTGAGAATTTTTGCACGCCCGATGTAAGATTGGGTTGCATCGCTGTAATAGCGAGTCCCACACAATGACTGCCCCTCACACAAAATGCTGCACTAATTGATGTTGATCTTTGTGAGGCTGTGAGAACAGACTAGCAGTCGGGAATGATGCCCAACCTGTTCTTGGACAATAAAATAAGCTGACTCTCTGCATCATCCTGTGACATCTGCGTGAATTGCGAGGTGGTAAGTGGTCAATCCCAAGGAGTTTCTCAATCATGTGAATGACCTAACTTCTCTTGATTGGAAGAGCCTTATCTTTTGATCAATCCCCCTGTTCCTTCATTGCGTTCTGAATTTCTCCTGATCTTTCCGATTGGAACTTTTCGCTAGTCTTTCTTGTTTGAACAAATTGAAATAATTGTGACGCCATAGACGATAGGGACATTACTAGATCGGGGCGGAGCTGTCATTCATGAGGCTTTAAAAGGGCCGTTGGCTATGGTACAAACGATGGGGGGCGTACAGACAATGCCGAGCAGCCGAAAAGATATCATTGGACCTCCTCCTGCATGTCACTGCCTTTCATAGCCTACACCAGGAAGTTAAACGCGAAGCATTTCGACGAACATTACGCCCATACTTCATAATTCGGCAGTGCTAGCTGGGCAGTCCAAACAACAAACAGACCGCATGAGATTAAAATACGGTTGGGCCCCAAACCTTGAAAATCTTCCTTCAGCCAGCACCTCTTTGGATTTTGGTTCTTACCTCCACCATGGATGCGTATCGTGCTATCCACGGGCCAGCACCTGAATGCAAAACGTGGCCGTTCCTTTATAGGATCTTAGATACTGCACAACCTACAATCAACATTGACAAAGCGTCTATTCACCACATTCACGAGCGGGAACCCGTCAAATTCTTCCCTCAGTGTGCTATCAAAGACATTTTCAACCCAAAGGTCGATGAGAATCCGGTAGAACAGATACTTAAGTGCCGTTGCAGTACATGTACGAGATGTGAGGCCCTCAAGCCCTCTGAGTTAGAGAAAGTAGGCGGCAAGATAATAAAATCGTCGACGACATTGCTTGCAATTCTCATATATATTGGGCATGGATACTTGATCAAATACTTTGGACCGAATGATCGTGCTTCGGATGTGTCACTGGACTCTGTCACGTCTCACCTGCAGCATGAAGAGAACTTGGAAACCTCCAAGAGAATCCTTTACACTGATGATGTTGGCGCATTCTGTGATATTTACAATTCAGCGAGGGACATTTTTCAGCCACCTACGTTCGACCTTGGAGGACCCACCGCACCCTATGGTAGATCATACAGAATGCCATTCCTCCGCGATGAGCCTCATGCCCAAGGTGCTTCAGGAAAAGTTCGCAAATTCAACATTCATGACGACTACCTGGGCAAAGGTATTAAAGACGCAGACTGGTATCGAAACTCTAAGAGCGAAGTGAGTACTAGGTCGTATGGCGATGATCAATATGAATCTAGATGTCTAATTAGTACTTTCCACTTTAGTTTAAATTCGCGCGTAAGATACTGAAGAAAGAAACAACATCCGAGCTGGATTGGCAAGTGGAGCGTGAGAACCTCCAAGTTTTCACGCGGGGACGTCATCCCAGTATCATTCAAGCGCTCTGTTTCTATCAATGGCGTGGACAAATCAATTTTGTCTTCCCATTTATAGATGGTACCCTGGAGAAACTGCTCGGTGGGCAATGGTGCGGACCGGAGAAGGACTACCTGGAAACTATGGACCCGCCACATCATTGGCTATGGGCCCAAATGATTGGAGTTGCCGAGGGTTTGAGCACTATACACAATCTACAAAATACTGAATCTAAGCGAAATGGGAAAAGAATGATCGGATTCCATTTCGACCTCAAGCCTGCGAACATCCTGATCAATCTAAAAGGGGAATTAAAGATATCGGACTTCGGCCTATCGCTCATTAAGAGAACCGAACTCAGCAGTATGTCCCGCGGATTCTTCAGAGGGGGAACTCCCAAATACCAGGCTCCAGAGGTCTCTCGAATGCGAGGCATCGCTCCCCATCTCTCAACTGGTCTATCAACAGACGAAGATAATAGCGAAAGCGTCAACAACAAATACGACGTATGGTCATATGCCTGTATTGCCTTGGAAGTCCTGATATACATATCTGGCGAGAACGGCGCTGAAATGCTGATGCGATTCGAGAAGGCGATTAACGAAGAGCAGTTCAGTTGTGCCTTTTGGTACAACGGGAAGCTCAAGAATTGCGTGGAGGACACTCTTAGAAGGATTGGAGGCAATACAGCGGCAGGAGAAGAGGTGGTAGGACAAAGTGCCTGGGCGAAAGTTACAGTTGCCTACCTCCGGCATAACATGTTTGAATTCAATCCAAGCTTGCGACCGTCCTCAATAAAGGTCGCTGACAGACTACAAAGGATTTGCGATGAACATGCGGATACGCCAAAGGATGAGCTTGAATTGGAGCTCAAGAAGTACAGCAGTGAGGAGTATCCCAAGGACCGATTTCACGAAATTTATTGGCACACAGTAGATGGGGATGTGTCATTCCTCAGGATGTTCGTTCTGCGATGAATATCAATATTTCGAGAATGGTCAGCTGACTTTCACATGAGTAAAGGGAGGGAATTTCCTTTACTTGGCCAGATTCCCCGGACAATGTGTACTACCCCTGCAAACTCAACATCTGGAGCGACAGACAAGATGGGCATTTTGTGGTTGTGAGGAGCTTCAAAAGGCATAGTGTCTACAAACGAGAACAAAGCTGTAAGATCAGGCTATGAATTTGAGACCACTTTGGAAGTATACTAAATTATCTATGACAGTGGCAGGAGCCCAGTTTGTTCCTCTATATGCGTACAGAAGACCACAAGAGCGAAGCTCGCACGAGTGCGGAATAATCGACCGCGAAAGAGAGGTGCGATACTGCTTTCAGACGCAGGATGGTAATCATATCCTAGTTTATACACTCAATCTTCTCTAACTCTTTTAGATTTGAACAGCTTCCAGGATGTTTTACTCAGCCACCGCCTGCTCTATAAATCAGAGTACGTACACTCCTTAAAGTTTGATCGTTTCAGCCTGCTAAAAGGTCCCATTCCAGTCAGCCTATTCAGTCTATCAGTCTACATGGTAAACATCAAGCGAAGATCGATGCTAAAACTCTTGCGTATCGGGTCCAGGTCTGGGAGCATCGCGACGCCGCCACTCAAGTGTCGCCCCAATACAGGATCTTAATCTTTCTTGATAACGAGTGCATTAATATCCCTCGTTGGTTCTCAATTCAATTACCCCAAGAATTATAGCTAATTGTCTCATTAGTCAGTGACAACAATCCCAAACTTTCATACGGTCGAGCTGGGAGGCACCAGGAGACATTCAAGTCATACACCACGTCGACAACGATTATGATTTCGCCTGATCGCCAAAAATACTTCAACGTATCACGAACAAGCTCTAAGGCCAGGCTACAGGCTCAAGGCAATGCTCCAGCACTTCCCTTATGCCCGGAGACTTTTACTCAGGCAGATCTGAAGACCAAGCACGTAGTATTGCATTTTGGGACTTCCTCAGGTGTGTGCCCTTTAACGCCCGACTCCAACGACTTTCAGGTTCACCCACTAACTTTCTAAGTAGACACACAAGAATTCGCGAATTTTCTCAAAAACCACCATGTCCTCAAGCATTTTTGGTTCCGGTGTGAAGAAGAAGAAAAAGATGAGACCCAAGGCGTATAGGGTCGAACGCTCGAACACATAGATTGCTGCTTCCCTTCACAAGTAATCATGACGGCGCAGGACATTTGGCATTCGATTTCGTCAACTAACGTATCACACCATTTCAGACGACTCTTTTGACGCAGTCTTCCCCGCCTGTGACATGAGCCTTCGGTTGGCGAGCTCGAAGATAAAGTATGTTCCCATTGTCACGAGCACAAGCGGGACTGTGATAATAGCGTAGACCAACAATCCCTTTGTAGCTGATACTACGAGACCATCTTGCTGTGTTGTGGAGACGTAGCCCATCTGAAGGAAATCCTATCCGCATTCAGCCGTGCTCAATACAGGCTCGAGTAAATCGAGACTCACAGCTACGAAGGAAGCCGGAACATACACAAGTGCTACAACAGTAATAGCCTTCATAGACTTCGCTTCGCTGATTGACTTCTGAGATAGCTCGACGAGTGCTCGATTACCCTGAATGGTGGAAAGGGTCATTATCTTCATGAACTCATTGTTTCGCATCGCTATTACGTCTCGCAGCTGTGAATGAGACGATACGTTCGGTTAGCCACGCGCAATGTCTTGGGTATGGGGTCTAAACAGATGAGCCTACATGTTGAGAAACACTAGTCGCTCTGGCCAAGAGGCTTGAAACGGTTTTCAAATGTATTTGACACTCTTCCCGGATCACTTGACACTCTTCACCAAAGCTTCTCCCAATCTTAGCAGCCAATCGTGAACGGTCTTTACTTAATTCTTCAGACGTCCGCTTCAGAGTTTTCAACACTGTGGAGTTCAGATCAAGCATGTGGCGAACACGGGCTGTCTGATCAATCAGATATTGCATGCGCTTGACATCAGCCGACAAATTTTCCACGAACATTCGCTCCTCGTCTGTATCCGGAACAGCCTTCAAATCAACAACTTGGTCAGACTATAGTCCGGCCCTCAAATCAGTGATGCGTACATGACCGTCTGGAAGAATGACTTACTATGTCCGAGACTTCTGCGTCTAGATAATTGATGTATTGCCGCCAATTGTCGTTCAATGTTCTCAAGCACAGTATATGAATGTTCCCCCACTGGCTGACGAACTCAGAGGTCTGATCTAGACTCTGATTCTCTTGAAAAAAATCCTGGAGCGCGTCCTGCATTGCTGTTGACAATCGAACAAATATGAGATTACTCTTAAGACCTTCTATGTCAAATTTCTGATAGACAATAGCTTGCCGTATTGTCCAAGGATTAAATGAGGGCTCTGCATCATCATGCAGTTCCACATATTTCAGCATATAGCACGATTCTAATTGCCGTCAGGAACTTGTACACCTGCAATGACACCGTACCTATAGACTTGGCCAACCCCATAGAATCGCGAGTGATTCTTATGTCGCAGCCGCTGAAGCCTTCGTCTCGAGCGAATTTCTTCCGTCCAAAGGCACGGAGGTATTTGAAGAACTCCGGGAAGACCTCTAACTGGCATAGTAACTGCGATGCACAAGCTTGAGACACTTGAAGTCGACTCCACGAGTAAAATGGTCGAAGGTAACTTGAAGACTGTCATGAGTGACTCAAATAACAAAAGCCATGACGGAAGCTTACAAGAACTGTGCTGCTGGAGAATTCGCCCCACATGCAGCTCTCTCGGAGGAAGCCCAATTCCTCTAAATACGGGTATCAGCCCTTTGGACTGGCCAAGCAATCGATGCTCATACGCTGAGATATTCGACTAGCCTTTTTTCACTCCTCATGCAAGCCGTACGAGTCCCTTTCTACATCAGAGTCATGTCAACCACAAGAGTCGCACAACCAGCGCCCAACCATTTCTGGTAATCCTGGCAGCTTCAATCATCGTTCCCTGACCCTCCCGTGCGAACAAAAAAGGTGAATATCTATCCCACTCATCTTTGACAGTAGCTGGCCACCACGATGGCGCGCAGTGGTCAATTTGCATCGTGACCGAAAATTGAGAGGGTAGAGAAGGCTTCACGCTTCTTGATTTATCTATTCTGCCCGTCTCACAAGGCGATCAACGTTACGCCAAACGATCAGCTATAGCGATCATCATGGGACACAGCAGGGCGCAGTCTTAGTTGATGGTGTTTGGCTACACGGACAAGTCTCATGCATGCCACCCCACCTCCCTTTTGAGACCCTAATCCTCATCTTCATCATAATGTGCAAATGCCCTCCTGGCCTTGCCCCTTTTGGTTTCTTCAATCTTCATGTCTTCGAGTTCGTCCTAGACCGATATGTATCAGAAGAATTCAATGGAAACGCACCCCTCAACGGTAAAGCTAAGGCAGTTCTCACCTCAGTAATAGCTCTCGGCGCTGTTACTACCCAAAAATGAACGACCCCTCGGGCATCCCTGCTTTGGGCAGACTTTCGCATCATAAGAAATTAGCGTCATTCCTAGCATGTATCGAGAAGAGGAGAAGAGAGACAGGACAATGACAGATCATGTCATTGGTCACTTTCCGGGAAACATGCATGGGACTACTCACCCTGTAAGCATAGCGAGGTCTCCCAGACTCATCGTTGCCGATGTTCCTTCGAAGCCAAGCGTGAAGAGTCGGTTCTCCAACGCGATAGGGAATCTTCGAATTCACTGGCATCGCTGTCAACGTTCAGACTTTTAGCCTTGTGGAGAACTCTGTATTATCGAGGCGGGGGGGATTGTCTGTGCAGTAAGGCAAGGAACAATGACTTTATAGAGAGGCTCGCGGCCAATTCCAGAAGCACTTTGAAGGCCTCATCAGGCGACCACCTCGCCATGGTTGTCGCACATTTCGGTGGGGACACTTAGACATTCTCATCTCCTTCTTTTGCAAGAGGCCCAATGGCTGCCCAACTCATGCCATCAAGGGGAGAAAGAAGACTAAAGACGGCCGAATACTGGCTCGCAGAATATTTCCGAGATCTCTTCCTCCCCCCTCCCCCCACGCTATGACCGTGGTGCGCAGTCGTTTGCCTGATTTTGCCTGATTTTGCCTATTCCATTTTCACCATTCAGATCTCGTCCTCGAAACCCTTGCCCATGTGATCTTTCTCCGTTGGGCATTCATGCAGAAAAATTTCAGAAACAAATCTAGCATTGAGAGTTCTCAAAGAAATCAGGCGCACAGCGGTGTCTCAACAATCAGTAGGAGGTCCAGTCGATCTGTCTTAGACTGACCTGCTGCAACGCTTCTCCAGTAAGGATGCGTTGCCCCAATACACACACCAAAAAATCAGAGAAGATCAAAGCAGTACGCCTGCTCCCCAGAATAAGAACGGAGCCTTGGTGCGCGTTGCCATATTGCCGCTCTCGAACTGCTATATCGATTTAAGGGACCATAGCCTTTCACGGCATTATTAAAGATGATAATGCTGCGTTTTGATTCCATACTTTCTGAGAACGATAAAACCCTTTGTAACGACTGATTAAAGCACCGTTTCGATGATATTGGGATAGGAGAGATGTACCAGCCCGTTGCAGCGGTCGATGACAGTCAATTTTCTAGGAATTAGCGACTTGAGCGTAGCGCACATCCTATTCGATTGTTACAGCATAGGCATTGCCAATTGACTACAGAGGAAGACATATGCCCTTAGGGGAATGCGAAGTATTGCTCCATTAGGCTTTGTCATCCCTGTTCTCAAAATAATTAGACAAGGCAATTTATTCCGTAGATACGATTTTTGAGACAAATATAGGCAGCGCTCATGAAGATAGCATAGTCGGGAGTTCGGTGAACTGTGATGGCAGGAAAAGTAGCCTTGGCCTGGTGTATTTCAGCTGTCGAGAAGAAATCCTGAAGCCGTGCACTTGAGAACCTCTTCAAACGAAAAGCGGATGTATATACGTAAAAGCCTTTTTTATTTTTACAACCTTCATCAAGCCAATCCATACCCTATACACTGAGCTCTTTGCAGGGAACCTGAAATTAAGAAACACAGCATGTCCTATTTTTGTCAAGCTCTCTCTCTGCAAGCAAGCTTAAAAAAAGCCAAGAACAAACTCGCAGCACAGGCACTAGGACTGTGACATGCAAGAGATATGGAAGTCAACAATTCCTTTGATGGAAATTTCTGAAGCGACGTTGACATTACCAATCTTACGCTTGAACATAGCTTTCTTGTACATTGTCAGAGCGTGCTTGGATTTTTTGGGTTTCTGTAAAGGCGTAGGAGCCAGAATTCTTGAAAGCTTGGTCAAAAAAGAAGCTGTTTTCCAGATTAGACAAGTCTCTCGGAGATGCTTTCCCACATACTGGCGGGTTGCATCGGTTGCCAATTTCCAGGGCTTACGGTCCAGGTACTTACGCTCTGTTGCCCCGGGCTCCCGGCCGTATCCCAGATTATATATACCTGAATGGGTCAGCGCCAAGAATACACCCAGCCCAGTTGCCAGTATTTTGGGTAATACTTAAAGGATCCCCGCGGCCCCATCGAACGAGTTGCTCTCAAAACAAGTTGTGGAGTTGAGACTACAGCCTAGTCCTTACTCGTGAGAAGCACGATCTAGAGCGAGGCCAACTTTTGTCAATACTTCCCGGAATACGCATGGAAATGTCTGCCGACCTTCCTCACCTAGTCGCGAGCGGATTTGCAGATGCGGTCACGTATGGTGCTTATCGGCCTTCCTACCCCGCCGCGTCAGTAAAAGACATGCTAGAAATACTGCAAATATCCGATGTGTCCGAAGCCCGAATCCTGGAAATCGGGGCGGGTACTGGTAAGCTTACGGAGCAACTTGTGGCTCAAGAAATGTCGTACCAAATAGTCGCGGTCGAACCCCATGTCCACATGCGTCAGGTGCTCAAATCTAAAACCTTGCAACGGGTGACCCTTCTCGACGGAACTGCTGCGAATTTAGATGAGGTAGAAAATTCATGGGCGGATGCTGTAGTGATAGCTCAAGTGAGTAATCATTCACCCACGACAGGCAAGAAATTGATCCATGATTGCACAGGCTTTTCATTGGTACTCCTCACAAGCCATTTACAGACCTTTGGTATTTGTCGCTCACTCTTTGTCGGATACAGGTTTGCCAACCTAGAAGCTGTCAAGGAAATACATCGAGTCCTAAAACCACATGGGACTCTTGCACTAATCTGGAACTTAGAGGACTGTAAGTCGAGGTGGCATCCAACGATTAGCGGTCCACACGGCTCTAAAGCTGAATCCTTTGACTGGACAGATAATTCTGGTGTCGAGTGGAAATCAACCACAGCATGGGAGGATGCGATGAGACA
>JAABUP010010336.1_pt1 | contig 11056 bp, 12 predicted proteins | sample 5559201 | NCBI WGS metagenome assembly JAABUP01 (sample SAMN10711887, study PRJNA513373) | rock metagenome | isolation source: Antarctica rocks | place: Antarctica | reverse complement strand
TCAGGCCGGTTGATCGTCATGACGTCAGCGGACTGTTTCTCATCGCCAGGCTCAATTTTCACCAGCCTCAAAATCCAAGCCACGTGTCCACCCTCAGTCAGAGATTGAACGCGAAAATACTGCCTGGCGCCCCAACCCCCAATCTTCAGGCAGTCCCATTATCCGCCGGGCACCTCGAAGTGGAACAAGATCGAACACCGCATGTTCTGCCACATCACCCAGAACTGGCGCGGCAAGCCGCTTGTCAGCCGCCTAGCGGTTGTCGAGTTGATCGCCGCCACGACGACCAAGGCGGGTCTGACGGTGCAGTGCGAACTGGACGAGAACAGCTACACGAAGGCAATCAAGGTGACCGACGCGGAGATGGCCGCGCTCAGCATCACGACCGACGCATGGCATCCCGAGTGGAATTACACCATCAAGCCTAGATCAAAAGACGAAGCGGTTATTCTTGCGTGAAACCTAAGTCCAGCAACTGCTGTCAAGCAGCAAGACGGACATCCATTCCCAAAGCGTGCGGCTGGGACGAAGTTGCGGTGGGTCGCATCACGATGCGAAGGCGACATCGAACGTTTCTGGCCTTCAAAGCCAGCCGTAAGCGGGAGCTGTGTGTGCAGCATACTGGGCTGACCACCCCGTTGCGGCCGGGCGTCGGCACATTCGCACCCTGCCAAGACGCAGGCCGGTGCGGGCCGGACTATGCTCTTTCCTCTTTTGGGAGATCCTGCCGCATGCTCTTCAGCAGGTTCGCCGACGCCTGCATGCCTTCGCGCTCCCCGGCATCAAGATCCAGCTCGATCACCCGCTCCACGCCGTTCTTCCCCACCACGCACGGCGTGCCGAGATAGACGCCCTCGATCCCGTACTCGCCTTGCAGCAGGGTGGAGACGGCGAGGACCGCATGCTCGTTGCGCAGCACCGCTTCGCAGATGCGCTGCACGCACAGCCCGACGGCATAGGCCGTGTGACCCTTCCGCTTCACCACCTCCGGCGCGGCCCGGCGCACCCGGTCGAGGATGTCGCCGTAGTCCGGAAGTGCCTGCGCCCCGGGGTAGCGGTCGAGCTTCACCCCCGCGACCCGGGCGCCGCTCCAGACCGCAATCTCCGAATCCCCGTGCTCTCCGATGATGTAGGCATCGACCGCACGTGGCTCGATGCCGAGCTCGTCCGCAAGCAGGCCCCGCAGCCGGGCCGTGTCGACGAGCGTACCCGTCCCGATCACCTGTTCGGCCGGCAGTCCCGAAGTCTCCTGCGCGACCTGCGCCAGGATGTCCACCGGGTTGGACGCCATGATGAGGACGCCAGCAAACCCCTCGGCCTTGAGCCTGCTGACGATGTCGCGGACGATGCCGACGTTCTTGGACAGCAGGTCGAGCCGGGACATGTCGGGGCCGCTGGTTGCCTGGCCTGCGGTGACGACGACGATCGAACTCCTCGCCGCCTCGGCGTAGTCGCCATGGATGATCTTGATCGGCGACGTCATCGGCACTGCGACGGCGTGCTCGAGGTCCATCACCTCGCCTTCGGTCGCCTCCGCGTCGCGGCCGAGCAGGACGAGCTCCCGGACAAAGCTGCTCTGGATCAGGGCATAGGCGCTTGCCATCCCAACCCGGCCGCAGCCGATGATGCAAACGCGGTTGTCGTGGGTTGCGGACGCCGAGTTGTCCGCGAGCTTCGAGGCGTCGGTCTGGCAGGAACTGTTCATTGTCGAGGCTGCAATCCTGATGGTCCGGACCTGATGGCCGGAGCGGTTCAAACGAACGTCATGCCAGCGGCCTGGTTCTTGTCGAGCCGGCCTGTGCCACCTTCGGCGTGTTCGCCATTCCGACAAGACGGAAGGCGAGTGCGGCAACCCCGCCGCCGAGCAAGGGGCCGGCGCAGTAGAAGAACCAGACCGGGAACGTCCCCGCCACGATCATCGGCCCGAGCGCGCGTGCCGGGTTGCCGGCGCCGCCACTGACCGGGCCGCCCAGGAGCACGCCGGCTGCCAGCGCGAAGCCGATGGCGACTGCGGCACTCCCCGGCGGCACGCGCTTGTCCGTGGTTGTCGAGATCACCGTGAACACCAGGATGAAGGCGATCAGGGCCTCGACGAGCAAGACCTGCATCGCGCTTGCCCCATTCACCGGCGACGGCGCCCCGAGATGCGCGTCGGTGTAGGCGCCTTGGCCGTATGCCGCCCATACCACGATGGCGCCGATTGTCGCGCCCACGAGCTGCGCCGCCCAGTATGGCGCCACGTAGGCCCATGGGAACTTGCCGGCGAGCGCCAGCCCGAAAGTGACTGCAGGGTTCACGTGCGCGCCGCTGACCTGTCCGAGCGAGCCGACGATCGGGATGAGGATCAGCCCGAAGGAAAGCGCGACTGCAAGGGAATTGTAGGCTGGCCCGGCAGTGCCCTTGCCGAGCACGGCCGCGGTGGCCACGGCGGTTCCGACCAGCACGAGGAGGAACGTGCCGATTGCCTCGGCGGAGCAGGCGAGGGGAAGGTTGCTCGACGTCGCTCCGGCCGCTCCAGGCTCGCCGTATTGGGATGGGTCGATAGGCCTCGTCTCGTTCATTGCGTTGTCCATCTGAGAGTGGTTTGGCTCGTTCGGTGTGGATGGATCCTGATGTCGTCGGCAGTCTGTTCCCCCAGATGCAGCCTGACGCCTGCTCCACCCGGAGGCGCATCGTTTCCAGGTTGGCGCTGGTGGCTCGCAGCATGTCGCCGAGATCATGTGCGGGCCCACCGGTCAGCTGACCACCCTGGCCCTGTGGCATTGGCGCAGCAATGCCTCGACGCGTTCCCGCTCGGCAATCTCAAGGCGCAGCGCAATGCCTGCGGCCTTGATCCCGCTGGCCCGAGTGGCAGCCAGGCCTTTCAGTACGAGGGCTGCCTGTCTTCGTTCTGCAAGGTGCGCGCGCACCGCGTACTGGCAGCGGCGGGCTCTGACCGAGGACAGGATGCTGCTTGCCAAGCTGATAGGCTGGACCGGCCCTTCGAGCAGCACCACGTTGCGCAGCCTCACGATCAGACACTGCCGCCACGTTATGATGGCGGGCTGTTTCTGACAGCTCGTCAGAACCACGATTGGCAGGTCCGACCAGGGTGGCTGCCGACCGACCCATACCGCCAAGTCGTCCAGCAACTGTCCTGACAGCGCCTCCTCGGCAATGAGGACGGCTCCTGCTCCTGCTTTGAGACCCAGGACGAGTTCGAAAGGGCTTGCGCAGAGTTCGGCCTGCAACCCCGCTTTTCTGAAAACCTCAACCGAGGCAAGACCATCTCGGCCCGTCGGCACGTGGACGAGGACACGCAGGTTGTCCATGTCGGTCATCTCCACGCTTGCCTGCCGCCAGGGACGTGGACGGGCTCGCGTGGCTGCAAGCATCTATTGGCAGCAGCGCGGCGATGGCACCTTCGAGGCAGCGCCAACAACCCGGGCGCCGGCCTCCCCCGGCGGCGCACAGAGATTGGGATATGCGCGGAGCCTCAGTTCTGCGGCACACCCTGGCCATAGTTCGGGCCTTGTTGGGTCGTCCGAGCGCCGGAGCCTTGGCCTTGCGGGCCCGAAGCGTAACCCTGGCTCTGTGAGGGACCTGGGTTGTAGCCGCCTGGAGCCGGCACGGCCCCCGAGGTATAGCCCGCGTTTCCGTTCTGCAGGTTCTGCTGCTCCAACTGCTTCTGGCGTGCCGAACGGTTGGCTATGCCGCGGCCGGCAAAGCAGCCCCCGGCAGCGCCGAGCACCCCGTGCCCTACCACGTGGCCGGCCAGCCCGCCTGCAATTGCACCCTTAATGCAGCCCGCGGCCTGCGCCGGCTCGATGGGCATGCTGGTCGCCAAAGCGGCAACGAGGGCGGCCGGGATAAGGATGGTTCGCATGCTGTTGTCCTTCTGAATAGGGTTGCGTTGGTTGGGTCACGCCTCGGGGTCTCTGCTCGAAGCACTTCGTTTTATAATTGATCGCAAAACAACGTCAGAGCTTTGCACAGGAGATTCCGAGGTTCGGATTGGCATCGCCTTACTAGGGAAACAAGGTGACTGCAAGTAAAACAGCTTCACGAACCGCTCGAAAGCGAGTGTTCCGTCGAATGGCTGGACGCTGGCCAGCCCGCAGCGCCATGCGGCATCTGTGGGCTGGCCGAACATGACCTTATCGGGTGACTGCGGGCGGTGCTGCGGACTTGCCCAGGCTTATGGGCGGAGATTGCGTCGGGGCCGCGTCGCCGATGGCGGACCCTGGCTGCTGCGTCGGTTTCTCCGTACCTGCTGCCTTCGGCAGGCTATTTGTCGGTTCCGGAGTCGACTGGCTTGAGTTGCCTGCGGGAGGATTCTAAGTGGTGGTCAGCGCGTTTTGTGCGAGTGCCGGAGCGGCCCCCAGGACAGCGAAGGCCAAAATCAGCGTTTTCATGGCGGGCGTTTCCTTATGGTTTGTTGACGTGAGGGCTTGCAGAGGTGGCATCCTTACCATCCCTACCTCGGTGTCATCCTCTTCTGCTGTGATGGGCAGTCGAGGGGGACAAGCGTGTTGCGCGGCCGCAGGCAGGTTTCATCTGGCCGGCGCTTAACGGAGCTGGTTGCTTCCTCCCGCGACAGCGTTGCCGGGCTGCGCCGCGGAACGGTTGAAGCAGCCGAGCTTGTAGCAGCCGAACAGCGCCGCCGCGCCGGCCCCGATCGCAAGCTTGCTGCCCGTGGACATGCCGGTGTGGGCTTGCTCCTCGGCTTGCGCAGGGACAGCTCGTCCGCCTGCGCCGACCGTGACCGCCACGCGCTGCGCCTGCTGCGGCCCGCCGTTGGCCGGCATGTAGTCGACCGCGATCTGCCGGCCCGGCGGCAAGGAGCCCACGTAGCCGGCGAACGCTGCGACGTTCTGGAACACCTGGCCGTCGGCCGCGATGATCTGGTCGCCGACGTTGAACCCGGCCTGGGCGCCGGGCGAACCGCGCCGCACCCCGTTTACCCGCAGCAGGTCGAAGGTCATGCCGCTGTCGGCGATCTGCTGCGCCCGGCCGATGTCCATGCCAAGCGCGCCGCCGTTGCGGGGCAGCCCGGCAGCCTGCTCTGTGGAGAGCAGCCGGTAGCCCATCTGGTTTTCTGCCAGGGCCGAACCCGGCAGGCATTGCAGGCTCAGGAACGTCACAGCGGCAAGCGCCGCAACCGTGCGGTTGACCATGATATTGCCCTTTGGTGTGCATTGACGCGCCGACCAGCGCCGGCGCCAGCCAGCCCACGGCAGCAGCCATGGGCGGACCCGGCTCAGACCGACATCGTGCCTTCGTCCGGCAGGCGGCCATTCGGCGTCATGCCGTGCACGGCCTCCGGCAGGTGCTGGCTGAGCTGAGACAGGAAGTCGTTCGGCTGCATGCCGGCCTGGCTGGCCATGCTCTGGACCTGGTCGGCGCCGAGCACGCCATGCAGCTGCTCCGGAGAGACCGGCTGGTTCGGCCCGTTGCCGACCCAGGATTGGGCGATGTGGCCCAGCCCGCCTTGCTGGAACTGCGACATCAGCCCGCCGAGCCCACCACCACCCATGCCGGCTCCCATGCCACCGGATTGCCCGCCGCCCAGCAGGCTGCCGAGGACGCCGCCCACCGGGGATGAGGCGCCTGCGCTGCCGCCCATCAAGCCGCCGAGCACTGAATCAAGAAGGCCCATGATCTATTCTCCTGTTGTGGCCCGATTGCGGGCCATCGGTTGCAGCGTGGAGCGCCGGCCGCCATTGCTGGAGAATGGCGGCCGGGTTGGCGTCGGATCAGCGCACGACGCGCTGCTGGGTCATCACCGTGCGGCGTTGCACGGCGGCCCGACCGCCGAACGCTGCCGCAAGCGCGCCCAGGGCCAGCACAGCGAACGCCAGGAACGAGCCTTTTGAGGCCGCGCCCGCGCTCGCGTCGGCCGTGTTCTTGGCGGTCTGCACCGTCTGGTCCTTCGCCTGGGTGAAGCGGGCCTGGGCGTCGTTGAAGCGCTTGGTCGCTTCATCGCGGCTGATGTGTCCCTGGGCTGCGGTGATGGCGATGATCCGCTCCTTGGCCGCCACTGCATCCGGGCCACCGGAGGCAAGCTTCGGCAACGCGGCAACGATCTCCTTCTGCGCGTCCTGCGGGGTCATGCTGGCCGGGTCGGGGTTGGCCGGCTGCAGAAAGGCCTGCGCCTGCTGCTGCAGCAGGTCCGGAGTGACGCCGGCCGCCTCCGCCAACTTGGGCGCCACGGACCCGACGCCGGAGCCGGCCGACGACAAGCCGCTGCCGACCACCGAGAACGCGCCACCGATCAGCCCGCCGACTGCGGAGGTCAGGAGGTAGAAGGTCATCAGCGTCGCGATCGCCCAGGTCATGATCCCGTGCAACAGGCCGTCGAACCGAGTCGTGAGGCCGCCGAGCCAGGCCGCCACATACCCGCCCAGCGCGAGTGCGACGAGGCTGCTGACCAGCCACCACAGCCCGGCGCCGATGCCGAAGCTGCTGGCATCCGGCGTGCCGTTGGTGTTGGGGCTGACCAGGCCGAGCCCGACGCCGAGGCCCAGCATGCTCAGCAGCATCTGCACCGCGACCACCAGGATGACGCCGGCGATGATGGCGGCCCAGGAGATGCGGGTGTGCGTATGCCCGCCCTCATGGGTTGCCGTCGTGACGGTCTCGACGACGGCGGATCTGGGCTGGCCGGGGTTGGGAAGCGTGGTGGTGCTCATGGCGTCCTCCTGGACGTGGTCCGGGATGCGCGAGGGCACCCCAGACGGTTGCAGCGAACGCTCAGCGCTTCGGGTTGACCGGGGCGGCCGGCATCGGCGGGGCGGCTGCGAGCTTGGTCGCTGCCGTCGTGGTGGTCGTGGTCGTCTCGACAGCCGGCACCTGTTCAACGTCGACCTTGGTGCTGCGCACGGTGTCGCGCACCGTCTCGACGCGGTCGCTGGCTTCCTTGCGCAGGCTGATCTCCTCGACGACGCGGGCCTCCTTGCCCACCACGGCCTCCTCGCTGACCGCACGCATCTCGACCGACCGCTCGCCGAAATCGGCCTCGGTCACGACCCGGCCGTCGGCCACCGGACGGCGCTCGATCCGCACGGTCTCGCTGTGCAGCGAGACCTGCTCTTCGACAGGCGTCTCAACCACGTAGCTGCGCACACGGGCGCCGCCATTGTTCACCGCACGCTTGCCGACGGTGAGCCTCTCCTCCATGACCTTGATGGTTTCGTCGCCGGCCGCCGTCGCGACCGGTCTGGCAGCGGCCTGCGGTGCCGCAGCCTTGGGCAGCGGAGCTTTGGTCGATGCAACCATGGCCGGGGCAGCGGCCGTGGTTGTCGTCGTGGTTGTCTGCGTCGTGCCGTAGCTGGCGGCGCGATCGTCGAAGTCGATGGGGTCGTACCGCTCCAGGATCTCGACGACCCGGCTCTTGTGCTGCCCGGGCACCTTGACCGTGACGACGGTCGAGCCGCTCGCGACGCTGCGGTCATACACTGCGGAGTCGGCCGACTCGCCGCCGAACAGGTTGGACCAGAAGCCCGGCTCGCGGGCGGGCGCGGCCGTCGTCCCGCCGGCCGTGCCGCCTTGGGCGTGGCTGCTGATCGCGTTGGACGGCACGTCCGCCGCCTTGAGGTCGCGGATGGCGGCGTCGGCGTGGGCAGGCGTGTCATACATGGCGACGATGGTTTCTTCGGTCATGGAGTTCGCTCCTGGATGAAGTTGTGCTCGGTCCCGAGGGCTGGGCGGACGTCGCCAGCCGGTTGCGGTGCCGCCTCGGTGCGGGTGATCACGGCGTCCTGCGTCCGCAGTGTCACGACCTGCTGGTGCCGTTCCGTGCTGCACAGGCGCCGTATGCGGACCTCTTCCTTGAGCACCAGCCGGTGCTCGACCACGACGACCTCCTCCACCACGGGAAGGATCGTCGTGTCGCCTTCCTCGCGGATGGGCGGCACAGCCTCGACCGTGCAGCCGATCGGCACCCGCTCGATCTCGACCCGCTCATGCGTCAGCGCCTCGTCGACGAACTGCTCGTGCTCGTGCGTGACCGTCGTGACGCGGACAGTGCTGTGCGTCCTGCGCCGGGCGACCACGAGGGCCTCGGCCAGCAACGGCATCGTCAATGTGCTGGGGTCGGGGTCGGTGATGGCTGGCATGCAGTCCGCCTGTTCCAGTTGTGGGGTTGGGCATCAAGGCGGTCGAGATGGAGCGCGGCGCCGGGTGTCCAGTGACCGGCTCGCTGGCATCGGGAAGCGTTGCCCCCGCGCCCTACTTGCTGTCCGCCCCAGGGTCCTTGCCTTCAGGGAAGGTCCTGGTGCCGGGCGCGTCGTCCAGAGCCTCTCGGCGCGCGCGCCCGGCCTTGCTGTTGCCGATGCGATCGACCCTGCCGATGGCCTCTCTGATTGTGGTCCTGACTTGTGCCGCAGCGGCCTTGATCCAGTCCGTGTCCAATCGGTCCCTTCAGCCCCCGAAAGGGCACGAGGCGCACCGGCGAGGACCAAGGGTTGCGCGAAGCTTGGAGATGACCGTCGCATCGAGAGCCGTGTCGTAGGCCCGATGCGATCCCGGCGCACAGATGCGGCCGTACTAGCCGCACTGGTCCTTTGCTAAGGAAAGAGCGCGATCACGCGAACGTCATGCGCGGGACGGCCGCCCTGCTGGTCCAGTGAAGCCCCGCTCCCGCGCCCAGATGATGGCGTCGCTGCGGCCATGCGCGCCGATCTTGCCATACAGGGTGGCGAGGTGGTTGCGGACGGTGTTGCGGGACAAGCCCAGGGCCTTCGTGATGCCGTCCCCGTTCATGCCCTGGCACAGCAGGCCCAGCACGTCGCGCTCCCGCGGGGTGAGTTCCGCCAACTCGGTCCGCTCCGTCTCCGTGCGCTCGGGGTGGCGCAGATGCGCCAGCTTCTCGATGATCGTGCGGCTGAACCAGGACGTGTCCTGCATCACCGCCTCGATTGCCTCGAACAGCTCGGCCTCCGAGCGCTTTCGCTCCGTGATGTCCTGCAGGACGGACAGGATGCACCGCTCCCCCGCAATGGTGACGATCTCGGCCGAAGCGAGGCAGTCCAGCAGCCACCCGGTCTTCGTCAGCAGCCTGACGTCCTGGTTTCGAACGCGGCCGGTTGCCTGCAAGGCCTCTTCGAAGCGTCGGCGCGCCGCCGACGTGCCCCAAAGCTTCAGGTCGTCGGCGGTGCGGCCGATCGTGTCCGCGGCGGCGTGGCCAAGGGTTGCGGCGAACGCCTCGTTCACGTCGAGGATGCGGAAACCGTCCACCAAGCTGACCATCATCGGCACCGGGGCCAAGCGGAACGCCGCGGCGAACCGCGCCTCGCTCTGCTCCCGTCCCTCGACCTCCCGCGTCACCTGCCTGTTGGCGTCCGCCAAGGCACGGGTCCGCTCGCCGACCTGCTCTTCGAGCCGTCCGTAGTGGTCACGCAGGAGCTGCTGCGCCTGCCGGTTCGCGGTCACGTCCCGGACGACGCTGACCATGCGGACGGGAACCGGGTCCTTGCTGCCGGGGCGTCCGGCGAAGTCGGTCCGGCCCTTGACGGCGATCCAGCGCACCGCACCGTTGGCACGGGTGATCCGGCATTCGAATGCCAGGTCGCCCGTGGTCATGGCCTCGAGGAAGGCCGTCTCGGCGGCCGGGCGGTCCGCCGCGAGCACGTGGTCCAGGAAGGTCGCGAGGTTCCACTCGGGCAGCGGATCGGGGTAGCCGAAGATCCGGTCGTGCTGGGGCGAGCGACGCGCGTTGCCATTCATCAGGTCCAGATCCCACGATCCCATCTCAGCGGCATCAAGGGCGAGACGGAGACGCGCCTCCCCGTCGCGCACCTCCCCGATCACGCGCAGGCGGTCCACCGCTGCCGCGAGCAGGTTGGCGTAGCTGCGCAGGAACGCGGTGTCGGTGTTGGTGAATGGGCGTGGCGTGCGGCTGTCGATCTGCAGGATGCCGAACGGCGGCCTGCCCGGGCCGCCGATGATGACGACGTTGGCCACCGCCTGGACGCCGTTCTCGATCAGGAACGGCGGATAGGTGAACCGGATCTCCGTCGCGATGTCCGGAGAGATCATCGGCTCTCCCGTTTTGAGGGCATAGCCTTCCGAGCTGTCGCCCGTCGCCTTGAGCGTCACCTCGCCGACCACGCCGGGCTTCCAGCCCACGCCCGCGCGCACGGACAAGGAGATTCCATCCGCTTGCAATTCCATGACCTTGGCGAGGTCGGTGCCCAGGGCATCGCCGACCAAGCGGCAGGCCTCGGTCAGGATCTCGTCCAGGCTGTCGGACCGCAGCGCAAGCTCCCCGAACCTTGCCACGACGGCCTGCTGCCGCAGCGACGCCCGATGGTCGCCCTTCTCTGGACCGTTCAAAAGACATGCTCCGCACCGGTCGCCTGGCACGTCTTGCCCAGTTGGCTTGCCTGCCATGGTGTCAGGAGAACATTTGTTTGAGAATATCTTTGTGGCGGACGTCGCCTCCGGATGGCCCGATCATGAGGGTCTGCAGTCCACCATACCCGGCGGTAGGCTGACGGCACAATCTAACCGGCCCTGTTCCGCAAAGGTGTTCTGCAAAGTTATGGCCTTTCATGCCGGCGGTTTGGGCTATGCGACGATCGGCCGGGATGATCAGGCGCTCGCTCAAAGGCGTCTATATTGTAATTGTACAACTGGGGCGGGTGGGGGTTGCCGGTCCATACTCGCCGCCCGTGCCACATCCGCACGCTTGTGCCCGTCCAGGATCAGCGCCGGTGTCAACAGCCGACGCGCAACGGCCGCATGCCGAACCGACCGCAGGGCGGCGTAGGCCTACCGCGTTCAGCTCCGTCCTCGTAATCACAACCATCATGTCCGCCTCCATCATCATGCAGGCAAATCAAGAGCAGGTGGATATCCGCGATGGGTCGGGTACTGCGGGATCGTGCCTGGGCCGAGCGGAAGACGAGGCTCAAAGCCCCGCTGCATCCATCGCCGGCGCCAAACGCAGGTGGCTCTTGTCGGGTTCCGGGGTGGTGATCTGGGTGGTGCGGCTGGCGAGTATCTGATGTGATGGCAGGAGCGCGAGCAGCCAACCGGCTCGCGCGAGGAGACTCCGCGATCATGACTGCATCTG
>JAABUP010010332.1_pt1 | contig 11059 bp, 7 predicted proteins | sample 5559201 | NCBI WGS metagenome assembly JAABUP01 (sample SAMN10711887, study PRJNA513373) | rock metagenome | isolation source: Antarctica rocks | place: Antarctica | reverse complement strand
CGGAGCCACGCAGCGCTGCCCCCGTAACCGCGGCGCGCCGCCCGGGGCGCGCCTGATCTCCGGCACCTCCTGGCCGGCGGCCAGCTCGTCGGAGCTCACACCGTCCTTGGTCAGAATTGGGCAGAAGATGTCCGGCACCGCCGCCGCGGCCTCCAGGTCGCGGCCGGCGTGCGGCGCGCACGCGCGCCTGGACGCGCGCTCCATATTACGAACGCCGCCGGTGCGCGCCTGCGCGCGAACGCGTGCTCAGCCGGCGCCCCCGCGCGTCTGTGCGGCCGCCCGTGGTTCTCAGCTTGGACTGTGGCTGGGGTCCTCTCGCCTGCGCACGCATCGGGCACGCCACGACTTGAACGGGCATGGGCGCGCGCGCGGCCTTGCGCATAGGCGGCGGGCGGGAGGCGGCGCCCTGGCGCCGGCGCTTCGCACGCAGAGCAGCTCAGCAGGTGCCCCAGGATCTGAGCGATCCTGCGCCCTGCTGTCTGGGGCACGGGTGACGCACTCATGGGGCCAGCCCAACCGCCTGCGTATGACCAGGCGCGCCAATCCGCACCTGGACGCCCGGAACTGTGCAGGGCTGCAGGCAACAGCCCGCCTCCAGCTGCAAGCGCATGGGATCTGAGCCTCGCGAGCGCGCATGCCAAGCCGGGGCCCCTGAGACACCGGGCTGCAGGGCGCTTCTGCCTGCAGCCCCACGCGAGCCCGCGGCGAGCAAGGGAAGGCAGCTGCGCGCCAAGCGGCTTTGTGCAGGCAGCAAGCAGGGCCTGGCCACAGCAGGCCGTGCCTAGACTCACAGCTGCTCTTGCCGCAGCCCGCAGCAGGCTGTGTGGGTCCCTCGCGCGGCCCGGGCAGTCCGTAACGACTGCCGGTGCGTCTTGCAGGGGCAGCTCAAAACTCCGAGACCCGGTCTCGGACTTTGCGGTGGCCGCCGGTGTACTCGGGTCCGCCCAATCAAGCGCGAGGCTCGGCTGGCGCCTGGCAAGGCGCCGACCTCACCTGGCAGGCTAGCACGCGGCCGCTCGCGGCCGGCTCCGACGCAGGCGCACGTTGATGCCACGGGACACCGGCTGCAGTGCACGACTGCACAAAGCGCGGCGTACCTTGCCGGCGCACGCACGCCCTCAGCAGCCAAGCAGCACACCTTGCAGCCACGTTGTACAACAGGCCAGCTGCAGCAGAGTCTGCCCAGCAGTTCCAGGGTTTAGTGACCACTGCCCAGCAACATTGCAATGGCATGGCCGGTCTAAGCTCTCTTCCTCACGGGACATAGCAGCGTGTGACAGGCGTGCGTGGCAACTGTGCCAGCTCCTCGTCGCGACAAAGAGCAGCTGTTCGGGCCCAGCCACGGGGCGCCATGGGGTGGAGCTGCGCATGCAGGCTACAGCGTGGGCGCTGACGTGCGCGGGCGCCTGATGCGTTTGCTGCACGACCAGTTCTTTCACCGCGCAAAGGTGGGCGCTGCACCCGGCCTGGCCGCTCGACACGCCACCTGCCACAGCCAGCGCGGGCAGCAACGTGAGCGCTGCCCGCGCAGGCTCAGGGCTACCTCGCCCGCTCTGCGTACAAGCTGCTGGAGATACAGGCGCGCGCCCGGGCCGCTTGCTGGTCGCCTTGCCGCACCATGAAGCACGAGCAGCTGCCAAGCAGTGGCGCCACCGCTAGGCTCAGCTTGACAAGCAGTGGCGCCGCCGCCGGGCTCAGCTTGACGACAGTGTGCGCGCAGGAGCGCTTCAAGGTCGTGCCTGAAGGTGAGCAGAAGCGCGCCAGGGCAGCGCTTGCCAGCTGCACTCTTGCCCACCACTCTGCTGCACAGCCGCACCCACCACAGCGCCCTCGACAGGACCACAGCTGTCTGCTGTCAGCGGTGTACAGCCCAGCTCCACTCCAGGACTGCCAAAGTGGCTACCGTGCTCAGGCGGTGCCTAGATGCCAAGGGCACGCCGCGTGCTGGTTTGCGGTGCTATGCAAGCAAGCCGAGTCTGCCTTTACCGGTGAAATGGTACACAGAGAACAGAACAAGACAAGTGGGGGCAGAGCCAAGGCTCCTTGTGTCCTCTGCCAGACAGCCCTTGCGCCGCAGGCGGCCGCGTGCTGGTGCTCGGCTGCGCGCCCGGCGGCTGGCTGCAGGTGGCGTGTCAGGCGCTGGGCGCGCCCGCGCGGGGCGGCAGCATTTTGGGCGTCGACATACAGGCGCGCCGCTGCGCGGCCGCGCTCATGCGGCACAGCCTGGGTCTTGCATAATGCTGGTCGGGCCGCCGCGCCCGCTTGATCGGGGGCGCGGTTGCCGGGCGGCTTGGCGGCAGCCAGACCAATGCCGTCCGCAACTCTTGAGCTGACAAGGTGTGTCACGTGATCCTTTTGTGGCCAGGCCGCAGCCGTCGCCGCGCGCGCAGGCGTGCCCGGTGCCGGCGCGGCACTGCGACGCGCGCGTGTCGACGCTGCATGCGGACGCGCGCGGCCTGCGCCCGCAGCGCCTGCTCGCCCTGGGCGGGCGGCAGCCCGCAGAAACCCTGGGCGCGGACCCTGCGGGGCCTGGCGCCGTGGGCGGCCGGGCGGCGCGCGGGCCGGAGGCCGGCTTCCACAGCGTGCTGTCGGACATGTGCCACGCCACGCTGGGCGTGTCGGCGGCCGACGCGCTGCGCTCGCACGAGCTGGCCGCCTGCGCCGTGGACCTGGCGCTGGGCGCGGGCGCGGGCGGCGCCGCGCCGGCGCCCGCCCCCGCGGCGGGCCCGGCGCCGGGCGCGGGGCCGGGCTGCGCCGCCGGCGGCGGCGCCGACCCGGCCGCCGGTGCGGCGGGCCCGGGGCCGCCCTGCCCTGCTCGGGCGTGCAAGCTATGTCTGGCAGCATTGCTGGTGCCTGATAGGCCGCCTCATGTAGGCAGCAATACTTGCGGAGCTCACTACCTGGTTTGTCGGCACGCGAGACGTCCTACACAACCATACCTCGAGCTTGTGCTGGCAGTCCAGCCCAGGCGCCAACAAAGCAAGAAACAGCAGACTGTGAGACCCCCAGCATGCATGCCCCCACGCGGGGCCATGGCGGGCGGCCAGGGCAGAGCGCACGGCGCTTCCCGCAGGTCCGGGCGGCGGCGGCGGCGTCCTGCGCGCGCGCGGCAGCCTGGTCATCAAGCTGCTGGAGGGCGGCGACACAAGCGCGCTGGCCGCGCGGCTGCGCGCGCACTTCGCGCGCGTGGCCTGGGTCACGCCGGCGGCCACGCGGCGCCACTCGCGCGAGGTATTCCTGGTCTGCGTCGGCCGGCAGCGGCCCGGCCCGGCTGCCGGGTGAGCGGCCGGCGCTGCATGATCGGCTGTGTCATGCATGTCCTGGACTTGTCTCGTTGCTCTCGACATGTTGTCACATGGACGTTAGACTTGCTGGGGTGGTCAGCTACCCCGCCCCGCCGCCTAGCGGCGTGCATCCCGCAGGGCGGACCAAATTCTGCTGCCGGCAGCATATGTCGGCATGTAAGCAAGCAGCAGGAGCGACACTGGTCGTTAGAGCCGGGCGCCAGCTCTCCGGTCTCCTCTGCTTTATTAAGTAAAGTTTATTTCCACAGTGCATTCTGGGCCTGCATGTGCACAGCCCTAACAGGGTCGGCGGTTCAAATTGGAACGAGCTGTAGCACTGCGAAGAACTGTTGCATACCTGCTCGTTCGCACCTACCTACGCCGGCGTCTGAGCGCAGCACAAAAAACGCAACCTGGGTCACAAGGCAGTCGCGCGCTCTGCTGCTGTGCGCATAGCTCATAGCTACTCCCAGGCGCGCTCACAGCTGCCAACTTGCGTTGCTCCCTGGCAAACAAGGCATATTGCGCACGCAGCTGGGGCTAGGTGGCGCCTGAAAACGCGAGCTGCGACATTCTGCTGACAGGGGCGAGGCAGGCGCGGCGCGCGGGATGGGGCTCCTGCACCTTGTTGTGAGCGCGCTGCTCTTCTGCGCGGCGACCGTGCGCGCAAGCACGATAGTGCTGGTGCGGGCCCCGCCACCCTGCGCCTAGCTACCATCCCGTGGCTCGCCAGCAGCGTCAGGCGCTCCTCCGCAGCCGCGCTTCCAGCTCCTCACCGCGCATGCCGCGCGTGCAGATCCCCGGCGTGCCGGTCGTCTTCACTCTGTACTTCAACAATGACGACAGCGGCACCAACGCAGGCCCGGGCACGTCGCGCATCTCGCTCGTCGGCGCGGGCGGCACGCCGGAGGGCACCACGCGGCGGCGCGCGCTGCTGTCGCAGGCGTCCGCGGCGCGCGGCGAGGAGCTCATGGAGGCCGCCGGCGCGCACGGGCGCAGCCTGCTGCAGCCGCGCAGCGCGTTCACAGCCAACCTCATCTTCAACCACGACCTGTTCAACTGCGCGGTGGAGTCCAACTGCGCGGTGACGAGCAGCAGCGCCACCAGCAACGTGTACTCCTGCGACCAGCAGATCACGACCTTGTGCGGCCCGCGCCGCGCCAGCGCGCCCCCACGCGCCCCGCTGAGCTCACACTGTACTGCCTGCAGCCCCAGCAAGCGTCCAACTTGAGCACACTCCCTATCCGTTAGACACAACGTGCTCTGAGCTGCGCTTTGAGCTGTAAGGACACTGCGTTCCTGCCCTTCCTGGAGGACACTGCGTTCCCCCCCGTTCCTGCCCTGAGAGCTGTGACTCAGCATCCCGCACTAACCAACACGCCTCGATAGCACTGGGCCTGCTTGGCGTGGCCGCAACCATGCTTGTGCGCCGCAGCGCCGTGGCCCTGCACACTGACCTCGCGAGCACGCGCGCAGCTGCTCCACGGTCTTCGCCATCGCCCAGAACGGCACCGCGCCCGGCGCGACGACCGTCGTGGGGCGGCGCCGGCAGCTGCTGCAGACCAACCTGGAAAAGTACCTTAAGATGTTTGTCGCGTGCGCACCCGCCTGACCCTAACCCTATTCTACCCTTAACCACCTGCCCACGCATGCCAGAGCCAGGCCACAACGAGACGCTGGGCGCAGATGTCACAGGCGCCGGCCGGTGCTCGGGCGCAACGGCGAGCCCCTCGGCCCGCTGCGCGCGCGCCCGCGCCTCACGACCTGACGCGGCCGGCGCGCAGGTGCAAGCGCGCGATCGCCAAGGACCGGGTCAACTGCGTATTCGAGCTGCCGTCGACCAAGACCAACTACAACCTGCTGACGCTGTTCCAGGCGCCGATCGCGCCGACCACGTTCGTCGACTGCGAGATCTCGCTCGGCAACGCGGTCGCGCACTCCGGCGCGTGCTTCGTGCCGTACAACGGACCGACGCGCTTCAACCTGCACTTTGACGGGCCGTCCGACGTGCTGCCGCCCATCCAGTTCTCGTGCGCCCCGTCCAACCGTCCAACAGCTCAGCAGCGGCCTTGCAAAAGCTTTCAGCCTGAAAGCCCGCTCGAAGTCCCCTCTGCATGCGCCGGCATGCGCTGCCGTCGTGAGCGAGCTCCTGAGCACCAGCTCGCAGTCCGTGTCTCTCCCATGCCGCCTGTGCGAACGGCGAGCCCGCAACAGAGTGGGCCGCATCCTGGCCGGGGCGGGGCGCGCGCCTGATGCCCGGCGCCCGCCCGCGCGCAGCGTACAGCTGAACCAGAACCCGCCGATGGACACCACCAGCCCCGACTACAACGCCGACCAGGCGCGGCCCCTACCCTATCCCTAAGCCTCACATGTGCTGCACGGACCGCGGTCGCTCGTGCCTTGACGCGCGTGCAGGCGGATGCACGGCGACAGGCGCAGGCTGCCCTGCAACGGAGGTGACCTGTGTGTGCCACGACCTGCTTGTGCGCTCAGGCTGCCTGTCCCGCCAGTGCACAGAGAGCACAAGCTGCGCAGTGCTGGCAAGCAGCCTTTACTGGCACGACCTTGACAGAGAGGCCAAGCTTCAGGGCATTTGCACATTCAACAGACCGCTTGTCTGGCACTGACCTCTGCCCCGGGCGCGCCGCCGCGCAGTACGCATTCTTCCTGAACACCAACCCCACGCTGCTCGTGGACAAGACCGGCATCATCCCGGTCAGCGGCAACTCCAACTAGCGGGGGCGAGCTGCGCGGCGCTTCATCCACATGCACCCATCCTCCGTGCTTGTCGGGCATCATCCGCCGCCTGGGGGTCTGCTGCCGTCGCTGATGCTACGGGCCAGAACAGGGGGCCTGGTTGGGGCGGCACCAGGCCATGCACGTACTTTCAGCATTGTGTTGGCTTTTCGTCCTTCAAATTTGGTGGCCCATGCAGGGCTGCTCCGTGCTGAAATCCAGCCCAGCTTAGGCCCTATACACCAATGGGGTCCAAGGGGGGCTGCCCGGCCTGGTGAAGGGTGCTGGAAGCAGTTCCACGTTTCAGCGGTGCCTGGTGCACTGCAGCGCGGACGCGGCATTGCCTCGCGGCACGGCCCCGTTCGAGCCTGGGCCAGTATGCTTTTGGCAGTTCTTGCCTGGTGTTGACAAGCTGGAGCACGCACTCCCGATGACTTATTCGCTTGCTGGAGCCTGCAGCTCCAGGAGGCCACCTGGCGGGTGCGGGCGTCGTGCACAGTGCAGGGCCGGAGCGTACGCGGCGCGTCCGAGGCAGTGCCTTGCGGCAGGGCCCCGGCCGCGCCATGCATTCCGTTTTGTTGTCACCCGCTGCCAAGCAGGCGCTCTGACCGTGGCGCGCCCGTGGCAATGCCCTGCGGCAAGGCCCCGGCCGCTCCACACAGCTCTGTGTCGCTGTCATATTTCGAAGACGGGACATGGGTCTGTGCAGCACCGCTTGCTTGCAAGGGGGCGGGCGTGCCTGCAGCGCGGGGTGCTGCAGGGGGCTGGCAAAGGTGGCGCGGTCGCAGCTGGCTGGCATGCTTGGGTCACTAGTAATAGCGCGCATTGTTGTGCAAGCATATGCAGCCACCCAGACCTCTCAACTGGTTACCGAGGTTACAGACGTGAAGCCCGTTGAGCACCTTTCAGTAGCTGCATTGTGCATCGGTCAGCGCCTTCAAGCGCCGCTGCCAAGCTCCGCGCACTCACACCTCTCTGATGGTGTGGACAAGCCTCTGATGTGCTGTGCAAGGACAGCGCAACATGTTGTTGACTCTGGCGTGGGTATACCTTCGCTGGACTTAAGCAAACAAGCCTAGCGTCATGCAACTGTTGAAGTAAAGTTTTGTGAGGGCTATCCTTAAACCGGGTCTTGCATGTATTGGCCATCGATTTGTGCTGTGTCGTGAGCCGGCAACCATGCACATCCGGAATATCTGCAGGGGCATTCAGCCTAGCACAACGTTGCATGCATGCCTGTTGTAGCCCCTACCAGCGCACATAAGCAAAATCAGAGTGAATACATGCCTGCCATGCGCTTCAGCGCCTGCATGCCACATGGCAGATGGCTCTCTCTCAGACTCGCATGCCCTGAGATGCAGTTTCATGCATGGTCCGACAAGCATTGCAGCAAAACAGTTTCAGCACACCCAACCTAGAGGGCAGCCTCCGCCGCGGCTGGAGGCTTCTGCGCCACAGCTGCTGCACATCTGGGGCCAGCTGCGGCTGGCGTGCATCATGGCCGGCCAGCACAGACACGGGGCTGTACGTGTCGTCTACAGACACGTGACTAGATGTATCGCTGCCGCAACCCGGGGCCGGGGTAGCGCCAGGCTGGCGCGCGGGGCCGCCGCCCGGCCAGGCAAAGATGCTGAGTCTGCCACCGCCCGCCAGAGCTGCGCCAGGGCTCTCGGCGCTGTCAGGGCCTGGGCTCTGGCCGCCGCCGGCTGTCGGGGCGTCGCCAGGGCTCACGGCGGGGCCGCCGCCGGGCGCTGTGCCGGGTCGGGGGCCCGCTGCCAGGGCGCCAGGGTCGTCTGCCCTGCCGCCTGTCGCTCCGCTGATGCTGACATCTGCTTCAAGGCTGGCGCGGGCTGCCGCTGAGCGGGAGCCCGGACTCTGGCGCTCGCCTACGGAGGAGGCCGGCGGCGCGGGCTTTGCGACGGTGCTCGCCGCGCCCAGGCGCGCGCCAAACACCGCTGGGTCTAGGGCAGAGCTGGCCTCGCGCCGGCGCTCGCCGTGCAGCGCCGCGCGGTACTGCGCGAGCAGCAGGCGCTCCGCCGCGGTGCCCGCCGCAGGCGGCCCGACAGGGCGCCCTGGCGGGCATGCAAGCCTCCCGCGCATGGCATTCCGGCCCGCCGCGGCGCCAGCGCGCCCCGGCAGGGGCAGGCCGCCCGCGCCCGGTGCAGGCGTGGCCGTGCCGCCGCCGCGCTGGCCTGCCGGCTCCAGTCGCGTGTCCATCTCCATGCCGACCGCGGCAGCTGGTGTGCGGCTCGCTCGCGTGGCGCGCGGCGCTGGCGACGGCGCGTGCCCCGCCACCTCGGTGCTGCAGGCGCCGCGTTGCTGCGCCGCGGCTCGCGCTGCACCGCGGCGCATGGCGCCGGGCGCCTCCGCGACGCCCTCGTCCCCGGCTGCAGGCGCGCGCCCCTCCCCATCACCACTCGTGTCATGCAGCCAGGTGAGCAGGCTGCTGCGCAGCTCCGACATGCGCCTGTGCACACAGTCTCGCAAGCGGCGCTGCCACGCAGCTGGGGCTGCGCCGGCGGCAGCAAGGCGGCCGGGCGCGGCGGGGCGCACAGGAGGCCGGGTCGGACATGCCCGCCTCGAATAGCGGCGGCGGAGCGCCCGCGGCTCGACCGGGCGGCCATCCGCACGGCGCGCCGCTCAGCCGTTTGGTCCTCCTGGCCGCCTGGCGTGCCCGCGGGCGCGCCGGCGCCCGGCGGCCCGCTGCCGCCCGCCACACGTGGGCGTTGGGGAGTGTTAGCGAGGTGTGCAGGGGTGTGCACGGACACCGCAAGCGCGGCCGGTCATGCTGCGAGTGCAACACAGCTGTGATATTGCGCCCAGCAGAACCGGCGGCGGGCAGGCCTGCAACCGTATGTAGCACTCTGTGCGTGATGCGCCGACTAGAGATGTGACATGGGAGCAGGGAGGCCTGAGCTACCAGGCCCGCCGCGCATGCAGGAGAGCCACGCTTGGCAGCAGCGGGGCGCGCGTGCCTGCAGACTCGGGAGCCCCTGTCGCATGCCGCTCAGCCGACGAGGGCGCCGCCGTGGGCTGCGCGCACGCGCCCGCGGGCCGCAGCGGGCTGGAGGCACGCAGGTGCAGTGTCCCGAAATTGCCACCCGCGTCGCCCTGACAGGCCGCGGCGCAGCTGCGCCGCGGCTCGCCCGGCTCCGCCCCGTGCAGCATGCGTGCGGGCGCCATCCGCGCGTCGTGCAGCCCGCGGTCAGCTGGGCTGGAGCGGGGCTGAGGGCTGGGGCTGGGGACTGGACACCAGCCGCCGCCGGGGCGCCACGGCGGCCGCGCGCCGGCGTTGCCGCCGGACTGGGGCAACGCATGTGCCGGCGGGGCTGCGGGGTCCGGCGGCAATCGGTCAGCGACAGGATGGGCTGCATGCGCCTGCCAGCAGCGGTGGCCCGGCCCCGAAGTGCCGGCCGCGCCGCACGACGACGGCGCGCCCGGGGGCAGCAGGCGCACGTGCTCCATGCCGCTGCGCGCCTGTCGCAGCGCAGCGAGCTCTGTTGCCGCCACAGCCCGCCAGCCAAGCTGCGGATGTGAATCGGGCCGCAGGTGCTTTGCTGCGGTACAACCCCACCAGCACATATCCTGCGATGAAGTTGCGCGCCACTCGCGAGCAACATAGACATGCAGCTTGCCTACGCGGTGGGTCAGACGCTGTCTAAGCAAACATTCCACCCAGGAGAACGACGATCGATTGGAAGGCTTGCATGGCATCCATGGCAAGCAGCGCGGGCGGCTCAAGAGCCCTTGGTGGTGAGCCACGCACCGCGCGTGGCGCCGCGCCCGCAGGCGCAGCCGGCAGCCGCGCAGCCGCGGCCGGGCGGCCGCGCGCGGGCGAGCGCACGGCGCGCACCAGCAGCTCCACGAGTGTCACCGCCGTGTGGCGCACGCGCGGGCCCGGCGCGCCCTGTGATCCCCCGGGCCGGCCAGGGCCGCGCGCCGTCCCGGCACCCCCAGCGTCGGCGCGCTGCGGCAGGGCTACGCCGTCCGAGCGCGGCCCCGCGAACAGGCGGAGCGCGGCGTCGGCCGCGCCGCGGTAGGCGGCGCCGGCCGCTGCCGGGCTCTCCTGCGGCGTGCTGCGCGGCGCGCTGCGCGGCGCCTGCGCGTCGGGCGGCGGGCGCGCGCTTGCGTGGGCCTGGCTGCTTGCGTCGCCTGGCCGCGCCAGCTCCTGGGCTCCCCCGGCCCCTGCCGCGGGCGCAGCGGCCGGGGGCGCGAGCGCCGGCCACACAGCAGCCGGCGACCCGCCCCCAGCCGAGGCGGCCGCCGCCCTGCTAGGCGCGTCGCAGGCGTGCCCGCCGCGCTGCTGCGCACGGCCGCGGCCCAGACAGAACAGCGCGCGCAGCCACAAGCGTCGACGGCGCTGCGGCGCGGGCGGCAGCTCCGCGCTGCGCTCGCCCGCCGCTCGATCGCGGCCGCTACGCGACGGCGCTGCCGGCGGCGGGCCCGGCCACGGGCAGGGCACTGCGCTGTCGGCGTCGGCATAGCACGGCGTCGGCGCCATGGCGGACGTCACGCGCGCGCCCGCAGCACTGCAGCTCGGCTCCGCGGCCGCCGGGCACGCATCAGGGCCAACCGTCAATAACGTTTGGTCCGAGCCGAGCTCCAGCCCTAAGCGCCGAGGCTGCGGGTCACCCGCGGGTGCCAGGCCTTTCGGCGCGCCGTACGTGGCCGCCGGCGCCGCCGCGGCGAGCGCGCCGGCGTCGTGCCGCCCGGGGGATATCCGACTGCGGGCCGGCGCGCAGGTGCGCTGCGGGGTCCAGGCCGGCGCGGGTGCGGGCGTAGCCCTCGCAGGGCTGCCGCGCAGCTTGCGCGGCGAGCGTGGCAGCGGTGGGGCGAGGGCGTGCAGGTACGCCGCCGGCAGCGGCGGCCACAGCGTCAGCACGCCCGTCGCGCCGCCGGGCGCGGCCGGCGCAGGCGCCGGCAGGCGGCTGCCGGTCGAGCACGCCGCCGCCGCGCGCGCCGCGTAGCCCGCGGGCCGCGGGCTGGCCGGCGCCGCCTGCGGAGGCGGCGGCGGGGCCCGCGGGCGCAGCGCGGCACGC
>JAABUP010010331.1_pt1 | contig 11060 bp, 9 predicted proteins | sample 5559201 | NCBI WGS metagenome assembly JAABUP01 (sample SAMN10711887, study PRJNA513373) | rock metagenome | isolation source: Antarctica rocks | place: Antarctica | reverse complement strand
CCATATATATCTCTTCCCGGAGCGTAGCCAGAGTCCAGGTCGCGGAAAAATACATTGACTGAGATGGAGATATTGTCGATAGGCGAAGCGGTATGGAGCCATAAGGGGGGAATAAATAGAATATCTAGGTACATTTTTGGGTTAGCAGGTCGCTTTAGAGGTGGGCAGATTACCCATGGAAAGGCAATGCGAGCCAGTTGACTAAATAGTTAAAAGGCAGATTTAAGGGATAAATGAGCGGTGAAAGGCAACCTTTGACGAATCTATTGAGCTCCACAACGCTTTTTTCGACAGTCACAGTTGCGCAAGTGCTCACAAAGTATGGCTTGCTATCCCAATGGGAGCACATATTGGAAAGAGTTCAAGCGCCAACAGGACAAGTTTGGAGGCAGATCGGCGAATAATAGGGCATGTTAGGGAGGTGGTTAAGCAGTGAAAAGAAAGTACTTGGGCAACTTTGAGCAGGGAAAGACATGCTTGGGGAGATGAATACAAGGCGATCCGACACAATTAGGAGTCGGTTGAGCAGAAAAAGACATGTTTCATGGGAGACTACCCGGAAATGTACGTACCACCAGGCTCAAGTAGGACTTCATGAGGGTGTGCTGAAGCGAGAGCGAGAGATCTGTCCGGGGTGGGAGCAGTATCAAAGCAGTTGACAGAAGAGCTCGAAGCTCCGGGAGGGATTGAGAACAGTGAGACGTCGGACGGAGGATACAAGATTAGTCGCTTGCTCCCGCCAATCTGGCACAGTACATTTGCCATTACATCGTAGTGGAGCCACATGGCAACTGGCCCAGAGATCCGGAAGACTGAGCTATGCATGCTGTTCTTCACAATGTCAAAATGTGGTGGGAGTACGAAGTCGGGCGCTAATTCTGGGAAGTCGACCCAGAAATTCGCTGGCTGCCCAGATGGATTCTCCACTGCTAAGGACCGTAAGTACTGCCTCGAGCCATCAGCAATCTCGTCTGCGAAGACACTGAAGGGCTTCTTGGCGTATTTGAAGTTCTTTTGATGGAAATCCATCTGTACGTCTGTGGCTTCGTGTACGACAATCTGCAACGGTCAGCATGATAAAAAACCAGGGAAATTGAAGACTGACATTTCGATCATGACCAATCTTAGCTTTCAAGACATCCAAAGTCCAGCCTCGGATACATGTGCCCAGATCCATACCGCTTACGGTGACCGGACGCCGTTGGTTCATTACTTTCCTGAAGTCTGCTGGTGATTCAATGCGGATTCTGACTACCGAGGTTGGGTCATTGTAGCGAGGATGAGATTGCAGGGACGTTGCGTGGTCTACTGAGTTGTCTAGTGGTGGAACTGTTGCGGCAGCCTTGCGGGTTCTGTGTTCATCCTTGGATGAAGTGAAAATCCGCTGCCCAATGGCTGACAATGTGACTACAGTGCTATTCCAGAACGTTCCAAATGAGAAACATACCGCTCCTCCGCCAACGATTATGACAGAATCTTGTAATAAAATTATGCTATGACCGACAAGCAAGGGACGACTGCCACCGATCTGGCAGTCAATGAAAGCGTAATGCCATGTGTTCTCCTCCGGATCGATGGATAGGTTCTTTGAAAGGCAGACAATTTCCTGGTCTTGAGCCAAAACCTCGGAACCTACACCACCTATGAGTAGGATACCTATTGGAGATTTTGTTAGCGAAGCGCCCATCCTTCCAATGACATTTTGTCCGCTGGCAGAGCGAATTGTCTTGAATTGTCTTGGATGTATAGCTAGAACTTCGCATTTCTGGAGCGTTATCATTGGGATCTCCTTGTCCATGAAGAGAGTCCACTCCCAAAGTTCGTCCAGAATGGTACCATCAGCTTCCATACCTCCAAGTAATATTCCCGTACGATTGCCATTTGATATCATTGCAGCACCAAAACGAGGCCGCAGCTGATGTTCAGTAGCGACTACCTCCACCCAACCAAAGTATCCTCGCCATAGGAACCACTTATTACAGACTTGGTTTGCCTGGGTCTTGCCTCCATAGACCAATACACCCGAGCTGTTGTCGCTTCCGAGCATCACTTCTGTTGCACTATGCCTGAAAAGCGGCATTTGAAGGTCCTCGGATCTGCACCAGCAACCCCCGATCAGCTGCCAGCAATCCTGCAAAGCTTGATTGGGGGATGTCCTCCCACCGACTAGGAGGGGCTCGTGGTTAGATGCGGTGATGGTGTGACACATTCGAGGTTCAATATCAGCTTCAGCTGCGTAAGAATAAGGAGGTACCACGAATCCACCGTCGGAGAGACTATAGACATCCATGGTCCCTACACGGCTTTGAGATCCTAATCCGCCGTGGTGGCCTACACTGTCTGAAGAGAGCTGGACCAAGGCCCCAAATCTTCGCATGCTGGGCTTGGGAAGGATTTCGGAATTCGCACTAATGATTTTCTCGCCCACATCGTTCATGAGATCCTTAGGTGCTTCTTTGCACAACGGCTGAGATGACGAGTGGCTTTCCGAGGATGAGCTCCGATCAGCAACGAGAAGAAAGTAGTGAGACGCGAATAAAATAAATTCTTCCCATTCATCGAAAGGCTCGATGCCATTGAGGGTAAGCCGCTGGTCTTTCGGTACAACGGCGGTATCGTTCCACAGATTGCATAAGCTTCTTGCCGTCGCCGTCGACCATCCGGCTTGAAGGAAGCGCTGTTCCTGATCTCGCAGTCCAGGGTAGGAGTCAACGTTTTTGAGGGGTGTCTGGAGATTTTTGAAGTGTTGTATCATTTTCTGCGCAAAAGGATGGTTTGCTCCGTCAGGGAAGTATTGCTCCAGCAGACAGAAGCGTACTCCGCACTGTCAGCGCTTGGATCTTGATGGTTGTAGGGATGCTAATTTCACCTACTGTTGTCATATCGAGCCCCCCAATGTATCAACGCATCCGCGGCTCTCACATCCATGTATGTGATCGATACCTCGGCTGTACACAGTATCAAAGAAATGGAGGGGTCGAACTCTTCTGCGAGCAACTCGTCGAGTCTGGCGATGTTGCCAAGATCGCATCCTAGCGCGAGGTAATGTTCACTACGCAGGAAGATCCCAGTAGTATTCGACACCCTCTCATGCGGGCCGAGTATCTCTCGAAGCTGGGGTGTATCGACGATAACATCGCTTTTCTCCGCGACCAGATCGGGGAAATCGATGTCAATGAATCGAACATTCCGACACAGCGACGAGCTTCTAGATAGCCACTGAAATGCCACAGGATCGCTGTAGATCTATTAGTGTAAAATCCGGGTCTAAATCTAGCAGCACGCAATAAGTCTTACTCACTACCCACACCCAAGATTCAAGACGATTTTTTGTTTTTCTGAAGGCTGTTCCAGGAATTGCCGGAGTACTTGCTCGACAGCTTGCATTCGTAGCCAGTATCCACCTATTGGTCCATCAGACATCAAGCACTCCGACATTTGCTTGAAATGTTGACAAAGACTAGAACGGATTTGACAGATCACGTGTAGGCTCTTCCCTCGATGCAGTCAAAGAGTACAGAGCCCCACAAGGCGAGCTGCCAAAATAAGTGGCAGTCTTGGGCCCTGGCGCGTTCGACTTGAGCACCACTTCGGGCTTGAAGTCCATTACAGAAGAAGACTCTACTGTTCTGTATCTTTATTCGGTGACTTTGGGGCTCTGGTGGTCTCGCAACTGCCACTTGTTTTGACACCCAGCCTGCCATATAGATGAAACACATCAGGGCAAGGAAGACCGCTAGGAAACCAAGAACGCATGAATCCGTATACAGTACTTACGATTGATGAGAGGTGATCTGCGCAGAGGTTTTTTAACAAAGTAGCGGTAAAAGTGTGGCTCCGGATAATACAAACGCTCCACGCTTCTTTTCGAGACAATAGAGCTATTGTTTGTAGCCATAACGGAGTCATCTCGCTTGGATTTCCGCCTCCTCGAATGATCTCGACCCTTCTGGGTCGTCATCGACATTCTTCCAGGGACTCAAAGCACTCGAAAAGCGTGAAAGGGGACTCGGGAAAATTCAGCCCTAGAGGTAATCTCTTCAGGAGCTCTTCGGGGGTTGTTTGGGGGCTGACTGCGGGCGCTTAGAGCGGGCTTTGTTGGCAGCCGCCTGATCAAATGGATATTGCACAACTACGAGTAACACTACCAAGCACAAGAATCTGACAACATTCTGGGATAGACACCAACCGTCAAGCTGACTCACACGCCATAGATACCCATATATTTCCTTCAGCCTCCTCAGACACATGGCACCGTCGAGAAGCCTCTCACATCGCTCATTCCCCACGCCATTCCAGTCTGCTTAACAGTGTTAAACTACTTCCGAGGCCTGCGTCCCCCCTACTGAAGTTCAGGCGGGGCCATCATGTCTCTGAACTATGTGACTTTTAACCAGGACTACAGCCATCTGGCTGTAGGTACGTCTTCTCATCGGCCTGAGTCCGGCGTCGTCTGACCAGCAGCTTACAGGCACCTCCAAAGGCTTTCGCATATATACCACCGATCCCTTCTCGAAGTGCTTCGAAACCAAACAAGGCGATATCGCCCTGCTGGAGATGTTGTTCTCAACATCGTTGGTTGCGCTCATACTTTCTCCCAGGAGGCTACAGATCACGAATACCAAGGTACGTCCTTGGCTTGCTAGATCTGCAAGAGCAGCAATAATACTTGGACGATTAGCATGTCGTTAGACTGTTCGTCCATATCCGTGTTATGGATCCAGCTGACCAGTGTTATACTCCACCAGAGGCAATCAACGATATGCGAGCTCACATTCCCGACTACTGTGCTGGCTGTACGAATGAATAGAAAGCGCCTGGTTGTAATACTGGAGGATCAGATATACCTCTATGATATCAGCAACATGAAATTGCTCTATACCATTGAGACTTCTCCAAACCCCAACGGTAGCATACAGCTCACCCAAGCTTCCGTACACCTGCTGATAGGCCTTAGCTATATGCGCTCTCTCGCCCTCCTCGGAGAATTGCTATCTAGCATATCCCCTTCCTCAGAAAGCCATGCCATCTTCCTTCGCACCTCCATCTCATGCGCCTCCCGGCTCGACACATATTGCTCCAACTAGCGGCGACGTCCTCCTCTTTGATACCCTCAAACTTGAAGCGATCAATGTGGTGGAAGCACATCGGTCACCCTTGTCCTGCATCACCGTCAACGATGCGGGGACACTTCTTGCAACTGCTTCTGACAAGGGAACCATCATCCGTGTCTTCTCAATACCATCAGCAAGGAAGCTCTACCAGTTCCGGCGTGGCTCCATGCCGTCCCGCATCTACAGCATGTCCTTCAATGCTGCATCTACTCTTCTATGCGTCTCGTCCGCCACGGACACGGTACATGTTTTCAAGCTTGGTACAGCTCCTCAGCAGCGCAATGGAGATCAATCGTCCATACTTTCGACTTCACCCAGTCAGCGCGAACGAAGCGTAAGCCCTGGTGGGAGTGATTCTCAAGCTGATCTTACCCGGTCAACCAGCAATGCCTCAGATTCACTATCATCGAATACGCGGCAGCACAATGGCACATTGTTGGGTATGATTAGACGCACTTCGCAGAGTGTTGGCAGCAATTTCGCAACGCGCGTGGGTAATTACCTTCCGACCGCTGTGTCTGAAATGTGGGAACCAGCGCGAGACTTTGCATGGCTGAAAATACCTAAGGCTCCCCCCTCCTCGCAAGGAGGTGTAATGGCCTCAACTGCGCCTTTGAGAAGCGTGGTGGCTATGAGTAGCAATAGTCCACAAGTCATGGTCGTGACGAATGAGGGGCATTTCTATGTTTTTGGAATTGATCTTGAGAAAGGAGGCGAAGGGACACTGGTGAAGGTGTACGAAGTAGGGGGTGGAAGTGAGCGACTGGGAGCAAATGTCATGGATGACTGAACTTCTCCTTTCATGTCTGCAATTGAGATCTAGCAAATAGTTGGCGTCTACTCCTGCCTTTGAACGGGAGTTCAGTGCGGTCTACCACTTTATACCATGGGCAAGGTTATCTACTTTGTCGTCAATCTATAGTTACTCCAGTGTACAATGTACTTTGATTTCACACTCTCCCATATCCAAACAGCACAGAATATTGCAGTACTTCACGGAGTATTGATGCATCCCCGACTTTAGCAGCGCTTGGCTCTACATCTGGTCTAACCGTGCCACTCTCGGCGCCTTCCGCTCGGCTGCAGATGTTTTGCATGGTAGCTGCACATTCCATGTTTTAGGCATTTTCGGGACTTATCAGCCAAACTTCCCACTCATTGTGTTCATAATACTGCTCTTTCGTCGGATAGGATCCTAATTTTGTCGACCAACTGATGGGCAACGGCCCGTTTCTGAAGCTACCAGATCCTCCGCATGGCACCGCTACCACAGACTCCACTATCTGGTGGGCCTCAGTCCGAGCTTTCTCTGCCAAACATAGACGATGATGAACCGCTTGTTGAAGTTGTGCGGCAGCTTTCTGCGTAAGTCACAGTTTGGGATTCATTCCGGTCCGGTTACAGCGTCTATTTTTGTCAGATGTGGAGCGTGGTGCTTGACCATTCGATTGAAAGCAGCCAGCATTTGACCAGCTCTGACGCTCGTCCAATCATTCTAATGGAATGATTGCGGGGCTACTTACCCTTTTCCATTCCCAGTCTTTCTGACATCAGCGGATTGCTTCAACCAAATGAAAGCTCGTTGGGAGGGTTTTAGCTAGCAGCGGAACGATTGTGAAACGTTCTTGAGACATAAAATGGCAACGATGAAGTCTTTCCGGCCTGAATTGGATCTGGGAGTTGTTTGTTATGGAATAGTGGCTTATTTGACTAAACAGATACATTGAAGACGCAGTTGTAGCACCCCACACGTTCGAGCAACTACGAACAGCTTCTGTAGGCCACATCCTCAGGCCGCTTACCAAGTCGCTATCCGATAGGTGTCATCATCCTGATATCGTCTCTGCCCTACTGATCACGAGGTGGCAATTTGGCGCAGGTGAGCAAGACGATCGTGGTGTCAGCGAAGCCCGTGGCTATGCGTGTGAGATAGTCGCGTGGAGGTTTCTCGCATTCCTCCCAGAGGCTGAGCTGATTGACTTCCTCTTGCACGAGCTTCCACCCCGCCTAATTTCCGTCCCATCAAGGATAGACCCCGAAAATGAGGATGGCAGGCGGCATAGCGACCACAGCAGGCTTCTGAGCGATGGAGAGGATAGCGAAGAAGTAGAGGACGAAATGGCACCATTCATTGGACTCAACGCACTCGAGATTGCTGCTATCGCGGATGCGAAGAAATTTCTTAGCCAAAGAGTCGTCCAGAAGATCGTGGACGATATCTGGAATGGCCGAGTCATCTTTTGGGAATCTCTGAGTGTTCACAGCAAGAAGAAAGCTAAGATTTACAATAGGACGCGGGCGGATCCTTATTGCAGGCTTCGGGTGCCGAAATACCAGAAAGGGTTCCAGGCAATTTTTTTTGCCTTATTTCTTGTCCTATACTATGCAGTCCTTGCTGAGCGGAATCCTCAAAAGATCAGCGCCGTTGAGGTCCTACTCTATATTTGGATCGCGGCCTTTGCCTATGATGAATTTGGCGAATGGCAAGATGCAGGCAGCTCCTTCTACGCTACCGACTTTTGGAGTCTATGGGATCTGGGAATCATTGGTGTCGGATTTGCGTACATGATTTCAAGTGGGTCACTTTCAGCATTCAAATTAAGGCCTGCTAAACCAATTGCGAAGGATTCATGGGAGTGGTGAAGGGCAGCGCTCATATCACCGACGTATCATTTGACATCCTATCCCTCGAAGCGCTCTTCCTGCTTCCGCGGGTCTGTTCTTTGCTCTCTCTGATCCCATTCTTTGGGACATTGGTAGGCAACTCTGCTCCAGTCACCATGTCATAGTCCCAGGCTGACCGTCTAGATACCTTGCCTCAAGCAAATGGTGTGCTGCCTCAGAGCCGATGTCTCCTCGGTCGTTGTGCTGATGAAGGTTAGACTAAAGACTTTGTGAAGTTCCTCGGCATAGTAATTATATTGTTCTGTGGCTTTTTGACAACCTTTACAATGCTCGCGCGAGGCGAATTCTCGACTAGAGAGATGTTGTGGACAATGATCAATGTATGTTTCTCACGGGGTTCGGGCATCTTTCCCAACATGTATACCGACCGCTTCCTATTCAGCTAACTTTGCTAACGCTGCGAAGGTCTTTTTTGGGTGAGGCTCAGACGAGGACTCTTCGGGAATTGGCTAACAGCGAACCAATTAGTTCAAGCTACTTGGGGTTTGTAAGTGCAATTGCAGTGCCTTCATGTTGGGCAGACTCCCGTATGACTGACAACAATGGCGCAGGACATCGCTACACAAGTGAGTCTCGATTAAGCAAAGCGCCTATTTGAAAACATCCCTGCGCGGTGGCAAATCAAGAAGCTGATTGGTGCCTTAGATTAGCCCCGCGCTTGGCCCCGCCGTTCGTAGCTCTCCCGCTTGGGATGCATCAAAAAGCAGTCAGGCCACCGCCAAAGGATGCAGGACTAATCAGAAAATAGCTCATGCTGTGCTTCGTGGTGCTCACCAATATTCTGCTACTGACATCACTTATCGCCATATTGAGTCAAGTATTCACTACGGTATGTGCGCTACGACTCCAGCTGCATGAGGCACTGTCTGCGAAGGCGGTGCGCGCGGTTTTGTAACTGCGTTTCTTTGGAGACGAGTCCTAGGAAGAATGTTGATTGTTTCGTCAGGTCATGGATCATGCCCGAGAAGAGTACCTATATCAGTAAGCCTGTGTGGGGTAGATGGAAGAGGCTGAAGTCGAGGAAGTGCTAATCGACGTTTCAGATATTCAGTGTTCGTGCTCGAGGTAAGCGATGCCTGTATGAAGCATTTACTTGCTTGCTGAAGATATTCAGGCATCGGCGTCGCGGCGCCTGACCTACTACTTCCCTCCATTAGTATGTTCAATTGTAGAATGGTCTCTACAACGAGGGCGACGATTGACGATATTGATCTAGAACCTGATACCGTTATTCCTCTTCCGACCATTGCGACTGTGCCTGCCATCAGAACAGGTCAGGTCAGCACGCATTGTTCTACTCAAGATCACTCATGTTCCGTACATTGCCAGCATATGGGTATATGAAGAGCTGAACAACATCATAAACCGCTGGCAGGGACCTTCACCGACGCGGCTAAAGTCGTCCAAAAGCGCACCGATTGGGCCAAGGACGCCACAAAGACCGCGCGTTAGGAGCAAATCTGGAGGCTCACTTCCACAATTATCGACCACTGGTGGCACGTCGGACTCTGACATCGCGGCAGCATTGAGAATGATTGAGCAGAGACTGGCTAGTCTTGAACGCAAGGTCGACGGACTCAGTACGTGAAACTTAGTACATGAAGGCTGGCCGGCTACCACCGAGTCCTAGACGGCTACAGTTGGTCAAGTGTGAATCAAATGGGGCTATCGCCAGTCCAATGCGCTGGACTAGGATTCTTTTCCCTAGCGAAAAGAAGCAGGCTGAGCATCAGAGGCACATTCTCGCAGAACCAGGACTTAGCCCAGGCCATCATCGCAAAGCTGATCAACGACAGTCGAGAAATGGATAGCACATGCCGGGCGTAAGCGAATAAATTTCTCCGTTGTTTCAGATGTTGCACGATGTTATGCGAACTATTCTCGTTTTGTGCTAGGCTTATCTTCGCCCACGTTATCCCCATGTGCGCTCTGCACATCCCGATCGGCAATGACTCGGACCCACCGAGAAAGAAAATCAACAGATCTCACGCATCCAACATTTGGATCATTTCGACGCATTGAGCATGATGACGATTCCTTTGTCCAGCGAAGCAATTTGAATCGCCTGCCGGAGAGCCAGATTATAAGTCGGAGGAACGGAGACTTCATCTCCGACTCGACAAGCGGTGGATCGCGCAAAAGCCCAGTTGGAGGAGGGGTCAGGCAAAGAACTAAACCAAATCTAGTTGGATAAATGATCGAGGATGATGCTGATACTTTTTCCTCATGGTGGGTGGGGAATACTAATCATGCAAAATTAGAGTTCGTCTGACTACGCCGAAACGAGGCTAATTTAGGTGTAAATTACAATACATGGCTGGGGTTGTTTACCCCCCTGCTCGGTACCTTGGCTGTGGGATTAGACTACGACTCACTAGGATAAGGTATGCACCCCTGTTCATGGTCTGATATTTTAGCATTTGAGCAGTTCGAGGCGGTGGACGTATGGGGCAGGGATGTGAGCTCCTAGCCTCCTAGCTCCTTCGCAGCACTCATGCTTCTCATCTCTCTGTCTCACGCACCTTCTCCAGTTCCTAAGATAAAATGGTGGGCAGTGCCGCCTTTGCTTCAATCTCGTCCAAACGAATTGCACCCTGACTGCTCCGACGCTGATTGATAGCGCATATTCTGCCTTGACTCAGTATCACCCATCTTTCTCACCCCCACAGCTTCACTGCCTGCCTGGAGCTAGCAACATTCATACTTATTGACTCCTCCCGCCTTCCAACGTCAGTCCAACTTCCTTCTCCCATCTACTATACTTGGATCTTCCCTTACACATCTCACACTCATAAAAGACTGTCGATTCATATCAACATCATACCATTGTCATCGAACGTCCTTCACACCGTTCAATGATGGACATTACGCCTCAATCAATGCGCTCGCCAATCTCGCTCTACGGCCAACAGTCGAAACAATCCTTCTCGTCGCAAAGACCCTGCTACCCTGCTACGCCTCAACCAGAACCACAGTCTATGGAAGAGCCAAACCGTGGACTCGGCATAGACTTCGAGTGCCCCATACCAACGCAGAGCACAGTCCAAGAACTGCCACCTTCACCACAACCATCAGACAGCTGGTCGCATTCCTCAATGATGGACCAAGACTATTCGCAGACGTTTCAGCCTCCAGATATCTCCTCAGCAGCCTTCGATCCCTTCTCTGGTTACTCAAATGGCGCGAACAATACTATGATGACCACGCAATCGCCTGAAGCACCGGGACTTGTTTTCTGCCACACACCTCCAAGCACCAACA
>JAABUP010010330.1_pt1 | contig 11061 bp, 12 predicted proteins | sample 5559201 | NCBI WGS metagenome assembly JAABUP01 (sample SAMN10711887, study PRJNA513373) | rock metagenome | isolation source: Antarctica rocks | place: Antarctica | reverse complement strand
CGATCCTCTGATGATGTAGTTCCACAGCACAGATGTATTGTTGTCACAACATACTGACATGCTGGAGCTGCTGACACCTGCTAATGCTGCAGCTCAATATTGGCTGAGGTGCGTCAAGGCTTTCCACCCTGTGATGATGCCTGGCAAACAGACATCAAGATCTTGCGTGCTTCAGCAGCAGCCACCCTGGCACATGCTCCCCTAACCTGTTCATCTCTTCCATTGTTCAACATAAGCTGTTGTGTTGCAGGTGCGCAATTCCCCTCAACAGGTTCTCCAAGAAACCAGAGCAGGAGATTGAGGACTGGTACGAGCTGGGCAAGAATGACTTTGCCACTGATTCTGGCACGGTGGGTGGTTCTTGCAATGCTGGTGCATGTCTGGCTGATGCAACAGCTGCTGCTCTGCATCAACCATGATCTGGCTGCACAGCAAACACTGCATGTTTTGTACATTCGTTGAGCAGAATGCCCAATTAGAGGCACTGGAAGGAGTCTGCTGCATGCAATCTGTGGTGCAAGTCATACCTGTATCTTTTGTGTGAAGTCTTCCTTTTGCACATGTGGACATTGCACTTACATGCATCCCTTTGCACGAAGACAGCTGCTTGCTGGCTGTAAGCATGTTCTTTGGAAGGCATGTTCCCAGCCGATGAATGAATCAGTGCATGAATGCTGCAAAATGGCTTTGATTGAGCTGACATAAACTTTTGACACTTGCCAATTGTCTCTTATTTAGGCCTCATTGGGTGTGCAAAACATGCTAGCCTGTGTATGTGCCTTGTGACATGTATTGTTCTCTGTGCTCTCAATCCAAAGCCTCTAATTTGTTTGCTACCTCAGTGCTTGAGCTTTTCCTTGATCAAGGTGACACTGTTTCTTTGCTGAAAAATAGGGCAAAGGTCACGGCAAGCTGAAGCTGAGGATCAAGTACATGAGCCTTGAGGAGATCTACAGTCAGCCTCGTGCTGCCACAATTGTACGTCCCCCCACGCTCACCAGGCATCAAAATGGGTTTGCAGTGCTAGGGCAACACTTATTTTGTTTTATGCGCGTCCTGGTTATGCACCCATGTCATGAGTGTTGCGCATTCAAGTGCACCCTCAAGGCGCAGGTCAATGCTCAAGCTTGCCATTGAAACTGGGCTGTTTGTGACTGTTTGTGAGAGATGCAATGCATGTTGCTGTTGAAACTTCCTCACTTATGCTGCATGCCATGTCAGCAAGCTTTGCAGCCTACCTCGCCATGCAGTGTGTGACATGTGGCATATCACTTGTGGTGCCTGATCGAACTCAGGGTATTCATGCATCACCGTGGGCTCACCTCACTCTTCTTTACACAATGTTTGCTATAGTGTTTCCTTGCCCTGCCCTTCCCTTCCCGCCCCTTCCCATTTCTTTTTGCCCCTTGCACCAGCTGGCCAGCTTACAGGCTTTTTGTGTTCATGTGAACCTGCTCTTGTGCACAGCCTTAAGCACGCCTGCCTGTATAGTTGATCGGTCACCTAGCTGCAGCATGGCCTTGTTGTGTCCTCAGTGTGAGCCATCAGCTGCCGATGGGAACACAGGCGCTCAGGGCTTTACGTGCACAGGGCGGTACTGATCACACCTTGCGTTGAAAGTCCCTATTGACATTTTATAGCAGCAAATTACCCCGTAGCCAGCATCATGGCTGCCTGTCATGCCCCAGAGCTTGTGTGCATGACTGCTCTGTGTCGGATAGAGCATGTCTGATTGAGTGTGCAGGATTGCTCTGTATCTGACAGAGCATGTCTGCATGAGTTGTGCATGACTGCTCTGTATCTGATAGAGCATGTCTGATTGAGTGTGCATGACCTCTCTGTGTCCACTGCAGGGTGCTGTGCTGGTGACCCTGCACAAAGGGGAGGACTTGCCGTCAGCAGACCCTAATGGCTACTCAGACCCCTATGTCAAGTTCAAGCTGCATGACAAATCTCACAAGTCCACCATCAAGCGCTTCACCCTCAACCCGGCCTGGAATGAAAAGTTTGAGTGGTTCAGGGTATGCCTTTTAGCATCAAGAGCATCCTGCATGTCTCGGGCCGCTTTGCTCATTGCTGCACACCTCCTGTCAGCAGAAGCTGATAGCAGCTCATTAATGATGTTGCAGACAAGACTGCTATGTCCTGGACTCTCATTGGCATTCCACCTTTTGTCTTGAGGATGTACAAGGGCCTGGCTTCTCAAACCCTGCTGAGCAGGGTCACCTGCAATGAGCATGGAAAATTTGCAGACTGATGTGCTCAGCTGAATCTGTATGCAATGATGCGTGTCACTGTCACACGTCTGGGCCGTGCTGCCCATCAGCTGGAAGGCATGCAGATCGGTCTGAAAAACAGGACCTCGCTCAGGAAGCTACCCAGGACTGTATATGCTTGACCCTAGGGAAAGATGCACATATGTTGAATGAATGCATGAACCAATCATGACTGAATGTAGATCAGAGAACTGAGAGCTTTGTGTCACAGGTGCCTGTTCAAGAGATCTTGGAGTGCAAGGTCTTTGATAACGACACTCTGAGTGAGGATGACATGCTTGGCATAGTGGAGGTTGACATAGCCAAGGAGGTTGCTGCCTCTCCCAATGGAGAAGTTTTGAAGACTTGGTACCTGCAAGAGCTGCAGTACAAGGGCGCTGAGCCTCCTCCTTCATGCATCACCATGCACATTCAATGGGTGCCATTTGACATTGACTGAGTGACCAATTACAATGTGAGCAGCAAGATTTAGATCCAGGCTAGCTTTGCTAGGTGTGTCTGCGACAACAACAGAGCACAGCTTGCATTTTGTCCCTGGCTGCCATTGTCAGTTGACATTGCAATTTAAGATTTATACATCTGACATGATTTGATGACCATTTCCCGCACCTGCTCTTGCACAAGACCTTGAGGCTATAGCACACTTAAAAGTTCAACATCGCGCTGAACACGCTGTATTAACACGCTGTGGTATCCACCGTAGCTCGCAAGTTTTGAACAGTATTCTGCGCTATTGCAAAAAGCAATCCATCATCATTGTCCTCTCCCAGCTGGGCTCGAACCAGCGACCTTGCGGTTAACAGCCGCACGCTCTAGCCAGCTGAGCTATGGAAGAAGCTAATTGGTGTGCATACATGAGAATCTGTCAAATAGAAATGCAAATGCATGAGGCATATACATGAGGAACAAACTTCAGGCAATCAACTATATGCATAGTGTTGTGGGTCACAAACACATCAGTACCAACTGTCATGTCTAAACAGTAAAGAACGAACTTGTATGTAGACATGCATGCGATTCTTTCAAGCAAAGAAGGATGGCGTTGGAGGGCTTGGAATGGCTGTGATTCTTGTCTCTGAGAGGATGAAAATCAGGACACTCAACGATAAGATGATAAATGTCCATCACTAGCAACGGGACGGTATGGGCAGATGCCAGATGATCTGGGCATAGGTGATCTATGACGTCGATCTGTCTTGCCTGAAGCATGCGCATGCCAAAAACCGATCAAAGAAGTCATGGGTTGGAGGTGTTGCAAGCTCTGTGGCAACTTTGACGCAAATTGACACTAAGGTTTTAATGTGAGTCTTCATCGCAGAATTTGGCACCTCACTCTTCAGCACTTCAATCATTTAAATCACAACAAACAGCATAGCACGACATACACATGGCTCATCAAGTCAAGGCAGCAAAGCCCTGCAGCGGCGACTTCTGATGTTGGTTTCGAAGCTGCCCACACGCTGCTGCAGCCTCCATCCCTCGCGACACTCTGATACTCACTGGCACTCTGTGCTTCTCAAGCACAGCAGCAAACGCTCTGACATGCGCCTTGTCAGGTCTCTTGTAGCCAGACTCATCTACAGGGTTCCAGGGAATCAGATTCACATGTGACCTCAGGTCAAAGCGTCTCAAAAGGTTTGCAAGCTGCTCAGCCAAGATGGGGGTATCATTGACTCCGGCCAGGACTGTGTACTCAAACGTGACTCGGCGTCCTGTGACTCTGAAATACTCCTGGCAATCCAGCATGAGGGCTTCCAGGGGGTACACCTTTGCACTGCACACAGCATCCATGTGACTCAGCATCTTTGCTTGTGTCTGGGGAGGAGTCTCAAAGTAAACAAAAGGACTTGAAAAGACATTGCTTTTTCAGCACTGGCTAGAGAAAAGCCTGAGGGTGAGGTGCAATGGGCTTCCTATAAGACGGATACTCTTCTGGCAATGCTAGTGTAGTGCTGGTACTTATCCAGCCAGGAGGACCAACAACAAGTAGCAATCAGCAAGATCGAATACAGCATGCCAATTGGCAGAAGCGGAGCTGCTGCAGTTGCATATCCAGGACAGACTGTGCAAGATCATGACTTTGCCACATGCACTGGACAGGATGAAGCAAGTTCAACACAGGCATATCCTTCACTACCACTATTGCTGTTCTTGGCAACCATCAAACACTAACTCAGCCACACGCACTGTACATGGCACCCAACACAATCTGAGCCACATGTGCTGCACTGAAGACCCAAAGCATACAGAAGTTGAGTACCTTGGTACAAGCTGCTCTCGCAGTTGTTGGTTTGGTGCATGGATGCTGATAGCAAGAGTGGACTGCAGATTGTGGCTGGCCAACTTCATGATGGCATTGGGGACTCCCACCGTGCTGATGGTGATGTGCCTTTGCCCCACACCCAGGTTCTCATTCAACATGGTATGAGCCCGCATGACTGATGGCAGGTTGAGTAATGGCTCCCCCATGCCCATGAAGACTGCAGTGGAACACAAGTTTTTGTTACAGAATACAGCATTTGTCGCCATATCAAACATAGTTTCTTTGGAACACTTTGTTTTATTTCCCAAGCAATTTCTTGCAAAGTCTCTCAAGACAGCTTCAAAGGTGTCTGCGCTGCAACACCTGCTGCAGATGCAGAATGTGCTGTCTGTAACTTCCTGATCAGACTATGGCAAGCACACATCCAGCAGAGCATAGTGATTGCTTGCCATCAGAGTCCTTCCAGTCATCTGCAACTTGATGGCTTCTCAATGCTGTGACTGCAAGCTGCATCATGCATGAAATCTGCGTCGCATACCATAATAATAAAAATTATTAAAACGCTTTCCAGCTCATGATGAGCTAGGTACGTGCAGGACAAGTCGCATACCATGCTGATTTGCATCTTGCATGAGTTTTACAGCAGATCACAATTGCCCCACCTATATTGCTGACTCTCGTTCCAAACTCTTCTTGCACAGTCATGACTTGGTCCACGATCTCATGGGCTTTTAGATTCCTGGCAAATCCGCCTTTGCCTGTTGCGCAGAAGGTGCACCTCATAGGGCAGCCCACCTGTCATGCACAAAGTCACAGTCAGACAAAGCAGATCCGTCCCAACCTGATGTTGTAGCTAAGAGATTGCAGCATGTGCATCCCAAGTCTGAGCATTGCTAACAACTACAGGTTTGGGCGTAGAGACAGACTTGGACAGCTGCTATCGCAAAGCACAACAGCAGTCCATGTCTGGCTGTGCTCCCAGACACAGCTGAGTCTGCTCATTAGACCAGCATATACGTCCAGCTGGGTGCAAGCCAGCCATCCAGCAGCACATGCACAAGTGCAGGGCAGCGCCTAAGTTGACTGTCACCTGAGATGAGACGCAGGCCGTGAGGCGTGATTTGTCAGCATCATCAGCAGGAATGCCAACAGCTTCCACAATGAGGCCGTCATGCAGCTGAAGCAGAAACTTGCGAGTGCCATCTGCTGCCGTGACACTGTGATGCAGTTTGGATCGGCCAGTGGAGATTTGCCGCTCTCTGAGCTCTTCCCGCCATTTCTTGGGCACCTGAAGTACATAAAGCCACAATGAGCAGTGCTCACAGAAAAGGGAGAAAAATCTAGTTGAAGGGCCTAGCAACAGGCCGCCGGCCATCACTCATTTGTTCATTATACACATGTCCTGACCTAGGTTCAGGTAGGTATAGCCCCAAGTAGCTCCCTGTATGCTCCCTAAAACTTTTCAGCATACTATTGAAGTGCGTAAAGAAGATTATCAAGGGTGCAAGGCTTTCCTGTGGTTACATCCTGTGTTGCTATGAGAGAGATGCTGTCTTGTGCGTTGTACGTAGCTGCTGCTGATCACAGGAAAGAGCTGCTGCACGAACTCACTGACCAAACACCATTCCTCTGTTCAGATTTCAAGATTACTAGTGTGCAAGCTAGTTGATCAAGAGCACGTGCAACGTGGTGCTCAAAAGAAAAACTGATGTACCTGGTTGAAGTGATCCAGTTGGCGAGCACCATGCATGAGGCCATCATACAATTGCTTGCCTCTGTAGGCTGATTGGCCTGTGTCCTTGGCAAGCTGACCCAGCTCCTCAACAGTCTGACCCAAAAGCACTGTACCTGCAACAGTGCAAGCGCAGCATGTGAGATTTGACATTGAGCATGTAGAATAGGCGTTGCAAGCACTCTGGTAAATGAGCAGCTGAAGTGGTCTTGTCTTGCAGGAAAAAGGCCTGCAAGCTAGAGACAGAGCACGAAGCAGGATGATGCATCTTGCATCCAAATCCTGCATTGCTGCTTCAACAATTCAGAGCAGCATGCAAGCTGGCTGGATGCAAGTCACAGTCTGAATTGCTGATGGTTAGGGCTATCAGTATTTGTTTATGTTGCAGTACTTCTCTGTCTGCAAGCAAGCTGAATGCAATGTAGTGTTTGGAAGTCAATCTGCTAGCAGCGCTGCTTTGTTAATTCAGTTCTCTGCACAGAAGAAGCAGATACCGCTTGGAGAAAACCACAAGGACGCAGGCATATGCAAGCATGTCCAAGATCTGCGCTAAAGGCTAGCTTGATGAGGCCATGAGGGCTGTGCACCTGGTTGAGATGCTGACCGCTTCCTTGCAGCTTTTTGTGCATCCTGCAGAGCTATTTCAACTGCTGCCTCGTCTCGCTGATCCCATTTGCCGTCGGTGATACCGTCCGTTCTTGGCACAAATGTCGGTCCAGTGTGTTTCTGCTCTTCGGTCGCCAGAGTTGCGGCGTCAGCAGAAGAGCAACAGCGCTCTGTCCTGACCCGAGCTGCCTTTGTTTCGGGTATAGGCAGCCTAGCGGACAGTCTGGCGAAGCTTCGTAATCGGGACGAAATCATTGGTTGGCTGTGCTGGCACTTGCGAGCTTGCTGCATCAGGAACAGCGGCCGCGGTTGCTATGCCGCTCAGTGAGGATCTTAGGCTGTGTATCTGCTTGCGTTCACGACGTCACCCGGGAAATGTGGAGACGCAGTATGCACTGAAACCACACCGAGTTTGAGCAAATGACGCTCCCTTGTTGAAGTTCGACCTGCGAACAGGAGAACAGATTGACACTGCCTAACGCTTCGTGGTTCTTGGCCGCACACATTACTAACCAAGTTGTTGTAACGCCCTCACGTCGTAACGCCCTCGTTGTGCAAGTAACGCGGTCTAAAGCCACATAATGCGAACAAGCCAATACTCTGATTCAAAGACGAGCAGGCCTTCGGACTGTTGGTGTAGTCGTCTCTGGTTCAGCAACCCAATCCAGATCGAGTGGTGTCTCAGGTGCCAGAACTTGCTTGTGAGGCATCTACCATCAGGGACACAGGCTTTGGGCGCAAACCCTGCGGCTCAAGGGCCTGAGGCCATGACAACTTCCAACGTGTGTGATATATAGCACAATAAGCCATTCTTTTGTTTTATCTCAACGCCACCAGACCAACGACAGGGCAAACTTTGTCTCGCCACTGAGCATCAGAACGCTGCTGCAGGACGTCAATACGAGCCCAAGCAGCTCTCCTGAAGAACCCAATTACTCGATTCTGGATGAGGCCGTTATGGATCGGGCATACTACATGGGGCTGCAGAGCAGCCAGCCTACTGCCTGCCCATCGCCACTGGAAGTTGACCCTCTGTCTTTAGCGGGTAAGCCGCCTGGCCCAGCATGAGTTCAGCAGATTCTTGCCTGAGCTTCCTTTATGCGATGCCTACTCGCTCTGCCATGACCTGATCTGTTGAGACTCCGCCATCAAGCAAGCTGGTGTGTTACACATGTCCTTGTCAACAGGGCCATCAGACAACATGGCAGGCATCACTGACCATACAGATGCAGCCGATGCAGCAGCAGCTGCTGCCAGCCTTGGTGTCATCCCTATATCTGCTTCTGCCTTCCAACCCCTGATGGACGCCCAGCTTCCTGCACCCCCTGCTATGGCGGACCGCCTCAGCTTCCGAGCGAACAACAGGCGGCGCAAACAGAAGGTCCTGTCCGTAAGGCAGCAGGAGGTGCAGGACGAGATGTACAAGGCAGAAAAGGAGAGGCAGAAGCAGCTGAAGGTGCAGGAGCAGAGGCGCCAGCAGAGGCTGCAAGCGTTGGCAGCAGCAAGGGAAGCAGTCAAGGTGAAGACTGATGCCAGAAGGCTGAAGGCTCAGGCCCAACGTCAGAAGGCTGCAGCGATGAAAGTGCAGAGGGCAGCTGCGATAGCGGCAGGCGCTGCAGCAGCAGCAGTGACCTCATCAGCAGCTGGTACTGAAGCTGCTGGGGGTAGTGGCCAGGGGTCGAGGGCTGTGGGGGCAAGCGCCAGGGACAATGGAGGGGCAGCTCCCCCTCTGACTCAGCCCATTGGCAGGGCTTCTCCCAGGAGGAGGGTTCCCAACAAGAGGTTCCAGGATGAGGTAAATGCCTGTGGATCTATTTGTGGATTTCTCAGCTGAGTGACTTGATTTTGGATGGGTGAGTGCTGCCAGAGGGCATTTCCAATGATGACTTGCCACTGCTGCTGAATTGCATCATGTACTGAGGTCATTGTGGGACCATGGTTGGCACAATCTTGTCATGCAAGGTAAGCCAACTTTAGTGTTTATAAGTTATGATATAGTATAATATACCATAACAATACATAATGTAGCTATATCTCAGCTCTGCTGCCTGCAAACACTGTTGTTTTGATCATGCATAACACAGAGGGCTGCATGTGCAGCAGGGAGTGCCATCATGCCAAGCATATATGGTGCCATGTTACATACTGCAATCTGGCGCAAGACACTGGGCTTTGTGTTCTCACAGTAATCATTGTGCATGACAAGAAACACTGCAAGTGCAGGTGGATGCAGCTCCAGGGCTTGTGCCCAATGGCCCAGGCAAGGCCATCAAGAGCAGGGCCAGTCCTTCCAGCCCCACAAAGAAGGCCAGCAGGCTCGAGCCCCAGACTCCTGCCAAGCTTGCCACCAGGGCCGTGGCCCGTAGCCCTTCAAAGGGCCCTCATTCGCCTGCATCACGCGAGGCTGCGGCTGTCTTCAGCAGGGTGTCTCCTTACAGTCCTGGAGTCAGGGCCAGCAGTCCCGCTGCCTCCTCCAAGGATGTGGAGGAGATCCAGGATGGCAGGTGGTGTGAACCCAGGCGTTGCTCATGCTGTTGGGCGTCAACCAAGGCATCTGGCTCAGGTAGTCCTCCACAGCTTTTGCCTGGTCATTTGTAGGGTCAAGATGCTGGCACAACAGTGTTCCTTCAGGGTGTTGGAAGTTCCAACCGTGCTCGGCAAGGCAATACGTGATCGGACATGCATCTAGGCCTAGCTGAGCTTTTGTGCCATGAGTGTCCCTGCTACCAACTTGCGTGCTCTGCAGCTCACATCAAGCTCGACATTGCTAACTCAGGTGCCCATCAGCCGGAATCCCCAGTCATCACAGTGCAAAGCTGCCTCTCATGGAAAATTGCGTGCATGCATGGGCAGGAGTTGCAAGAGGCAAAAGTATGACCACAATAACAAACAGCAACAACAAAACCTGAAATCATTTCCAGAGACAATAGAAATGAATGTGTTCATTTGGCAGGGCCGCCTACTTGGCGCAAGGGGAGCATAGCCCCCTTTGTGGACATGAGCTTGTGCAATGCGTGTGGTATCTTTGAGGACCGGCACGGCGAGTCGCTTTTGGACTGCAGCGAGCCTGTCAGGGTAATCACCTATACTCATGCTCGATGTGTGTTACACATGATGCATTTCTTACCACATTGCTTATAACATAGTAATACCTTTGTTGTGAGGAGAGATACATTACTGACAATATCAGTGTCATGACTCTGGTGAGACGTCACTAAAAGGTGATGCACTGGCTGCACAAGTCTCAAGTCGCAAACATTATACTGACGCACACTATAGCTTCATTATGAATGGAAGCATGCAGGGCACATTGCCAAGAGCCCTTGTCTAGCACACATGCTAACCATCTGTGCTGCCTTCTATCATTGGATCATGTAGCTTTTGCACATGTCTGAGTCAATGACAAAACATCTTGCCTTGCAGGATGACATGCAGTTCTGCATTCAAAGGAGCAAGCAAACGTCTCTTGCAACATGACGGCAGATACTGCAGCTTTCATCCCATCGTGCCCAGACTTGAACGTATGCACAGAGACATTTTAAGGCCACATTGCATTGCATCAATCTCTGCAGCATTCAGTTGCAGCATGCCCAAAGTTGTTTAGTCATGATGCACAGGCATAACAAGATGTTTTCAAGGCCATCATATTGCATCTGTCTCTGACATTGTGACTGTCGCTTCAGGTCAACCGCTGGAAGGCTGAGTACAATGCTCTCTACGGCGACCAGGCTGCCTTTGGTGGTGGCAGTGGAAACAAGGACAATGGAGTTGGGCATGCCAATGCCACTGGTACTGTCAGCAGCAGTGAGAGTGAGTCTGACTCAGACAGCGGTGGCAGCGGTGGTGCCGGTCCTGAGAATGGAAGCAGTGGTGGTGAAAGCAGAACTGGTGGCGGAGCTCACGAGCTGAGAGCTTCACAGAAGAAGGTTTGCCCATTTACTTCTTTGGTAATCATATGAGATCAGCACATGCTGCGTTTTTTACATGTTGGGCAACTAGAAGTGGGTGGCTGACCACTGACAATGCATCAGCTGTGCCAAATGCGGCTGCAGTGTTGGCTGGATGAGTGGTGTGAATTGGCAATGAAGCATTGCCACAACAGTGTGTCATCCTGCATTCCCTGTTCTTTGATGGAGTTGCACCATCGATGCTTTGCATGCATTGTGAGTCAGCAGCAAAGCTCT
>JAABUP010010329.1_pt1 | contig 11062 bp, 13 predicted proteins | sample 5559201 | NCBI WGS metagenome assembly JAABUP01 (sample SAMN10711887, study PRJNA513373) | rock metagenome | isolation source: Antarctica rocks | place: Antarctica | reverse complement strand
TCGCCCAGGCCACCACGCCCCGCAGCGCCGCCTCCGCCTGCCCGGCCTCGGCCGTCACCCCCGCCACCCGATCCAGCAAGGGCCGCGTCGCCGCCTGCACCGCAGCGGCCCCCTCCGTCGCCGCCCCGGCCAGGCTGTCCGCTACCGCCGCCCGCACCGCCCCCTGCGTGCCGGACTGCAAGCCAGCCACCCCGCGCGCCAGCGCCTCCCGCTCCCGCGCCAAGGCCGCCCGCTCGGCCGCCAGCCCATCCAGCGCCACCTGCACCGCCGCCTGCTGCCGCTCGGCGATCTCCATCAGCCCATACAGACGGTCCTCGTCCGCCTGCCCCGTCATGCTGTCCACCGCCGCCTCCTTCCTCTGCCCTTCCTCGGGTCACATCCTCATGCTCGGGCCTGACCGCTGGCTTGCCACCGACTGCCTGCGGGACGCCTCCCGCGCGGCTTCCTGGGCGGCTTGCTGCTGCGCCGCACGCTCCTGCAACTGCACCCGCATCCCAGCCTCGGCCGCCTCCACGATCCCGGCCACCACCCGCTCCGGCTGCGGGTCAGCCAGCATACGCGCCAGGTTGGGCCGCTCCGTCATCCCGAACGCCTCGCCCTGCTCGCGCAGCACCCGCACCGCCCCGGGCTGCTCCCCCAGCCCGCGGGCGAACCGCACCAGCTCAGCCCGCGTGCCCCCCAGCGCCGGGTCCCGCTCCAGCCCTGGCAAGGCCGTGTTGTAGGCCCCCAGCAGCCGCTCCCACGATCCCACCAGGTCGCGCGCCGCAGCCTGATCCTGTGCCGCCTGCGCCTGCTGGCGCCGGTGCGCCTCGAACCGCTCCCGGAACCCCGCCCGGCCTGCCGCCACCACCTGCGCCAGCCCAGGGTCCGGCGCCGGCCGGGGTGGCGGCTCTGCCGGCGACGGCTGCCGCTCCGCCGGGCGCTCCGGCACCGGGACACGCACCACGATCTCACTCTCCGGCCGCAGCGGGTCCAGCCCACGCCGCTCGGCATACCGCCGCACGGGGTCGTCCTCCCCGCCATAGTCCAGGGTGGTGTCCTTGGCCCGCTCCCGGCCCAGCGCCCGCGCCAGCCGCGCCGGGTCGGCAAAGTCCTCGGCCCCGTAGTGCAGCGCCACCCCGTCCCGGTGCCGCGTCAGGCCCACATACGCCGCGTGCCGGTCCATGTGCGGCGTCGCCAGCACATGCGCCCGGTCCACCGTCACCCCCTGCGCCTTGTGAACCGTCGCCGCATAGCCGTGGTCCAGGTGCCCGTAATCCCGCACGTAGAACGTCACCACAGGGGCAGCGTCCTTCCCCTCCTGCCCAGCCCCGGACCCAGCTCCAGGCCCGCCAGGCCCATCCAGCCGCACCGTCAACCTCTCTCCTCCGGCCTCCACCGCCAGCACCGTCCCCAAGCTGCCGTTCTTCACCGCTACACCCTGCGCCCGGTCGTGATGCCCCCCAAGCCCACGCTCGTTGCGCCCGAACATGATCCGGTCGCCCGCCGCGAATAGGCGCTCGCCCCGCTCCGTCTGCACCACCTGGTCAACCCCGTGCAGCAGGCCTGCCAGCCGCATCCGCTCCCGCGCCAGCTCGTTCAGGTCCCGCACGTCATCGCGCGTATAGGCCAGGATCACCTGGCTCGCCTCTGGACTCTCCTGGCGCACCGCGTCCCACCCCGCCACCAGCGCCGCCTTCGCAGCAGCGCGCGTGCCCGCCGCTTGCACCATCCCCGCCCCGGCATACCGCCCCAGCGCCTCCGCCGTCCGCCCCGTCGCCAGCTCCCGCGTCGCGTCCCGCTGCCACGCTTCCCGCTGCCGGCGCACCGCGGTGATCGCCACCGCCCCGTGCCGCTCCGCCAAGGCCCGGAACGCCGCCCCTGCCTCAATGGCCTGCAACTGCTCGGGGTCGCCCACCAGCACCACCTTCGCCCCGGCCGCCGCCGCCGCGGACAGCACACGCTCCATCTGACGCGAGCCGATCATCCCCGCCTCGTCCACTACCAGCACGTCGCGCGCCGTCAGCTCGTCCCGTCCCTCCCGCCAGCCGAACTCCAGGCTCGCCAGCGTACGCGAGCTGATGCCGCTACCCGCCTCAAGCCCCTCCGCCGCAATGCCGGACAGTGTCGCCCCGCGCACCCGGTAGCCCTCTGCTTCCCACGCCGCCCGCGCCACTCCCAGCATCGCGCTCTTGCCCGTGCCGGCGAACCCCATCACCAGCGCCAGGTCCGCCCCGCCCGTCACATGCAGCAGCGCCGCCGCCTGCTCGTTGCCAAGCTTCAGCCCACCCCGTTCCGCCGCACGCACCGCCAGCAGGGCCGCAGCCCGCAACACCGGATGCCCGCCGCGCCCGGCCAGCGCCGTGCCGGCCTGCTCCATGCGCTGCTCAGCTTCCAGCATCCCCCGCGTGCTAAACCGCTCCCGTCCCCGCCCGTCCCGGCCCAGCCGCACCAGCTCCGGTGCCACCTCAACCCGCGCCATCACCTGCGCGAACTGCTCCGCCCCGTCCGTGTGCCGGTCCACGAACCGCGCCAAGTCCTGCTTGCTGAACGTCGAGTGCTGCCGCGTCAGCGCGTCCAACGCCACAGACGGGTCAGCCGCGATCCGCTCCCCGTTGCGCCGCGCTATCATCCGGTGCTCAACCCGCCGCTCCGCGTTCTGCGCCGGCGGCTCTTGCGCGTTCTGCGGCTCCGGCTGCTGCTGTTCTTCCCGCCGCGCCCCTGCCGGCCCGATCTTGTGCTGCGGCTCCAAGTCGATGCCCTGCTCGGCGTAGCTGCGGTGGTCGATCCGCGCATCGTGCCCCAGCTCGTGCAACCGCGCGTTCGCAACCTCCGCCCAACGCTCCCGCCACGTCCGCAACAGCGCCTTGTCGTTCCACCCGCGCTGCTTCAACCCGAACCCGTCGCCCTCGACTTCCCGCATGGTCAACATGACGTGCACGTGCGGCTGCTCCCCACCGTCGCGCGCTTTGGTCCAGTGCACGTTCAGGTCCGCTACCATCCCGCGCGATACGAATTGCTCGCGCACGAACTCCTGCACCAGCGCAACCGCCTCCGCCGGACCCAGCTCCCGTGGCAGGCTGATCTCGATGTCGCGCGCCAGCACCGCATCCTTGCGCCGCTCTGCCGCTTCCACCTCGTTCCATAGCGTCTCGCGATCCAGCCAGCGCTCTGGCGCACCGTCGGGCAGCATGATCTCGCTATGCACCACATGCTGCTTGGCAGTGTAGTCGTGGTCCTGGCCAAGTAGCTTGTCGTACAGCTCTGCCGCGCGGTAGGCCGAAGCCGCCACCGCGCTGCGCCCCTGTGAACGCTGGATAACTTTGGCCGAGAAGTGGTAAAGGGCCATACAGTGGGGCGGCTCGCGTTGTCTCCTGGATAGGGTGCCGTAGGCCAGCGCACATTGCAACACAATGTTTAAGCGCGCATTTTCTGATTTGCTCCGTTTCACTCCGCAGCAGAAATGACGGGCTGCTCGCGCCCATCCTAGCTGGGTGCGTCAAGCTGGGCAGGGACGGTAGGGTAGTTGATGGAGGGACCGCCGCCTTGCTAGTCTGGCCTGGCCATATAATGGCACAGTGATACAGGGAGGCCAGGCATGGCGCGCAAACCACGGGACTTCGACGCCGAATTCCAGGCCCTCATGGACAAGGCCAAGAAGGTCAAATCACAAAAGACTATCCAATTGGGTGAGCTGGTCCAGGTCACCGGCGCCGATGCCCTCCCCATGGAAGCCCTCGCCGGCGCACTCCTCGCCGCTGTCGAACAATCCAAGAAGTCACCCGAGACCATCGCGAGGTGGACCGAACGTGGCCAGGCCGTCTTTCAACAAGGGGGCAAACGGGGAAAGAAGGCCGAACCCAGCGAAGCTGCTCCGGGACCTACAAGCAGCAACGGCGCAGCTTAGTCGCTTGACCGTCATGCAGACGCGCCTTGAACGTGCCCAAGCTCGCCACGACACCCGTGATTGGGTCCAAGAACGACGCGCACGAACACGCCAGCTTATCGAACTCGGCGGTCTTGTCCACAAGGCCGGCCTCGTCGAACTCACCAGCGACGACCGCGCCACCCTGCTCGGCGCCATGATGGACCTGGCCGATCAGCTCAGGGGCAGACGGGACACGGGCATCAGCGCCGACGCGCGCACGCCAGCCCAGCTCGCCGCCACCTGGCGGCGCCGCGGCCTGCGGGCCTTCGAGCAGGACAGGGAGGCGGATGCTCCGGCGGTGGACATAAAAGCAGGCACAAGGGAAGAAGGACAGCCAGTGATCCCGTGAACCTACCCGAACTGCACAGACGTTTTCGGCTTGGACTTAGGGCGCCCGCCCAACCGACCGTTGTGGGCGGAGGCCGCTGCCTTGGCCACAGAGGTCGCCAGCCCGGCAAGGCGCGCGCCCGACCGCTTGATGGCCAGCGGCGACTCTTCCATGATCCGCGTCACTAGACCGTCCACGTTGATGTGCAGGTCCAGGCCCGCCACCACCAAATACACGCCGTTGTCCGAAGCCCGCAGTCCCCCGAGCTGCTCCAGCGATATGCTGCGCAGCGACGGGATGAAGCCGGGTTCCGCGCCGAACACCCGGCCATCCCTGAGCTTCACCATCACCGTATCATGCGAGCGGTCAAACCATGCCTCCTGCGCCTGGTGTTCCCGGGAAACAGCTTCCTCCTCGGCGCTGATTGCCCGGTCGAGCGACTCCTTGGTGACCGGCTTACGCCGCGGCAACGTCCAGCCCTCATCTTCCTTTACCATTCCTCCGCCTCCTCAATGTGCTGCCCCGCCGTGAGCGAAAGCGTCCGGCCACCCTCCAAGGTCAACGCGACCCTGCCGCGGGCCGGGTCGTAGCCTGCCGACACGATGCCGACCGCCGCCTTGCCGGGCTTGAGGGCCACCTTGGCCAGGAACCCGTCGCCGCCCTCGGTGCTCCTCGTCTCGATGCGCCGATTGACCAGGCCGATCTCATGGCGGCTTCCGTGCGTGACCCACCAGTTCTCCCGGCAGGCAGGAAGGTTCGCCATGATCGCCTCAGCCACCCGGTCCAGCGTGGCCGTCGTCGGCCTCCGCCCCCGGCGCCGAAACCGGTATAGCCCGGTCACGTCCGACAGGAACGAAAAGCGGAACCGCGCCACCCAGCCCTCGCCCGAATGGACGGCATGGACATGAGGCGGTGGGTGGTCTTCGGCGCCTACGAACACTTGGATCGCATCAACCCAGAAAAGCGTTCCGGCCATGGCTCAACATAACCTATCAGATAGGTTAATTCAATGCCTTATGGCTTGTCTGGGTCTCCGTTTTTCTGTGTCCAGTTCCCCATTGGGGAGAGAGAAATGCGGAGTGCGAATAGTTTGCTGCCTGCCATCAGCGCCGGTCGTGGTCCATAGTCGCCGGAACTTACAATCGTCACCAGGTCCCCTCGCTTCACGCCGTCTAGCCCTTGGTGTCGGACACGTCCTCGATCCAGCGCATCACCTCGGCCTCGTCGCTGGTCGGGTCGGCGGCACGTTCGGTCAGCATGCGGGAGTGCCGCCGTACCTCGGTCGTGGCGGCACGGTCTCGCTGCCGTTCCACATAGACCCGCATGAAGTCCCGCAGCACCTGGGCGGCGGGCTTGTCCTCCGCCTCCGTCGCCTCCTGGAACTCGGCCTTGAGCTTAGGATCAATGCGGAAGTTGAAGCTTTGTTCCTTAGGATGCTGGCTCTGCCGGGGCATTGGACCTCACAAAATGAATATATTATGCAGTTGCATAATATATTCAGAACACCTCGTTTTCTAGCGGCTTTGCTGTTGTCAGCCCTACCCAAGCTCGCGCAGTGCCCTGTGTTTCTGTTTATATGCGTTTCCGTTCAGCTGTGTTTCTGTGTCCAGTCCTCGATGAAGCGGGTGACCTCCTCGACCATCCGGGTCTGGTTGATCGCGCAAGCCGCTTTAAACCGAGCGTGAAGCTGCTGCGGCAGATCAATCGTCAGCCTGGCCTGCTTCCCGCCTGCGGCCCTCGCTGGCGCCCTTGGCACTGCCGCTGGCTCTGCCGGCGCGGTGCCTTCTTCAACCCATTCCTGCACGTCCTGGGCGTCCCGCGCGGGCAACTTGAAGCCTGTCCGTTTGCTGCTCATGCTGCCACCCCCTCTAGTTCTGCCAGGATCGCTCGGACCTCATCGGCTGCGGGACCATCTGGCTGCTGTTCAATCACCGTCCGCCCCGCTGTCATCGCGTCGGCATAGATCACGCGCTGCGTCGTGCTGGCCGTCAAAATGGGCAAGGCGAACTCGGCCAGAGCGTCCCCGATCTCCCGGCTTAGAACGCTGCGGCCGATCCTCCGTGAAACCACGAATGCATATTTCTGTGTTTCTTTGAATCCGTGCGACTCCTTTACGAGATTGACCGTTTCCCGGCTGGCCCAAAAGTCAGCCCCTGACGGCTGCACGGGGATCAGCACCACGTCAGCCGCGGCTATTGCCGACCGGGCTACCTCGTAGCTGCGCGGCGCACCGTCGATGATGATCGAGTCATAGTCTGCTGCCATGGCAGGCAAGTCGCGGTGTAGCACCGGTTTTGCTAGCCCTATTACTTGAAACGGTAACGGCTCTTGCCGGATGGCTGCCCAATCCTGCGCCGTCTGCTGCGGGTCTGCGTCGATCAGCAACACTCGTTTGCCTTGTGCTGCCATGACGGCTGCGAGGTTCAGTGCTATCGTGGTCTTACCCGCCCCCCCTTTCTGGTTGACCACTGCAATGATCATGGTCTGCCTTTCTGTCAATGATGAAACAAAGCTACACGGATAACTGTGTAACCACAAACACAGAAATGCAGGACAGCTATCCTGTCACGCTGCTGACTGTCCATGTTCCTTGTTCGGACCGGCAAGCCCTGTTCCTCGTCCCGTCCCTGCAACTTCACCAGCACGGCGACGGCCAGCCGGGTCAAGGATGCCCTCTTGGGCACCGCGAAGCGGCGCGTAGCGTCCTTGATGCGGCTGGCCGGCGACGGGCACGCTGGATGCAAGAGAGGGCGTCCTTTCTCCTTTGCCAATCCGTCCTTGTTGTTCACAGGAGCCTGCCGCCAGCTATCGGAAAAGCTATAGGATTCTTAACTATAGGTTTGCGCGACAAAGTGGCCGTGCCAAATCAGGGGCCAAGCGCGACAAAGTGGCCGTGCCAAGCGCGACAAAGTGGCCGTGCATAACTTGTTGATCCATAAGCTCGCGCCCCAAAGTGGCCGCATCAGACCCGCCGAGCCATAATCGCCGTGCGGCCTTGGATCGGGGGGGCACTGTGCTTCAACGTCATGCCCTTGTCGTCTAGCTCGATATCGGCTGCTCGATACTGGCCTTGCACGTCCCGCACCGTTTGCATGAACACTCGCCGGAAGTCGCGCACACGCTCGTAATGACCACCGAACTGCCCTTGCAGCGCCGTCCACGGGATGAAGGCGGGCTTGCGCCATTCGATCCGGTGCAGCCGCTGCGCCAGCCAGGCGTAAACGTCCAAGGCCATTGCGGACCCTGACAACGCCGCCAGCGCATGCGGATGCAACGGCACAGCATGACGTTGCAAGCTCTCGAAGTACTCGGGGGACAGCCTTACGGCGGACGGCCATATTACCCGCTGCCGCTCGTCCTTGGGCCACCATAGGCTAAACGAGCTGACGATATCCGACTTGATCGTGATCCCCTCACTCCCGGCTGTCATGCCTAGCCGGATCGTGCTCGCCGACAGGCGGGTGAGCTGGTCTTTCACCGTGTTGATGTTCCGCCCCTTGGTGTCCAGCCGCACCGCTTTCACGAATGCCGTCAGGCTGCGCTCAACCTTGATCTCGGCCGATTGCTGCTTGAGAGCTTCCGCGTTGAGGTAGGCCAGCAACAGCCGGGGCTTCGGCCCGTAGGGCAAGCCAAGTTCCACGAAGTCACCCTTATTTGGACTCCATGCCGTCCCGGCCTCAATCCTCAAGCCGATCTGGCCGTTGCTGCGGGTCCAAACCCGCACGTCATCGCCGGGGTTCCGATAAGGCAAACTGGTCTGTGCAAACACCGAATGGGCGTAAAGCTTGTCCTTTGGGTCACGGTCGACCGTTAGCTCTCCCGCATCCAACAACCGGGTTAGCCGTTCGTCTCTGGTGCTACGCTTGGGCGTCTCGTGCATTGAACCGGCCTCCCCAACGACCGGCGCAAGCCGGTTCAAGCTCTCTACGCCAGCACTCGGCGGACCTGCGCCGCCGACCACCTGGCCCCGCCCTGGGGCATCCGCACCCCGCATACGCTTCCAGCATCGCGGCAACCTGCCGCAAGCTGATCCCCTCGGGAAGAGTGCCTTCGTTGCTGCCAGCGCCGCCCGCGTGCGCTGCCCGGCCAGATGCGATCCTCACACATCGGCCACGCACTATCGGCCTTAGCCCGTTGCTTATTGCAACGACCTCGCCAAGTCCTCGCGGTCCTCTAGCGCCCCTTTGGCGAGCTTGGATACTTCCCTCCGCCAAATCCCTGCACCCGCCCGACACCGGGCGGCGCTCCGGGACTACTCCGCTACTTCCTCGCGACTGCGTTTGCCTTTCCATAATGCTGATTACGCGAATCGTATAATGTAACGGAATCTTGGTGTATGGAGCAACGCGCAATCGTGCCGGAGCATGGAAGGGCACCTCACCAGCTTGACCTCCCAACAGTAACAACCTACCCAATGCCAGACGGTGCCCCCATTAGGCTCGTCTGAAGGCGTGTAGCTCAGTGGCAGAGCGCTGCCATTACATGGCAGAGGTCGGGGGTTCAACTCCTTCCGCGCCTAATCAGGGGGTCCGTGGCAGTGGAACCCAGAGTGCATTTGACGCTCCGCCCTGCGGCTTCGGCCCGCGCTTGCCCATGTCCCCGCCTTCGTAACCCGTTACGTCACGGGTTACGAAGGCAGTTGCCATAACTACACATTCGGCGATGGTGCGGTGCAGCACACGAAAGACGGTTCACGTTGGGCTTGTCAGTTTCTGATCCATACCTCAAAGAAGCGGTTCGGATCGGCCTGTGCCCTGCACTGGGGCTGTGAGGCCCAACCGACTGTTATTGCGAAGGATACAGCCATTCCTAGCTTCCGTTACTTTGTGTGCGGCCTGCCCCTGTTCTATTGCACCGCTGCCTTTGGCGTGGAACAACGCGATTTTCCCACGGGAGGACCCGGGGCAATCGTTACCTATCTGGACGCAGGAGGCCATTTCACAACATGTATTGCCTCGGTAGGGGCTGGCCTTCCGGCAGTGTGGTTTTCTGTCAGCGTCTCTAGCAACAGCACGGCTGACGTGCAGGTAAGTTCGGAATTCAGTTTTCCGGCTCCGAGGGCGGGGAGCGATGCCGGGATAACGGTCGGATCAGCTCATTTCTTTGGAAAGATTAAGGACGTTGACGGGCATCAAAAAGCTTTAATAATCAGCATTAAGCTGATTGATGGCCCATATGGCAGTCCGGTTGACGGCGCGTATCAGGTAATCAAGCGCATCATTTACGGTTCAAACCCTGTATCCGTCGTTGCTGATGATGCCGTCATCGCATCGGGCACCGTTCCCCAGCAGTCCGGCCTGGGCGATGCAATGAAAGCGTGCCAGCAGTACATGATCTCGCGTCGGTAATTGCCGCTACACGCCCGCCCGGCCACACCACAAGGCCGCTCCACGCCATCGCGGAGCTGTCCCAGGCAGTACCAACCACCAGCGCCGGCCCGGCGTTTCCCAGGAAGAACCTCAAGGCCCTCATCGTCGCCTTCAGCCGGCGTCGAGCTGTCCACGCCGAGGGTGGTGACGACGACGCGCACGCTCCGCGCGTCCAGGTCGCGGGCGACCGTGAGGGCCGCGAGGGCATCGCGCCCGAGGCGGTCCACTTTCCAGGCGACTAAGCAGGCTTCCTCAGCCTTTCACACGGATGGCAATGTCGGGCCATTACTGAGGTTCGCTAGATAGCAGGTTGCTTTAATGTGAAGGATTAAATAATGTGGTGACACAGTTCCCAAACGCCCTTATTAAATTGTGGTCCGCACTGCCCATGGCCGGAAGTGAAATCACAAACTCGGAGTCAATAGACTGCGTGTTGCGTTGATAGAATACCCTGATTTGATTTCCGAGCATAATGTTTGACATTAGCTCAACTAGGTTCTTTTGCCCGAGGACACACAGTCCTCCAAGGTCGCACTGTTGCGACTTTATTTCGATACCAGCGGACGACGTTCCATCGTTGAGGATGAAATACCCCTTGATGGGCGTGAACATGCGGAAATTGAGCTTGCCGTTCAACATAGTGGTGTCGTTTGGAACGAGTTGGAGCACCCACGCGGCTCGCCTAGGGTCATCCGGAGCTATAATATCAAACTCACCTTTGAGCACCACCGGCGTAGGCCTGCCTGACCCATAGTCGTCCCCCGTGTGCCAGAAATTCAGCTCGCAGCCGGTCAACTTTCCGGCCTGCCGAATTTCGTTTGTATCCCAAGCCTTAGTCTGTGCAATGGCAGGAAGAGAAAATACAATAGCCAGTACAGCTAAGAGAACCATATGCATCAGACACTCCATCTCACGTTAAATAGGTTGAAAGAAAGGCTGGTCTCACTAAGCAGGCTTACGCCGTCTGCCACACAAATTGCCTGCGGCCGTGCCAGGTCGCGCAAGCCTGCTTAGCTTTTCAACTGTGCGCAAACCTCCAGAGGTTTGCTTAGGGTCTAGGGACAAAGTTTCTCACACCACTCAACTTGTTAATTTGATTCGTATTATCTTATTGCAGTCACGCATAGAGCGGCAAGCTGCGGTTCGCGAATGCTGAGCAGACGCCCTGATCCGTAAGGGGTTCACAGCGGGCGGCCTCGCGAATCTTGTTACGGTATTCAACTTTGTCCCTAGACCCTAGGCTGTCCCCCATGCGTGCGGACCTCGTGGCGGTGCTGGTCGCGTCGGCACCCAAACCCCTGCCGCCGCGCGGGGCCGGCATCTGGAGCTCTTACGTGTAGCAGCGCGCAATGATGATTGCCCCGACGCGCAATCAAGGGCGGTTTCCGGCGCACATTGATTGAGACTGGCGGGGGTGCCCGACGCAGGCTTTTGGAGAATGGGCGCACGGTCATTGAG
>JAABUP010010328.1_pt1 | contig 11063 bp, 15 predicted proteins | sample 5559201 | NCBI WGS metagenome assembly JAABUP01 (sample SAMN10711887, study PRJNA513373) | rock metagenome | isolation source: Antarctica rocks | place: Antarctica | reverse complement strand
AAATAACAACATGCATCGTCAGTGTGAGCCACAATCCTAATGACTTACGGACATCTGCTTGTGTCTGATGACTCATGGCCATCAGCGCTCAGCTCAGAGCTAGCATCCAAACTCAGCAGACATTGTACACAAACTGTGCATGCAGCTGAACTGTGACAATCAGACCACCTGATCATCAGCTGCAGCTCGCTTTGACGTCTGTGTTGAGCACAGAACACACTGCAAACGTTTTCTGCACCTCTATCACCGCCCTGGATCTTATGACTAACTAGATGAATTGGAGATGTGAACTTTAGCAGTGGTCATAGCTACCCGCATCACATTCACACGGTCAATGATGCATCCAACAAGCCTACAGGCATGCCTCTTCTGCAGCCTAATGGATGGTCTGAAGTTCAATTGTGAGGTCCCTCATACTAGTCTGTCTCAGCCATGCACCAGTGCAGAAGTCACACACAAACAGACGGACAAACACACCTCGAGTCAGCCATGCACCAGTGCAGCAGTCACACACATACAGGCATCAGACACACACACACACACACACACACACACACACACACACACACACACACACATGCAGGCATCAGACACACACATACAGGCATCACACACATACCTCTTCAGCAGCTCTCTTGATGGTTTGGGGCTCAATGTTGACAGCCAGGTCGCCCCGACTAGCAGCACTGCCAACAGCCTGTGCTGCCAGCAGTTTGGCGCCTGGTGGGGGTTTAGTCAGCAGCACCATGTGGGTTCTGCCAGTCTGGAAGAGCTTGAGCAGGTCATACATGGCGGTGTCGGCCCTCAACTGAGGGATGGGGCGCATGCTGAGGGCTGAGACTGGGATGTTGGCAAACATGTCGATCAGGACCAGCTCTTTCACCAGGACTAGACCAATGACTGCCTTCCTGAAGGTGCAAACATGGAGGTGTTGCAGACTGTGATCTCATTTGTAACACAGACATGATGTGTAATACATGAAAGACAAACTGCACCCAGCATTGATGGCAAGACGCTTGGTCCAAGTGTGTCATCCTCAAGCTCCAACTTTTGCCCCACATGCTACAGTCATGCCGTGTCCACGAAGGTTGCAACCTTATGACAGCTTGAAGTCTTGTAGTTGTGCAAGGTTTGAAACCAATAGCCCACAAAATCCAACATGCAAAACATTTTGTAAACAATTCTTTGTGCTCCAAAGCATTAGTAAACACACTGCCATTTATTGCTGTGGCACAGCTGACTGTCAACAACAGGACACCTTTCAGCTGAAGACAAAGCACACAAAGGACATCACTGCGCTCTGGGGCAACATGCTTCACTGTAACAGCTGGGGGTATGACACAACAAAGGCCCCTTGACAACTCCAGCAGTGCACGGATGCAGCTCAATGAGCTGTCCATAGGTGTACTGGGTCAGGTATGTGGGTCAGGTCGGTCATGTGTCACATGTACACTGAAGCAGTGCAAATTTGCAGCCAAGCTCACCTGTTGCCTGGCACATGGACAGGTACTCTGCTGTGTCCTGAGGCCAAGAGCTCACTCAAGGTGTCTATGTTCAATATGGCATCTGCTGACAGCATAAAGACCTGCAGTTGCAGCATGTGCTGGGTCCATGGTCCACAAACTGGCCAATACAGTGTTGATGTGCTGATCCAGCACAAGAGGACTGACAGAGTATCAAGATTGGTGTCATTCAGCAAAACAAGCCTCAGACACGAGGTACATCACAACGGCCATGTGGCATGCTCAACAGACCAGTATCATTCATGTTCGGTAGACCCACAGTATGAGGCACACGATGCTGTGTTCCTGTGTACACATCATATGACATGAGCTCAATGACATGGTACCAGCATGTTTAAAGATGCAGGGCAAGGCAAACCTTTTCCAGGGGAGTCATGCCATGTGCAGCTGTCTTGCTGGTGAGGTCAAGAGCACCACCAATGATGTTGATTTCTGTGGCAGACAGATGACCACCATAGTTCTCCTCGATGCTGTGCATAGTGACAAGCGCCTTCAGCTGAGCACGCCTAAAAAGGGCCTGCATCCACAAGACACATAAGATAGATACCACATTGACAATAACAATAATGATAATGATGATAACAACGCTTTCCAGCTTATGATGAGCTAGGTATGAGCGGGACAAGCCCTGTCTCTCCAAAGCAGTCTGTCTTGCGACAAGATAGAGTCTTGCGATAAGATAGATATCATGAGCGCACTTTCAACCCCAAATGATGTGGGTTCTAGTCAGTTGCCAGGCAGACTCAGTACACCAACAGCTGCCCAGTATTTCGCATCAACAGCACAACCCATGTGCATTGGGATGCCAGCTGATCTGACAACCCTCTTATAAGGTGGCAATGAATGTGGTAGCCAGCCACAGCTGACATAAAATGCAGTTGAGGTCTCACCGTATGCTCGTCACCCAGCACGTAGTCCAAAACCTTGCTGATTGGCCAAGAGATGATGCCAACAGCATAGCACAGCACCCTCACCATTCCAGCACAGTAGTTGCCAATCAGCAAGGCATACGACTTGCATAGAGCTTGAGGAATGATCTCACCTGCATAAATATTGAGTAGTGAATGTTGTTTGTTGTCAATATAGTTTGATGTGCAGTTTGTCATGCATGATTGAGCAATTGGCCCTCCTGACAGTCTGGCGTATACACATTGTTGTGACAGCAAATGTGATTTGTTGCCTGATTTGATGCCTGGCAACTTTGCTGGACATGCTCTCTTGTTGACATGATGCATGCCACTGACGAAGGGCTTGGGGACTCCTGGGTCAGCATGATGTGCCAAGACAGTGTGTCTGAGACGCAGACAAAAGGCCATAGCCAACAGCATGTCATGCAAACAGAATCCCGTTTTAGGCTCACCAACAAGAAGAACAGCTGTCACAGACAGGACGACAGAGAGCAGGGGGCTCAAGAGCTTGTCCAGGAAGATAGGCAGAGCCTGCACACAGGCCGTAAGTCAGTACTGTCTTCATGCAATCAGAAATGATACAGAAAATGTGTCCTGTGTTTGCATCTTGCATGCAGAAAATGCAGCACAGGATTGTACAACTGCACAGTATGCCTGCGCCTATACATAATGCAGAAGATGCAGTATGTGCAGGCGCAGGCATACTGTGCAGTTGCACAATCTGAATGCAGAGACAGGCATTTTGGGCAGATGCAAATGGTGGCTTTACCTCCAAAGCTGCTGCATTGCACAGTAGCAGAGTCACAAGAGTCCAGTGAGGTGACCGCAGAACCTGCAACAAATTTGCTCAGCTATGTCCTTGCAGCCATTGCGAGGCAGCCAAAAGGAGGCAAAACAGTATTGCATCATAGCTCCTCACCGGTTGTATCCTCTTGGCATACTTCTTCTCGCTAGGGGTGCCACTGCGGACTAGAACCTACAGCATGGTAGTCAATCATTATCAAAACGAGATGTAATGCTTGCAGCAGCACCTTGTGAATTACACATGCAGCTTGCACGTCAATGAGTGTAAGAGGAGGACAAGCAACAGCATTCTGAGCTAGATGCTGGGCTCACCTCAAGGTCGACAACATCCAAAGACATGAGGCCTAAAGTGAGACCGCTCATAACCCCACCAATCAAAACGAGACATATGCAGATGATCGAGTATACAAGTTTTTCTGAGCTGGAGACGTCCGACATGCAGAGAGAAGCACAACCAGCTGATCTGTTGAGACTCAGAGATCACGGTAACGTGCGCAGCAATCAGTAACACAATGACCACGGATGTGGTGAATCCTGTCTCTACTGCGACCCGCAAATGCAACACCTCGACGTAGCACGGCAAGTGTTCCCGACAGCTCTCAGTGAAGAAGCTGTATACATGCTGCAAGGTTTTTAAATCACGTGACCCCCATCCCAGATCAGTCACATCCTTTGCCAATGCAGCCTGAGTACAAACCTGCAGAGTATCTGTCTGTTGTCAAGTGTGCGTCAAATAGAAGGCTAGTTAGTAGGTTTAGGACTGGATGGCATGGTCTGCAGGTAGCCACAGGCCGCTGGGCAGACAGTGTTCACCTGGGGACAGACAGGCTGCCTGTCAGCCGGGCTGTGTCTCGTGTGTGAGTCATTGGATTGTGTGGAGGACGAGCAGCATTTTGTGTTTGATTGCACAGCGTACAGCCATATCAGGTCACAGCATTTGAACCTCCTGCAACACTGTTGTACTATTAGAGACTTTGTGACCAATGTATACTCCTAGACCAGGGAACAAGCACAGCAGCACTTGCGTCATCTGGACAATCAGCAGCAGCAGCAGCAGCAGCCTGTATCACAGGGTTCCACGTCAGAGGTAAGTCATAGCTGCTGTTATGATAAGCAGACAGTATGGGGACAGTCAGCCACCAAAAATAAAGGCTGTGTCGCACAGGGCTTGAAGCCCACTATCATGCAGAATTGTTGCTGATGCGCCATAGCTGTTGCTACACTGGAATTTGACTTGGAAGGTTCAGGAGCAATGACACCATGGTCTATGCCTGCGTCACTATGCTGGTCCTTCATCACAGCTTCAGTGACACCTGCTGGAGGCCGTGGCAGTCTGAGCAGCGTCAAAGTTCACCACCCACCATGCTAATGTGGCATGAAAGCTGAGCTGCAACCGAGACAGGCCCCCATGTGCATAGACCCCCATATCACACCATAGATCCCTTTGTGTATATATACACACGGTGTATGTCCTCTGTGCAGACAGCATTACCAAGTGAACAGCCGCACGCTGTGGATCCACAAACATACCAGGCTAGCACAGCAGGCGAGCTGACCTATGGCGAAGATAAGGCAATATGTGGACGAGTCAACACAGCCCAGCAAACCGCATCAAGTGTGACTCTGCATCAGCTCAGGCCTTGGTGTGCAGTGCAGTATCTGCTTGGGACCATGGTGTATGCAAGCATTGCGAGCTTGGCTGACCAATCCTGACAGCATGTGAAGGCGCATTCTCACTTTGTGCCTGCGTCGCGTCGATGCATCCAGTATGTACTGCACTTTGAAAAAGAAGCCATTTTACAGCCTTCTCTGCTTCCATCAAGCAAGCCAACAACCTCACTGATGAATTATCATTAAACCATCAATTAAACAGATGGTCAATACTCAGTCAACTGACCAGCCAGTCAATTCCTCAGTCAATCCAGTCACATCTACATGACATCAGCGGGCAGATTCTCTGACATTGGTCCAACTGCAGGTCAAAGCTCAGTCACATGAATCCCAGTTAGACAGTCCCCAGACCTCCTCTCAGGCATCCCCTGTCATCAGTTCTGTGGGTGCTTCTCAGCAACTACACCAAGCACAGCTTGACCCCTGTGGGTAGCAGCAACCCTCCCCCCAAGCAGACACAGGGCGGGGCCCCTGCAGCCCCCAGCTCCACCCAGTCTCAGAATCATGTTGTCACTGGCAGCAGTGTCGACTTAGCTAGTCATGGTGATGCTGCAAGTGCGACTGATGGACCAGGTCTTGAGGGCACCACAAGCCACCTGGACAAACCAGGCTTGTCTGACCCACAGGACAATGCTCTGCCTGGGTATTAGGTGATATTGCTGGCACAAGTTTCCAGGCATCCGAAATGTCTTTTGCATGAGACGCAAAACAGCAGCTCAAGCCCAGAGCTGTGCTTTCAGTATACAGATGATGTACGTGTTGTGCCTTGATTTGATAGGGCAGACATACCTCCTGTGCGTGACTGGCCCATGATGGACAGGATTGTTCCCTGACATACATGCATGACACCAAATTTGTGTAGAAGTTGCATGCATGCATGACAATCAAAGTGGCCATAAATTATGTGACATAGGTGGAGGCACTTGGCAGAGCACATGGACAAAAGGCTGGAGCTAGGGATGACAATAAGCCCCAGGATCTCATAACCACTCCAGCAGAGATAGGGCAAGGCAACTTGTTAGCGCCTCTAGGGTTTGCAGAACGCCCCATACGTAAGACCGGGGCAACAGATGTTCCTCATTACACTGCTGTGGAGCCATCATACCGCAAGGCACTTGTTACCAAAGGGAAGGAAGGTGCATCATACAAGCAAGCAGCCAGTGCATTTAATGTTTCACCAACAGCTGATGCTGATCAGCATTAGTGGTCAACCGCAGTGCATCTATGTCTCTGCCTTTTTGTCCACAAAGTCTGTAAACACAATTGTGTGTACGACAAAACCTCTGTACCTACAAATTTATGTAAATATTTACAAGATTGCTTGGGAATGACTCAGTTAGCTAAGGTCGCAAAAAGACAGCATCAAATCGATTCTTGCACCAGCTGGTACTTATGCGAAAATGTTTCAAGCCAAAAAAATGCCCATCGGATTGCCTCCGGTCCAGCGCACCTGGCGGAATGATGCACAGGGCGCCGTTCATCAAGCCGGCGCGTCCTTGCCTTTCGACAAGGTCGCAGCCGGCAGCATTCGCGCTCAGGGCCGGAAGCTTACTATCGTCTTCTGGGAAGAGAAGTTTGTCTATTTTAGAGAAAACAGACGGGTGTACGAACTATAGAACAGATCCTGTTCAAGTATAGTCGTTCTTTTTCTGCTGAATTGAGTGGTTCATATAGCCAGTCTTTTATTCGACTAAGCGAGTATGGGTCGCCGCAACCTTCCGAATAGGGTTCTGCGCTGCGTCAGGGTTTTGTGACGGCACTGTGCCAGACAGCATGCATTCAGTGTTTATTTCGGGTGTGCTACTAAGGCTAACAAATACCTCGTCACTGAATGTATCACATCTGTATATCACAATTGCAAGCTGCCACGATGATTATGCCAACCTCAGGTTTGCAGCTACAGCGCTGCAGTCATTGCAATGAGCAATGAGCAGTGAATACTTCTACAAAGCTTGCAACCATGATTCCTTGATAGATTGGATCTCAGATACACGTTCCCAAGGATGCACTGATCTGCAGAGCCTGGTAAAGTGCCTGGATCATAGGGGTATTGCAACCATGATTGACAAGACCGCCCAACCCATGCACATCATTGATCCTTAAGCATCCTATGCAATCTTCCTGCAGTTGCTGCAACAGACTCATGCAAGCATGTTGATGGACTATATTGATTACATTCACAGCCGGACAGCTGCGTCAGCAGCCACTCTGGCTTGAGACAACTGATCAAGCACTTAGATGGCACGGCCAATGCCCCACACCCTGATGACACCATCAGTGTAGCCTCCATACAAGGTGCCACCGTCAGCTGACCAGTTGACAGATACACAGTAATGCTGCATGGCCTTCCTGCCCAGAGGCTGGTCTGGCTGGGGCAGCCTTAGCTCATCTACAACTGACTTGCTTTCCAGATCCCAGATCTGCACAACAAGTCCCCAGGTCAGTATGCACCTCCTCTCAGCAGCAGCTGCCAGGTCATTGTGTGTGTCAAACATGGCTCCAAGACAGTATTTAGTATGTTGCCCACCTGGTTGCTGTCCAATGCAAAGTTGCACAGGGTAACAAGCCACAAAGGCATCACCAGCAGCATGTGTGCTATACTGCATTGACTCCGCATGTCATTAAGTTTGGGCACGCATCTAGTCCAGTTGGTGTGATGGAGTATGAGGCATGATGTCACCAAGACACCTGACTGCTACTCGAAGCTGATGATACCCCAGTAGCCAGGACAGAGCCTTGCTGAGATCAAGCCTCATACTCAATCACACTGATGGGACTGGGTGCATTCTCTAACCAAACAGTACAAACCAAATAATACATGGAGTCAACACAGGAAAGCAAAAGACATGCTCAAGTCCCTATGCAAACCACATACAGGGTTGTGATGAACCAGATTGCCAGACAGATCGTCAAAGCCTTTTGTACACACAAAGCTTCAGACTTCAGAACTAATTGCACTGATACACAGGAAGCAGAGCGCTTTGACCTGTGACCTAACAGGCTTTGTCACAAAAGAGGCAGACTGGCTTGTCACTAATGCCAAGGCCAGACTTGTTTCTTGTCACAGTCTATTCACAGTCTTCTCAGAGAACACACAGTGTACAGAAGACAGCAGGCGTCGTATGCAGGTCAATGTTGCTACGTGAGGCCAACAAAACAGCCATTGCATGAGGTGGTATAGCACGTACCTTGATGCAGGCCTGTGTGGCAGCGCACAGCCAGTAGCGGTTGGGGGAGAAGCACAGAGCATGGATGACATCACCGGCATCCAGGCTGTACAGCCGCTTGCCCTCTGCCAGATCCCACAGCATGGCCACACCATCCTGCAACCATCATGCATCATTCAACAGCATTGTACACAGCCAGAAGTGGACAAGCAGCTGGGTCTGTGCACTTTGCCAACGCTGCGATGGCAACAGATGGTGAACTGCATCTACAAGAGCCTGTGCTTGTGCACAGGGTCGGGTGACTTCAGCAAACTCCACCTGCTACCTCTTGTGTCTGCTTCTGCAGAACTTTGCGCAAGATATTATTGCTGAACCGCAGTTGGTGCACTGTGTCATGACAGCTAGATGCGCCTTGATGATCCTGGCAGAGGGGCCAGGGATTTTGTTCAGTATTGCCTCAAAAGCAGCATGCGAATGCCGCCATGACTATTGCTATGTTGACCCCAACCGTGCAGGCATAAGATATCAAACAGCAGCTCCTGCCAAGGTTCCAGTGCAGATCTGCCACTGAGCCTTGAAGCCTACAAAGGCTCCAAACGCCTTTAGTAGTGCAAGGCTTGGCTAAAGACTGCCCTGCTTCTTTCCAACAACACATCGCCTGAATTGCTTTACGGTAAGGTACCTCAACTGTAAGAGGTTGTAAAGAGTAGTTTGTGAGCCTTTGAGATCCTGTCTCTTCTCAGCTCCTTTGCACACTCAATGAGTAGCCCGCAGCAGGCTAAGGTGGCTTCAATGAGTCATATACAACGTGAGGGCATCAGTAAGCTGCTCTATAGTAGATATAGTGGTAACTAAGTGACGGTAACTTGACTATGACAGCAGTCACGATGGTTGGCCTGCTGTCCAATGCTGCATTGCCACAGCCATTGCCACAGCCATTGCCCTGACTAAGCCAGTTGCTGCTTGTGCGCTTGACTACATACTGCAGTTTATTGATCTACACGGATGTTGCATTGGTGTTGTGAGCCATCGACTGTGCCGTTGGCTTTGGAATCAGGAAGACACATGTCATGAACAAAAGCAGGTGTACATTGCAACATGACTGACACGTTGCAGACACCTTCACAATGACTGAGGAATGCAGTTTGACTAAAAAACACAGTCACATGAGATGAAGGGGACGTGAGGGAATGCTAACCTTGCCGCCAGATGCGCACAGGGAGCCATCAGGGGAGACAGTGACTGTGTTGATGTAGCCGGTGTGGCCCACCAGGTTGCTCCTTAGCTTGCAGTTTGTCAAGTTCCACACCTGCAGATGCAACATAGGATTGGTGACACAGTCCTTTCAAATGAAGTTGACCTGCTCACCATGCAAGCTTGCTGCTGCTTGCAAAGAGATGATGCAATGGTTCAGAGTAGTTTGTGTCAAGGCTTTGTCACGCTGCCCACCCATGTGAGAGTCTGCCTTAATGATTGTCGCAGGAGCTCCTGCAACTGGTGAGATTTCACAGCCACCAGAAGCATACTTTGTGCAACATTCACTGATATGGCTAGATATGCCCTGTACATGCGACGCAAACGCTGGATCTGCATTGAGACATGTGAAGAAGCATGGTTACAAGCAGACAATGCCTATGCAGTTAAGTGGCACAGAGAGTGTGCACAGCAGCATTGCACGGTAATATTCATCCAAGACTTGGCCAGGCATGCAAACGATCTTCCCCATTTCAAAGCTGTCATTGCTGACAGGCACAGTTTGCCAAACTACACAGACTGATACCAAGCTTGCACTCCCGCCTACTGCTGAAGACCTCTGTGCACTTTCACCTGGGCAGCTTGATACGCAACACCAGTTGTGTTGGTTTCAGACCCTGAAACTGACCTCGTGACAATGCGCTGCCCATGTGCGGTCAACATGGAAGAAGCATTACCTTGACAAGCTTGTCCCAGCCAGCAGAGACAATGATGGGGTTGGTGGTGACAGGGCTGAAGCGCACGCATGACACCCACTCGGTGTGACCGTCAGGCTCGCCAATGGTGTACTTGCACTCTCCTAGAGTGTTCCATAGCTTGATGGTCTTGTCCCGGGAGCCGGACACAATCTGCAGAAGCCATTGGATGCTCAGCATCAATCAATTTACCATCTTGTCTTTGTGACTCATCTGGGGAGTTGACAGACAATGGCTGTCCCAGCGGTTGTGGTTGGCATGAGATGCTGCTTGGATGTGTGACGCTGCATGGTTTGCAGTCAATACCCCGAGCTAGCAGCAATATTTACCAATGCCTTGCAGGTGACCGGGAAATGGTGATCAAGTTGGTCTTTGCTTGATCAGTGTGAAGTGCTGCATGCCACAAGGATGAAGCAATGACACGTGAGGAGGTACAAGGGTGCAGACCTGTCTGTTGTCCACAGAGAAAGCTACGCTGAGCACATCCTTGGTGTGACCGATGAATCGCCTGGTTGTGTTTCCTGAGTTCAGGTCCCACAGACGCAGTGTGCCATCCCATGATCCTGTATGGTACAGACTTCACTGGTGAAACAGCTGCTGACATTGATGTTGAGTTCCAAGTCTCAGCCCTGCAGCTGTGCTGCATGACAACTGCAAAGCGCTGCTGACTGATCAGTGTACCTGACAGAGCAAACTGCCCATCTGAGGAAATCACAACGTCCTGAACGAAGTGTGAGTGACCCTTGAGTGCACGTCTAGGGTGACCGTATGTGCCCTCCTCGTGAGTCAGGTTCCAAACGATAATGCTCTTGTCCCTGTAGCAATTTGCAGCATTTGCTGATTCTAGAGCGAGTACAAGGCTGTCTTCTGTTCTGGCGGCTATAATACACATCCATTCTGTTGCTTCTTGCTGCGTACGAGTGCCCTGACTCACCGAGAGGCAGACAGAACAGTGTCGGAATTGGGGTCCAAGGGAGTGGCGATGGAGGTCACCCAGCCGGAGTGACCCTCCAAACTTCCTCTCAGCGATAGCGACTCAGC
>JAABUP010010327.1_pt1 | contig 11063 bp, 14 predicted proteins | sample 5559201 | NCBI WGS metagenome assembly JAABUP01 (sample SAMN10711887, study PRJNA513373) | rock metagenome | isolation source: Antarctica rocks | place: Antarctica | reverse complement strand
CCTTCGCGAGTTCCTTGGCGGGTTCTCACGAAGCCTCACGCGATGGCCCTCGCACGTCCGGGACCGACACACCGGCCCGTCGCTCAGGCTCCCGACCTACACCACTCGGGGGGACTCACTCCGGCGGCCCGCAGCCGTACGAAGGCGGACCGAGAACAGGCTTGCTACACCCAGACGATGAAAGTGACCGGTGTCAGATGCTCGCGGTCGTCCCGGTCAACGCCGAGTCTGCTTGGGGCCCGTGGACGAGCCGGTGCCACTCAGCCTCAACGTCGCGGGCCCCGGTCACACCGCGGGTGCTCAGCCAGCCCGCGGCCCAAGGCACGAGTCGGTCCCGGGCCGCGGTTTCCAGACGGAGGACCTCCTCCTCGCCACGGCTGCCGGCCAGCTCGACCTCGCGGCCACCGGTGTTGAACAGCTCCGGCTCGGGCGTCAGCGGCACGGCGAGGTCAGGCGCGGCGGCGTCATGGTGGGTGCCGCCGACGAACACGTTCCGCAACAGATCACCACCGAAGCGGGTGTGGACCGCGCGTGTGGTCGCCGGGTCGCCGGCGACGTCGAGCAGGACGGTGGGTGCCACCGGCAGGGTGGTGACTTCGTCGTACGTGCTGACGCTGGTGTAGGCGCGGGTCGATGCGGCGGCGGTCAAGTGGTCGGCCGAGGTCAGGCCAGTCGTGCGGACTCCGCGCTCGGTGAGCAGCCGGGCGATCATGAGGGCGGTCTTCGAGGTCGCGCTGGTCAGGACGACCGCCTCGACACCGCTCTGGCGCAACTCGTCGTCCAGCAGCGCCGCCGGGGGGTACGCGGGGCGGAGCACGAGATTGACGTCGAGGAGGTCCTCGCGCCACGTCTGGTCCGCGCTCACCCGCCGCATGTCACGGTAGATCGGCAACATCCCGTTCCGCTCGGGTGAGGTGTCGCGCAGCCCCGTGGCGGTGCGCGCCGCGTGCAGGAGCATGTGGTCGCCCATCGGCACGAAGCCCACGAAACGGTCACCGACGTCGGCCAACGCCGGGTCGCCGGCCAGCACCCGGGCGACCCCCCACGCCGGCACCCGACCCCAGCCGTTCTCGGCGGGGAAGGGGCGCCAGTAACCGAGCCCAAACCGGTTACCGAGCTGGGCGTAGGAGATGTTGTTGCCGCTGAGGCCGAACCGCTCGACCGCCAGAAGCAGACTGCCCTTCCCCGGGTCGTGTAGCTGGTCAGTGACGACTCGGGTCTGGCGTAGCGGGGCCGCCAGGGCGACCTCCAGGACCGTGCTCTCCCAGACGGGCATGGGGCTCCTTCCGCTCGATCCTGCGGTGCGTCTCTCGAACGTATCCACAGCCGGGCCGCCGTCCGGGAGTTCGGTGATCACCGTTGTGATAGCCAGACGGCATGGACGTGCATCTGCGCGGGCTGCGATTTTTCCTGGCCGTCGCCGAGCACCTGAGCTTCACCCGAGCCGCCGAGGTGCTGTTCGTCAGCCAGCCCACGCTGTCGAAGCAGGTCCGCAGCCTCGAGGACAACCTGCGCGTCGAGCTGTTCGTGAGGGACCGTCGCAACGTGCGGCTGACCGCTGCTGGCGAGGCGCTGCTCACCGGCGCCGCCGCCGTGCTCCAAGCGTGGGAGGCCGCCCAGGCCGACCTGACCGGGGTCGTCGCGACCGCGGGAACGACCCTGGTCGTCGGCGTGCACGTCGGTGTCGAGCGGGGCCTGCTCCGCCCGGTTCGGGCGCGGCTGTCGCAGGCGTCCCCGCCACTGCACCTCAGGGTGCGGCAGGCGTCGTGGTCGGACCCCACAGCCGGTCTCGCCGCTCCATTCGACAGCGGAAGCGACGCGGCGTTCGTCTGGCTCCCACTTCCCCAGCCCGAACGGTTCCACTGGGTCCCGGTGGCTCACGAACCGCGCCGGCTTCTCGTCAGCAACACCCACCGCTTGGCCGGGCAGACGTCCGTGGAGTTCAAGGACCTGCTCGAAGAGCCGTTCCTCGCACTACCCCGAGATGCCGGGCCGTTGCGCGCGCACTTCCTGGGCGTCCGTGAGCGCGGGGGGCGCGAGGTACGGGTCGGCGCTGAGATCGCTTCGACCGAGGAGGCGGTCGAGGCGCTGAACGCAGACCTCGGCATCTGCCTGGTCGCGGCCGGCAACGTTCAGACCCTCCTACGGGACGGCATCGCCGCGCTCGATGTCACCGGCCTGTCCGACCTCGACCTGGTGCTCGCCTGGCGCCGCAACGACACCCGCCGCAACGTCCGGCGGTTCGTTCAAACCGTCGCGGCTGCCGTCGCCGAGGTCCAGCCGAGCAGCAGCCCTGATCACTCCTTGGTCGCGGCAGCGACACCAACGCGGCTCCGGGACGGGGACGGCTGGATCTGAACAACCGCCGACACCACCACCGGGGACTTCGGCGGGCTCGAACTGTCCGGCGACGCCGGCCTGTGGGACTCAGACCTGGGCGGAGACCTGGCCACCGGCAACGTCGTGATCGGCGGAGCCGGCGACCTCGACCCCTTCGAGCAGGAGCTCGTCGACGCGGGCACCGTCCAGCTGGTCCCCGTCGGTGACCAGATCGCCGCGCGACTCCGGGAAGCGCTCGGAGACCGACCCGTGTACTTCCACCTCGACTGCGACGTCTTCGAGCCCGGCGTCGTCCCGACCGACTACACCGGTCCCGGGGGCCTGTCCCTGGCGGACCTACACGACGTCGCCGAGGTTCTCGCGGCCCACGACGTCGTCGGCGTCGAGCTCGGGGAGTTCGACGGGGTGTGGGAGCCCGGCAGCGAACTGGCCTCGGCCACCGCGCTGCTGGACGCACTCGGGCCCCCGCTGAGCGGGCCGGGCAGGGCATAGACAAGCCGAGCCGCCGCGCGGTCCCGGACCGGGCCGGGGCGACGTCCGGCTAGAGGCGTCTTACCCCCACCGTTGGGGTCGCGGACCTCAACGTCCGGGATCGTCCAACGGACCGTCCGCGATGGGCACGACCCACGCGAGCTGTTCCTGGACCACGGGAAGGTCGCGGTGGACCGGGCCGCAGGTTCGGCCGGCCGGGCCGCGGGTTCGTCCGGCTCAACTCCGCGACGAGCGCGGAAGTCCTCGATCGGGCCGCCGCCGCCACGGCCGCCGCCCTCACCGACGGCCCGACCACCGACAGGCGGCCGCCGACAGCGCAGCTCTCGCCGACTCGTCCGGCGGAGGCAGTAGCCGCCGCGGACGGCGGCCCACCGGTCCCAGTGCGCAGCGCCGAGTTCGGCAGCGGCCCGCCCCGCTCGGCCCGGGCAAGACCCCTACGGTCGGTGGGTGGTCGGGGCGCTCCGCTCGGTCGGGCAAGTCGAGGACGAGCGCGAGGGCCGACCACCGGGGCAGCAGGGTGCGGTGGTGGCGTAGGCGCGTAAGACGACCTCCGGTTGTGTGAGCGGGACGAGCTACACGCCGGCGGCTGCTGCTCAGCCGGTGGGGAGCAGCCCCACCCCGAGCCCGGAAATGATGAGGTCCTCCACCAGATCCAGGCTGTGGGCCTGGGCCAGCGCTACCTGTCCGGCGGACCGGGCGCCTTTCTTCACGTCCCGCCGGGCCTCCCCCACGCTTTCGCCAACACCAGCGGCGCCGCCACCCGCGTGCTCTTCCAGTCCTTGGTCCCCGGCGGGCGCGACAACTACTTCGACGAGCTCGCCGAGGTCCTACGCGCGGGCCGAGGGCACCCGGATCCCGCAGCGGTCGCCGACCTACGCCGCCGCTACGACATCGAGCAGCTCACCGCTCTGCGCGCCCAGGGCTGACCCGGGCCGGCGCTGCCCCTCGACGACCTGCAAGGCAGGTGTCAGTGGGCAGTCCGACGCCGTCGTCCTCGCACCCCTCATACAGCGCGCCTCCCCCCCGACGTACAGGTGCAGAGGGATGGCGAGCTGATGGGTCAACGAGCTGGTCGAGTCACCGGGTGCGCTGGGGACGTGTCGCCGCGGTACCCGGTGTGGCTGCCGGCGATACCACGCAGGACGTTGGCGATCAAAGCGTCGGCGAAGGCGGCTTCCAGGGGCTGGTCGGGCAGGAGGAGGCCCTGACAGCAGGCGCCCCACAGCTGGTCGACCGGCCGGGTTGGGCACCAGCGGACCGGTTTCCGCGCGGCACGGTGCGGGACGTGTCAGCTGGCGTCCAGTCCGCGCTGCACCGGCTGCTCGCATGCGAGGGCAGCCCCACCGCCGCCAGGACGACCCCGTCCACCGCCCTCAGCCAGCCGACGTCGTCGCGGACGGCGAACCGGAGTCCTGGACCCACCGCGACCCCACTGGCGCGGGAAACGACCATGCACACCCGGCTTCGACGTCGACCCCGGCTGGAAGCAGGGGCTCCGCATCGGCCGCCACCGGCTGAACTGCGCGGGCTGGGCATGGGGCCGCCTCGCTGCCATCCAGGGCTTCCGGACCAGCGACCTCGCCACCCGACCACGGCTGCGCTGCGGTGATCGCGGTCACCGCACTGCCCACGTCTCCGGCGACGGGCAGTCCTGTCAGCGGCGTCGTCGACACCGCGTTCCGCGCGGGAGCCTCGCTCCAGCGGCGGGGCCGACGACCGCCACCGGGTCACCGTGAGGCGACGAGGTGTCCCGGCAGCGGTCCTCGGCGCGCGACCTCACCCGTGGAGGCGACGAACCGCGCCACCCTCAGCGAGGTGCTCCTGCTCAACCAGGCCATGTGCAGCGCGCTGGGCGATAGGCCGGGGACTGCCCGGACGCTCAGTCCGGGGATGAGGCACTCCGCGGCGTGGGAGGCCGCGATGAAGGCAACGGCCTGGCCCAGGCGGACCGCAGCGAGGACGTCGGTCGGAGAGGTGGCCGTCGGCCCCCCGGTCCAGGCGTGGTGGTCCACGTCAGCGGCCGCCCAGTACTGGCTTGCCCGCTCCTCCATCCCGGGGAACACGGTCACCGGCTCCGGATGCAGCGCTGCGAGGTCGACGCGCTCCCAGTCCGCCGCCGGGTGTGCGTTAGAGACCACGACGACACGGGGCTCGGTCCACAGCTGCGAAGTGTCGAGACCCGCGGCGTCGAACGGTGTCCGCACCAACGCGACGTCGCTTGCGGCCGCGTGCAGCGAAGCGACCTGGGCGGCCGCCCCCTCCGACACGACCGCCGCGACCAGCTCGATGTCGTCGCCGGCCGTCGCTGCGACCAGTGCGGCGGCCACCGCGGCGTCGCAGGCGCCGACCGTCAGACGCAGCGGCTGCGGCCTTCCGCCGACGGCTCGGGCCCGCTGCACGACCGCGTCGGCCCGACGCTGCAGGTCGCGCGCACCCTCCAGCAGCAGCTTCCCGGCCGCCGTCGGCGTGGTTCCCTGCGGTGAGCGCAGCAGTAAGGCCGTCCCGACGCTGCGCTCGAGCGAGCGCACCGCCCGCGAGAGCGCCGGCTGCGTGATGTGCAACCGCCGGGCCGCCCGAGTCAGGCTGCCCTCGTCCACGACTGCGGCGAAGTAGCCAGGAGCCGCAGGTCCATGTCCGGCACGACAGCCACCCTAAATCGGGTAGCGGAAAGCCCTCGTCCTCGGGCGGCATGCCCCCAGGGCATGACCGCCCCTGCCGGGGCGGCGCTTCCCGGGCTGCCCTGGTCCTGGTTGCCTGACGGGCAGGCGCAGATCCCGCGCCGATCGACGAGGACCAGGAGCCGCCCGGATGACCGACCCGTTCACGATGAGCGTGACACTGACCATCCAGCCCGAACGGCGTGAGGAGTTCCTCGGCGCCCTGGACGCGGTGCTGGGCCCGGCACGGGCAGAGCCAGGGTGTGTCTTCCTGCACCAGACCCGCTTGTGGGAGACCCGGTGCCCGACCGCGGCCAGCCCACCACGCAGCCGTCGCACGCCCGGGTTGCGGGAGTCCGCCCAGTCCGCGATAGCAGCGAACTTCAATGCTTCCTTTCGCGAACCAGGTCGCTACTTTTTTTGCGAAGTCCACCTGCATCTGCAACTCGCTGATCGTGGCGTTCGCGTCCCTGACCTCACCGCGCAACCGCGCCAACTCCGACCGCTCGCTCTCGGTCAGCCGCGCGTCCGCGGTCAACGCCGAGTCCCGGTCCTCCCGCAACCTCTTCACCCACTTCCCCAGCGTCATCTCATGCACGCCGATATTCCGGGCCACCTCCGCGATCGCCCGCCCATCAGCAAGGACGAACCCTACCGCCTGCTCCTTGTACTCATCCGTGAAACTCCGCCGAGTCGAACCCATCGCTGACCTCCCGATAGACAGGGCAGCCACCTCCCGTGTCCACTAAATCGGGAACGGTCCACACAGGCTGAGCGCGTCGTGCGGACGACCGCAGCAGGGTGACCGGGGAGCGCCGAGCGCGTGGTCGTGCTCGATGCACCTGCAGAGCGCTCCTCAGTTGCCCTGCTGCGGTGATGCGTCGGCATCACATCGTTGATGCGCTGCTGTCGGCCCGGTAGGCTTCACCAGTGCGCACCACGCTGACCCTGGACGACGACGTCGTTGCCGCCCTGGAGCGACGCCGCAGCGACCGAGGCACGCGCCTGCGCGACGAGGTCAACGAGCTCTTGCGCGCCGGCCTGGCAGCTTCAAGCAGGCGGGAGCCGGCGGAGGAGTACGTGCTGCCCACCCACGACTCCGGTCGCATGCTGATCACCGATCACCAAGAGCTGGCCCGGATGCTCGACGACGAGGACCTGGAGAGAACGTTTCGGGCTATGTCGTGATCCTGGTGGACGTGAACCTCCTCGTGGCCGCGACCATGCGCGAGGCCCCACGCCACGAAACCGCACGACCCTGGCTGCAGGAGCGGCTGTCTGGCACCGCCCGGGTCGGTCTGCCGTGGGCGGTGCTGACCGGCTTCGTCCGCGTCGTCAGCCAGCCGAGGGCTTGGGAGCGACCTCTCGCGGTCGGCGACGCAATGGGGATCACCCGTTCGTGGCTGGCCCGACCCAGCACCTGGACACCTGAGCCCGGCCCGCGGCACGTGGATCACCTCAGCACACTCCTCACCGCTCAACCGTTCGTGCGGCTGGTCTCCGACGCTCACCTCGCCGCCATCGCGCTGGAGCACGGGCTGGAGCTGTGCAGCCAGGACCGCGACTTCGCCCGCTGGGAGGACCAGGGACTGCGCTCGCGCAACCCGCTCGTCTGATGCCCCGGCCCGGCGCCAACGCTCTCGGTACGTGACCACCGCGTCGGCCTCGATCTCGACCAGCGGGGCGGGGTCGATCAACGCGTTGACCTCGACCATCGTCGAGGCCGGGCGGACCGGGGCGAACACCTCGCCGTGGGCGCGGCCCACCTCGGCCCACCAGCGGACGTCGGTGATGTAGATCCGGGTACGAACCACGTCCTCCACCCGGGCGCCGGCCTCGTGCAGCGCGCTGGCGATCCGGCGCAGCGGCTCGCGGGCCTGCTCGTAGGCGTCGTCCCCGCCGACCGCGCCGCCGCCGGTCCGCGGTGATCCCGGCCACCCAGACCATCGACCCGATCCACAACGCCCGGGAGGACCCGACCGGCCCCTCCAACGGGGACCCTGACGAGACCAGCCGGCGACCGTCGCCGTCCACGCCACCTCCACTCCGTCGCTGTTCACACCTGTCGCCGGAGGTGCGGTCGGCAGCCACCCTGGCTAACGTCGATCCAGGGCACCCGGCCCCGTTCGACGACGGAGGGGCCTCCTGACGACGGGTTACGTTTACCACGAGGCGTACGCCTGGCACGACAGCAAGAGCGCCGCCGGCCTGCCGCCCGGGAACGTGCGCGCCGGACTGCAGCCGTTCCAGCACCTCGACACCCCCGACGCCAAGCGCCGCATCCACGAGTCGGGTGTCGCTGGTCGTGGCCTGTCCGCCGAGTGCGGCATCCAGGAACGTCTCGGCTCGCGCGGTGACCACCCGTTCGTGTGCCGGGGACAGCCCGAGAGCCGGGATCACGCGCAGGGCGTGACTGGCCAGTTCATCGGCGGTCCCGACGCAGCACGATGACCAGGTCGGCGACCGGGTCATCGCCCGTCCCCGCGTCTGCGCGTGGGTGGTTAGGGGGTCCACCATTGCAGCCTGGGTGTTGCGCCGCTGCGTGAGCGTGGATGATCCGGTGACAGGTGACCGCTTCAGCCGGCGGTTGGGTCAGAGACGTCGGCGACGACCGGGCGTCGCCGACGGCGCGGCGGCCGAAGAAGAGTCACCATGGTCGTCAGCGCCGCGACTCCGAGACCTGCGACAACCGCCGCCATCGGTATGGCTGCATCGGCGGCGTGGATTCCCGCCAACGGCGCGACGAGGCCCCCGACGAGGAACTGCGCGCATCCGAGTAGGGCCGCTGCTGCGCCGGCGTTCGCGCCGTGGTTCTCTAACGCGAGTGCGGCCGCGTTCGGAAGAACCAAGCCCACGCTCGTCACCACTATGAACAGCGCGGTGAGCAGCGGCCAGAGTCCTGCCCCGGCCAGGGCGAGCACCAGGAGCGCGCCGCCACCGATTGCCGCGCCGACGACGCCGCCAGCCAACGGGATGCGCGCGTCCACCTGCCGCACCAACTTCCCGCTGACCTGGGCCGCGGCGACGAGCCCGATCGCGTTGGCCCCGAACACCAAGCTGTACTGCTGTGGCGACAAGCCGTAGGTGTCCTCGAGAACGAACGGCGAACCCGAGATGTACGCGAACATCGCTGCGAAGACGAAGGCGTTGGTGAGCGCGTAACCCACGAGCCGACGATCACGGACGAGGCCGACGTACACCGATCCGGTCGGGCGCAGACCCCCGCCGCGCCGCAGGTGCGGCGGGAGACTCTCTGGCAGGCCAATGATTGTGGCGGCCAGGATGACAGTGCTGAAGACGGCGAGGACAACGAAGATCCCACGCCAGCTCGTGAGCTTGAGTACCTGCGCTCCGGCAAGCGGGGCGAGCACCGGTGCGAGGCCGGTGACGAGCAGCAGCCGAGAGAAGTAGCGAGCTGCCGCCTGTCCTGCGAAGCGGTCGCGTACGCATGCGTAGGCAATGACCAGGGCGAAGGCGCCGCCGATACCCTGGACCCCGCGAAGCACCACGAGCAGAGCGACGTTCGGCGCGGCAGCGCAGAGAAGTCCCGCCACTGCGTACACCGCGAGTCCCACGAGCAGGGGCCGGCGCCTGCCCAGCACGTCGCTCATCGGACCGGCGAGGAGCTGACCGATCGCTAGGCCGACGAGGCAGGTGGTCAAGGTGAGTTGAGCGGTCGACGGCATGCTCCCCAAGTCCTCGGCGAGCCGAGGGAGAGCGGGCACGTACGCGTCGATCGACAGCGGTCCGAGAGCGACCAGCGACGCGAGGATCACCAGGACAACGACACCTCGCCCGCTCACCACCTTCGCGACCGGAGTCCGGCTCAGCACCGGATTCATGCCGGATCTTCTCTGTTCGGACACCACCGTTCGGTCAGCTCCTCAGCGACGCTTGCAGGACGTCGGCCAGTGGCGTCGGCGGACGACTGGTCAGCTCGGCGACCGCCGAGCTGACGTTCGCGAAGAAGTCCCCGCGGGTCGCCGCGCCGAACGACGTCACGAGCGCAGCCATCTCCTCCGGTTGGCCCGCCGCGCGCAGGGCCGCCATGAACTCGGAGTCGCTCAGGTCGACGAGCTCGACATCACGCCCACCGATGTCGCGGGCAAGGGCCACGAGGTCAGCGGCCGTCAACGCCTGCGGTCCCGACACGTCGTAGGTCCGGCCCTCGTGGCCGTCCTGGACGAGCGCGGCGGCCGCGGCCGCAGCGCAGTCCGCGCGAGTCACGTAGGCGGTGGCGCCGGAGCCGCCGTTGCTGAGGAACCGTCCCGATGCGATGGCGTGCGAGAGGCCCGGCAGCTGTAGGTGGGCGTACAGGTTGTTCCGCAAGATCGTCCAGTGCAGGCCGCTCTCGTGCAGGGCCTGTTCGGTACCCGCATGGTCGGCGACCACCAGGGCCGGGTTGGCAGGGACCGGCTCGGGAACGGACGTGTACACGACGTGCTGGACCCCGGCGTCGGTCGCCGCCGAGATGGCGGCACGATGTCCGTTCAGTCGGGCACCGATGGCGTCAGTGGAGATCATCAGCACTCGGTCCACGCCCACGAACGCAGTGCTCAGTGTGCTCGGGTCGTCGAAGTCGACCCGCCGTACATCGGCGCCGCGCTCGGCGAAGTCGGCGAGCAGATCGGGACATCGGGTGGTGAGCACGAGCTCGCGGGGCTCGACAGCCTGCAGAACCAGGTCGGCGGTGGCGCGGCCCAGCGCACCAGATGCTCCGGTGACGGCAACTTTCACGGTCAGTCCAAACTGCAGTCGGGATGGTTACGGTTCGATCGAACTGTAATCACAGCGGTTGCGGTGTGGCAAGATGGACTCATGGCGAGGTCGACCAACACCCAGTTCGCGGTAGCGGTACACGTCCTCACCTACCTCGCCGGCGACGTCGCCGCGGCGGTCAGTTCCGAGGAGCTCTCGAGGAGCACCAACGTCAACCCCGTCTACGTGCGCCGCGTGCTGGGTCCCCTGCGCGAGGCCGGCCTCGTGCGGTCACGCCCGGGCGTACACGGGGGCTGGGAACTCACCCCCGACGGCCGGGACGTCACGCTTGCGCGGATCTGGCGGTTGGTGCAGGGCGACGACGCGGTACTCGGGCTGCACGGTCCGGACCCGGCCTGCGCGGTCGGCCGCAGCGTTCAGAGGTCCCTGGCGGCGCTCGATCACGCTGTGGCCGACGCACTGTCCGCCGAACTGGAGAACTTCACCGTTAATGACGTGCTGCACGGCATAGCCGAGGCGGCTGGACCACCGCCAAGATGACGGGCGCGCCGTGCGCCGTCGCGGATTGCGCCGTTGAGGAGGATCCACCCCGCGTCCCTCGGATAATCCGCCGACGCACGCTGCAGATCAGCGCCGACCCTCACGCCTCGGTGGGACCACCGACCTCACCGGTCATCCGAGTGAGAGGGCCCGCACAGCTCGACCGTCACAGGCACGCGTAGGCCTGTCCTAGTGTCCCGTGTTGGAAGTTGGTTTCCGGTTCGAGGGTGTGGCGTGGGCGATGATCGTGTCGGCGTTCTTGGTCCAGATGAAGGGGTGGGCTCGGTCGTTCCAGCCCTCGATATAGGTGGTGAT
>JAABUP010010326.1_pt1 | contig 11065 bp, 18 predicted proteins | sample 5559201 | NCBI WGS metagenome assembly JAABUP01 (sample SAMN10711887, study PRJNA513373) | rock metagenome | isolation source: Antarctica rocks | place: Antarctica | reverse complement strand
GCAGCTCCTGGTCAACGATAGCCGACGCAGCAGACCTTTGTATCAGGGGTAACGTAGTAGCCCCTAGTTGATACTAGAACATGTCAAAGTCCCTAAGACTATATTTGCTAAGCGAGGGCCAACGACTTGACCTACTCGAGTCATCCCAGCCATGGACCATCCACGTGAGAAACGCAAGAACACCACTATAGAATGGGAACCCAGTAATCACCAGGAACTAATACTTCTGTAATTCAAAATACCCAGACGTTGTTCGTTCTGTATTTAAGCAAGAGCTTGAACTCTTTGACAACCTCGAGATCGCCCAAAGCATAAGCGTTGGTTTGGAAAACTTACATTCTAATCGTTTTGGTGGAGTACGACTGGAAAAAGACAGAATATGCTAATGATAGAGCTACGGAGCAATCGATCGTCCTCGTACGCATATTGACAGTCATGGGAAAGAGGCATGTGATTCGGGATATCTATCTCCAAGACCCAACTTGCACGGAGATCGAAAAGCAACTTATCCAGTCTCTCGGCTTCACCGTCCTCCGTACCACAGAAGCATTATCAAAGAAACCCCCAACAACGTTTGCCTTCGTGCCGTGCGCTAATATGCCACTTCTAGACATCTTCGAAAAATGCCATGCAGTAATGTACTTTGGCATCGATGTCGCCGATGGAAATGACCTTGTAACCTCATCTGATCTCTAATGCCCAGAACAATTCACTCACATTCGGTTTGCGGTCCATGTATCTTTGAGGTGGGTCGGGTGTCGCGTGGAAGCAAGGATGAAGAGATCCATTTGCGCCATCTGAAACGCTATCTGAGTGTTAAACACAAGGAACGGAACGTGGCGACTTGGGCTGCTACTGTTGTATCCGATCCCCACATTCACCCCCACAATATGAATCCTTGATCTCCAAGATATCCCACGTGCCAGTGAACCCTGCCATTTTACTTTCCTTTTCATCTCTCGAAATGATTGTTCTACCGATCCTCGTGCTCATGTTATGGGCTTCGAGTCCTGGCTCACCGAGTATCATTCCTCTTACATCCACGACTGCTCTGAAACCCACATCTAACTCTACAAATTCACCCAGTCTCACCGTCCTCTTACCAGCGAACAACAGCAGTCCCAAGCGCTTCATTGACGCGGTATACGCAGAAGTATTACACATGTCCATCCTCTATCCGACTGCGTCTTTCGTGGAAGCCCAACTAACCTCCACCATCGGGCCAACGACTGACCCTATCAAATTGACTGACGTACGCCTCATCTTTAAGATCCATGGCGAAGACAGCTTCTATACGATATTCGTTCAAAACACACCTTGGGGTGGCTGGCGGACGCCGCAGATAGTTAGGCATTATCCACCGCCCCAGAATGGGCTACTGCCGTCAGGATTGGGCATGGATATTTTGGTGGCGGATTCATTGTTGAAAGATGCAGGATATAGGCAGGAGTATGACGCTGTTGATGTGAGGTGGCCGACTAACTTGCCAATTGCGAGGCAACAGGTGTATTATTACTTTCAAATGGTGGGAAATATACCGAGTATGGTGGCTGTTGGGGCAAAGGATCGTAGTGTCATTGCGCAAAACTCGGTGGAGGAGGGGTGGTCTGGTACGAATGGGATGGAGACGGAATAGAGGCTTCGAAGTCCATGAAAACGTGATGGGCTCGATTATCGGCTATGAAGATGTCCTTTGGGATCTTTTTGAAAGATGCACGGCGTGTCACCTGACTTCGGCTCTTTTGAAGAGCTGCGAGATAATAGCCCTTACATCAATTCGAATTCTCTACCGCTATCAGTTCTTAAAGGTGTAGGTCGTCTTCATCAGGCAGTGACATATGTTGAGCTTCCTCGATTGCTGTATTGTATTGAGCCAGGAGAAGCTCCTCGATATTTGGTCCTTAACAATCCCAACCCATGCAGCAAACAGTAAGAACTAGCACCCAACTAATGTACCAACAGAGGTCCGCTTGAATTTCCTGTCTGCCGTCCGCGATGGCTTGCTCTCTGGCTTCACAGAGGTGGATGTTTTCTTCGGGCTCACTCACAACCTCAGGGTCGAAGTACCATCCGCGAAGACGATGAAACATCTCGGCTCGGTCATCAGTCCCAGAGCCTATCAGCCAATGCTTAGGCATGTTGACGTTGCCTTCGGTGAGGAGTTTCTACCCCGGCGCCATTGCAGAAGCGGATATCCTTCCTTGTTTTGTCCATCCTCTATTTTACAACGCAGTGCTCGATTTCGAAGCTCTGGTGCGATAGCCTCGCGAGGTTGGGCATACTCGGCGTCAAAACAAGATTGAGAAAGAAGTTCAATTGGTATTCTGACCGTATGATTATCTTCCTTGTTGTCTGCTGAGAAAGTCCTGTGAGTGTATTCAATCTTACTTATGAAGGAGTGACTGAAGACGAGCGAGTACAGACGTAGACGTGTAGCATTATATTTTAACGAGTATTACCAGTATTTCTTGACAAGTGGGGGCTGAAGCTTTTCTGAGCAGAGATAAATTTTCTCAATCAGCTCATTATTTAGGTTCGTAAATCCCGTGGGACTTTGATCATGGGTAGACTTTTGAAAGCAAGGCATTACTATGTTGGTATAACATTCCCCAAGATCTCAAGAACGTAGTCTGATGTAGCCTTTAATATTGAAGGTTATCTTTAATACTGGCATGATTAACCAGATGATACTTTCACGAGCCGGTGCAACGAATACAGCGATGGGAGGGAAAGAATAAGAAAATGTTGGCTCGCCTGGAACATGGTAGCTTGGCGTTCCTAGCGCCGTAAGCTACTCTACGCTTGTACGTAATGTATTTGACCGACGCTTCTTGGCCGCAAACCAGACCAAAACTTCCATCGAACATCAACTGCGATGAGCGATAATATCCGTCTCGCACCTGTCATCAGCATCAACGTCCCAGAATTGGGCCACATCTTCGCCGAAGCCTTCCTCGACGATCTGCTCCGTCTGTTCACCTTCAAGCATGGCCCTGATCTGGCTCTCTCAATCACGAACAACCAAGCTAGATTCCAAGTGGCCTATAACAATCCATCAAATCGTTTCTTGAAAATTATTGATGAGTCGACTCGAGAGATTGTGGGCTTCATCCAATGGACGATGATTGAGAATTAGCAAGAGGAATCAGAGCCTGTGTTTCCGCCACCACTCAACGCAGAATTCAATGCAGCGGTCTATGGTGGGCTGATGAAACAAAAAAGAGCGCATATGAGGGGAAAGAGATACATTCCTACGTAATATTAATCCGTGGCATTTCCAATAATGCGTCGATCTTAGCATAGACTTCAACACGCTTGCTATTTTACCAGATCGACAGAAACAGGGCGTTGGGGAACTTCTCATGACGCATTTCGGGGAGTACGCAGACCTACTTGCAGTCGTAGATGGTGGCTCGTAAGTTGTATCGACCCCTTGGATAGGAGGACATAGGCAAATTGGATACTGACTTATCACAATGCAACGCAGAGCAAAAGCTTGGAATCCATAGAGTTGTTTGCGTGCTATGCCCTCCAAAGCCGCTATCTGGAAGAAAGCCAACCGTAGGCCCGTATGATTCAATGAATCATTGTGGACTTGGTATCGCTGTCGTTCCATGAGAAAGCAATGCGGCATGACAATTCACGACGTCTTTCTTTTCCATTCTGCTCGTATGTTATCCAGGCCACCCTCTTGACCGCATACTAGCAATGCCGCCTGGCTGCAAGGCCGGATAGCACTACCTTCTCGGAAGTAGGACCATCATCAAGCACCTCACAATCACAAGAGTTCTTTTCCCAATTTCAACTCAATGCCAGCGCCTTCGCATCGTTTCTTTGTCTCCGTACAAATGCTTGGGTCATAGTCGAAAATAATCTCTCTCAATTTGGGCGACTCGCGGTCCTTGCGTTCTGGCAATCCTTCCAAGATCTTCTCCGCCTCACCGTCCCCAAATGCCTTGGCTAGAGCCAAGCTCTCCACGGCTTGTGGTAGCAAAGTGATATAAAGATCTCTCTTCCCCCAATCTGTTTGACTAAGACTTGCTATCTCGTCTCCAATGAACATGGCGTTGTCAACGCGAATGAACTTCAACGACTTGAAGACTCGGAGATCACTAAGGAAAAGAATGCTCCTGTCTGCCCGTGCTTCATTAATGTCATCTCTCTCGGTAAGATCTAGAGATCGAAGGCTGTGGCTGTGATGCCGCACCAAGTATTGGAGGATCTTAAATGGCCTCCAGTCCGCTGCAGACAATTCATGACCTCCAAATTGGTACTTGAAGTACTGAAGGTTCGGGATGCTGCTGAGGAGCTGCTTGAGGTCAGAGGTGTTGATGGCGCTGTTGTCGAATTCGATACGTGTAATGTCGGAGGAAGCCGCATGGAAATAATGGAGTGAGAAGATGCTATTTTCATCACCAATTTTCCTCCCATATAAGGATTTCAGGGATGGCAGTGCTAAAAAAGGTGCAAAGTTGTGGAAATTCTCACAATGATCAATGCGGGGATCATCGTTGTGAATGCTTCCGTGCAAAAGTCTGCTGAGCGAATGAAACCCAGCTTCATCGTCCATACTGTCAGTACACTTGGAAGAGCCGACCTTTTCCTCGGAGCTCTTGTCGTTCACATTACCCCTCCCTTGTTTTGCCTTGCGTCCAATCATCTTGATCATTACTAGTAGTTCATCGCAACGCTCCGAGCAATTTGAGAGATCCATGGACCTCAGATTTGGGAGCATGGTGACGAGAAGAGCGACGGTGAAGTCTGGGTGAGCCGACATGATTTGCATCTTGAACTTTTGGCGCCTTCTGGGACCCAAATAGCGACACTTGTCTAGCTTCGAGCCTAGACCCTCTCGATGTTCCACCATCATCTCCTTGATCTCGACGTATCCCTTGACATCTCGATCTTCTTGTTCTAGGCGGCCAATGGCAGCCTCCTCTGTATCTTTGCAGTGGCAGGCAAGCAGCTTAGTAGGGTATTTCGCCACGGACGGGTCCATGATGATGTCACAAAGGAGTACAGCGGGATGGTGATAGCGCTTTTCTCCGTCCTGGAGGAAGGTTCCGCAAAGGATAGTGGAGTATTTTCTCTTCATCTTTCGATGCTTTGTGAGTGGAGCATGGCCGGCTCCAAAGATCTCCTTGCAGGCCAGAGTAAAGTTCTCTAGGGACTGATGTGAAAGCTGGTCGATGATGTCGAGTAGGACCTCATTTGGGAGCTTGAGGATTGGAGGCATGATGTGTGGTCATTTGAGAGCAGCCGTGGAGACTGCTGCCAAAGCTGGCTTTTGGGTCAAGACTTGGGCTGTCAATAAGACCTAAAGCGGATGATGTGAAGATTTGGTGAGACTTGAGGATTGTTTCCCTGATCGGGTCGGAGACGAAAGCCTTGATAAATGATAGATTGAGAGTCGACGGTGAGGCAGAAATGGGGGTAGAAGACCTTGGAGTCAGGGGAAAGGGTAGAGAAGTAGACGAAGAGTGTCCCTGATCACCATATGTATCTGCACTCAGGCTCAGAATGAAGTTTTAAGCTTTACTGACCATGTGATTCTAGAATTTGGGGGATGAGTGGTAGAGTGAAAGGATGATGGTAACGAGCGGGGTCAGCATCGGATATGCATCTGGGCAACTGGTAAAATTCACTCAATGTGTGCCTTGACTGGATAGCTTGCGCAGTGAAGTGAGCGGCACAGCAGAAAGACAGCAGGCGTAAAGCGGTACTAGCCAAGTTCAGAGTATGATTCGAAGAGGTAGAATCTCTACTGAGTAGGATTCCCACATATTTCAAATGTCATCCATCATTCCCCTCGATCCACGGAATTCCCCAAAGATGACGGCGGGTCCAACGGTACCAGTAATTGCAATTCGATACCAGCCTCCTTCAGTCCCCCTTTCATCTCTAAGTCCAGCGGATCCCTACCTTCAAGCATAGATTTTTCTCTATTTGGTGGGCAGTGGTCTTTCAACATTAGCAGATCTTCGAACACATGGTTATTCGCCATTTTGGGAAACGGCGAGCAAATAGTCAGCTCCTCAACTGAAGGAGACAGAATATGTACCAATCGGGAGTTACGGCTCGTTCTGCTCATAGATTTTGTGCGATTATTGGTACTAATAACCGCAGCAATTACTTCTTGTGTCTCTTCAAATCTCTACAAAGCTGTTCGGGCGAAAGTAATTTTGCCTACTCTTAAGGATCCTCGGAGCTCTGAAATGTAGTAGAAGGCTTCCCAGGAAGTTTTCAGTCCCTGGACATGCATCTCCATTACTCGTAGATCTAAGTTGACGAGGGAGTCAAAGGTCCTTTGTGCTCTTGTCTGAGTCTCGTGATCTGGCGTGATAGACAGCAGAAGGCTTCCGCCTTCAATAGCGCTGTAGTTGAACTCTAAGTTCTTAACACATGGTTCCCACATAGGAGCTGTCAAGCTATACGGAAGTCAGGGAACGTCAAAATTCTGAGGTCTGGTCGCCGTTCTCCTATCTGAGCGTATGGGGCGGGCAAATGCCACTTACCAATGTACCGCGAATAGACTTCAACCCTAGCAAGCTAATTCAGTTGTTGATGGTTGTGAAATTCCCTACACTCTTCGTGCTGCCCAGTACCGTAAATGTCCAGTGAAAATATTTTACTGAGGGCACGGCTGCCATTTAGTGTCTTTTGCCGTCTAATAGTAATGCTTCATACCATCTCTGAATCCAGTCCGCGATTCCTTCCGAGGGCGGATTGCCCACTATGGTGTCCGACAAGTTGACGAGCTGTGCATTGGGCAACAATGACATCGGAAACGCAGTATTTGCGGCTCGATATTGTGAGATTACTGCTTGGTGCCAAGCCTGATTTTCTCTCGCTTTCAAGAAAGGAGAATCGTATACTTTCTTGTGAACCTGACCCTCGATTTCTTTGATCATACCATCAAGATCCTCTTGCTCTTCGCCGCTAAGGCTGAGGTCGTTCTTCGACCCACAGTCTTCAAAGATTATTTCGGATTGTATGAGCAGCAACGTCTTCGATCTGCAGGATGGCCAGCAGCTCTCGCACTTGGAGAGGAGATAGATTTCTAGGAAGTCGTCTCCGTGTCTCTCTGTACAGAAATACCCAAGAGCGATTACAGTTCTCAAGTCCCTGCAATAGCTGGCAAAATTTTCCAAGACCTCAGGCTCGACGGAGCTGAATCTATCCTTGAAAGTCTCGCTGGGATTCGAGGATGAATGTCCGGCCGTTCTCCTATGGTCGACTTCGCAATTTTAGCTTTCGAGATCATCTACTTGTCATGTGGAGTAGAAAGAGACATGAGCAAGGGTAAGCGTTCAAGAGTTGCCGTAAACCAATTCGGGAATCATTGGTACTCATGTAGTATTTGACGATCACAAAGCCCGCGACGGCAGCAGAGTGCTATATAGATCAGAAAAGGCAAACACCTGCATGTATTTCTAGATATGACTGCACTCTCCAGATCCGCGCAGATCGTCGAAACTTCTTTTCATTTGAAAGCGTTCTCAATCTCCGGATCCAGCACATACCCAAGCAGCTTAGATCTGTCTTTCAAATGATTGCAAAGCTATTATGCCAGGGTTGTATGATCGATTAGCATCTGGCAAATAGGATTAGCAGCAACCAGGAACTAGATCGATCATGGTCATGTAATGATATTTTCCGCGAGCTCGTAAAAGTACAGAGGGTACGCAAGCCCTTCGAATTTCCAAAGGCCGCACTTGCAGGACTAGTGAAACTCTCTATAAAAGAACAGAACTCTCGCCCCCTAGCGCCCTGCTTCTCATCGCAATATCACCCCATGATAGGCACCCCATTACCACAATCATTGCTCAAGCTCCTGTGCCCCACTCATCCCCTAAGAAGATCGTATCGTTTTCTACTTCCTTCTCCAAGCAAGGAAGCTGAGCGCGAACGTCGCACAGAAAGCCGCAAACGCGAACCAGAGGAACGCCGTATCCGCCTGTGCCTCACGACACCTCATGACGCGATCAATATTGAGGTCCACGGCGCCCGAGCGGTCTTTGCCACCGTTGATGATGACATTGTTGACGAGGCGGGGGCAGTTTGTCTGGGGTTTATTGCAGGAGCAGGAGTGAGCGCCGAGTTGGGCTGCGTATGCCTGTGACACCAACTCGTTAGCGATTGATCCCCTTAAAGCTGTAGCGGGAGATGCCGGATTAGCAGGGAAGAGAAGAGAGACATACAACGCCACCGGCAAACGTGAACAGGATTGCCAGCGCATCCAGCGCCACCATCACCACGCCGCCCAATGCCGATACGAAGCCCGCTGCGAGCCCGACGATCGAGATCACGAGCAGGTATATTCCGACGAAGACCTGGTAGTTGGTGACTGAGGGCGCGCCGCCGAGAGCTTGCGTAGCGACGAGATGGCCTGAGAGACCGAGGATGACTATGGCGAAGAAGACCTGGAATGTGTAAGCTGTTGGCGCGCGTCGGAGAAGGCTTTCCGGGGGTGGGATGACTCACTTCGAGGCCGCGCAGGGCGAGAGCGGGGATTGATACGGCCATGATAGGTACTTGGGCAGTTGTGAAGGTGTAGAGGTATTGGGAGCGAATATGTTGTAGGTGCTGTCGTGTGGCGATGATTTTGGAGAGAGCTCCTTACTCGCAATTGTTGGACTGGGAAATTGCCTTGCAGTGCGCTAAAGCCAAGATAGGGCAGGCGCCAGGAACGCGCTCGAGCTTAGACGAAAGAGGTCGTCTTGGCAGCTATGACGCGTTTTCTACAGGACGTTTGAGCTGTCTACTTAACAAAAGCTCTGGTGTTTTATACACATAGCCATGCATGTATTGTTGTACGTCTTGATGCTACGACTGTCTCGGAAGATTTTGTTTTACTCGACTTGTGATATTTCCCTTCGATTGCGAGCACTACGGGCTTACAAAGTTTTATCTTCAGTCATCCGCAGGCTTTATACTTATTCTATATCTCAGTGCTTCTCTATAACTCCTATTAGACTAGCCATTTGTCAGGAAACATATAATATTTCATGATACAAAGAAATATCCAAATGCGTAAGGTCAAGTGTAAAATTCGTTGACTCTATATTCTACCTATCTCTGTTTCTCCTACACGCTGCTTACTCCACACATTTGTATCCGGTAGTGTCGTACCTCTATACTTTTTCCTTCGTAATTTTCATTATTGACATAGGCAATACTCCTCTATCTCGCAAGTACGTTTTCAGAAACGGTGTCTTCAGGATCAGGTGGTAATAAATACATGTTCCATCACTTTGCTCTAGAAGCCCAGGGTAAGTCGCTGGTCGCCAGCAAAGTACCTGCGGACATTGTATCGAAATCTCAATCGTGAGGGCTTTCAAGAGGGTCCACCAAGCAAAAGGAATATCGGCGGATTTATACCGAGAAATCAATAAGCATGAGAAAGGAAAAGACTGGCACGCAAATAAGCAACATGCCACGTTGTCTGCATAACCATGCGCAGAACAACACACGTCAGATACGAGATTCAAGGCTGATTCAAAAGCGAGAAGAAGCAAATGCAAATGCAAGCAAGTGGATCGGAGGATATCATGCGCTTAGTGGCGCGCTTGGTCGATTATCGCGCACATGGATCAACAGGATTTCCCACAGAGACCTACTTTTGTCCAAATTCGGCTTACGATATCCTAATTGAGGATGTGATATGCAAGAAGGAGGGGCTTTTGCGCTTTAAAGATCTCGCGTCAGTAGGGATTTGTGGGGGTCCGCATGCAGAAGCGTCGGCGTGAGAGCTGTCATTTTGTGTAGTCACTACCTTTGCAGCCTCAGCATAGACAACTCCACGATTTTTGTGTTACAGTACTCCATATACAGTGCTCCTTTCTTCCGTTTAAGCTCTTTGATGTGCGTTTCACCGTTCTACGCGATCCCCCAGCCCCTGTCTTTCGATCCTGGACGTCTCCGTTTCTTTGGTCCTTCTCTCAAAAGCCTACAAAGCAAGCCTATGCTTATTTCCTTAGATGGTGAAAATCGACTCTATATGGTAACGATAGTGTAGGCTTTGCTTGCTCTCGATACCAACTCGTATGTCAATAATGAAGCTATATCTCATATCATCATATACCTTACAAAGCACTTGTTGTTTGCCACATCACAGCTCGTACGAGTAAGATCTCTACGATAATTGCTTGGAGTATCACTGTAGAACATTTAATCGAGGAAGTACGAGCGCGTGGAAGGAAGTACAAAGCTCTTGAGATCGACCCAGTAATCCATTATCTTGTGATGGGGATTTCTTTTGACTGCAGTTTCTACGCACGGTATGAGCGAAATGGTTCGCAACGAGGGAAGCCCTAAGCGAGCCACCAAGCCAGTCTATAACAGGGCCCGCCGAGAGTGGTTTTAGGCTCTAGTTGGGGGATCTCTCGGGGCCGCTCCGGGCTAGCTCCGGGCCGTCATTGCGAACCGTTTCCCTCATACCGTGTCTGGGACACACCTACCAATGGGAAATTTGTAGGGCTGAGGCCTATAAGCCACCTAGAGATGGGCCCAGAGCTGGTTGCTTAGGTGACAAGAGCCATGTCCGGAACATGCCGGCTTGAGGGCTTAAAGAACGATTTCTAGGGTGCACCCTCGGGGTCCCTGTGCCATCAGTAGTGGGGTTTCCGGTGCCATCGGTAGTTTGTCCCAGAGGTGGGTGAACCCTTCTAGGTGAAACGCATGACGAGCGTCCGAGCGGGCGTGGCTTGATGGGGAAACTCTGCTTTAGAGGGACCTGCCAAGACCGGGTCCAACTCTCTTTCCTCTTTCTGTAAAAACCTATCGTAGTGCAACGAAGGGTGCCCGCACGGTTAGTTCTAGTGCATATTGGAATTAATGACTCCTGCCTTGCAGGTACGGCTCTGACTCGTAAGCACCTCAAGGAAGCTAGCTGGCACGGCAAACTTTCGTGGGTGGAATGACCTAGCTGGCACGGCAGACTTTCTTGTTTGAATTGTCGCCCGGCTTGAAGCCTAAGGTATACATGTCGTCGCAAAGCCACACGTATAGACACGGCTTGTTATCATTCGCAAGGCTTTGCGCATCCATATACAAAATTGCCTCG
>JAABUP010010325.1_pt1 | contig 11065 bp, 17 predicted proteins | sample 5559201 | NCBI WGS metagenome assembly JAABUP01 (sample SAMN10711887, study PRJNA513373) | rock metagenome | isolation source: Antarctica rocks | place: Antarctica | reverse complement strand
TCCGCCCTGGGCGGCGGCACGTGCTGTCCGCGCGCATCAAGTCGCGCTCCGTCCAGGTGCACGGATGGCGACCGGACGAGGGGGCGCGCGCCGCGGTCGCGACCTGGTTAGCCGGCGCTGAGGCTTCCGGCGAGGCTGATGGGTTTGCGGTGAAGCCTGCGGCGCGGCTGCTGCGCGCATGGGCCAGCAGCGGCTGGGGGCGGCTGCCGGCCGCGGCGCTGCGGCCGCTGGTGCACGCCGCGGCGCCGCCCGCAGACGAGCAGAGCGGCGGGCATGCAGGCGATCGACTCGCCATCGACGGCCCAGACGCGGCGCACACGCTCTGGGCCATGGCCTGCCTGGCGCGGCGCGCGGCGCGCGCGGAGGCGCGCGCCACGGGCGCGGCCCCCACCATCGAGCTCGGTCAGGTGCTCGGGTACCTCCACGACGGCGGGCCCGACGCGGCCGGCGGCGCGCGCGCCCGCCTGGCCGCCGGCCTCGCCGCGCTGCTCGACGCGGCGCTGGCCGCCGTGGCGGCGCATCCCGTGCCTGGCGCGGCCAAGCGAGTAGCCAAGGCGGTGCTGGCCGCGCACCGGCTGCGCGTCGAGCCGAGCCCGGCGGCGGCCGCCGCGGCCGTCGCGTTGGTGGCCGCGCTCGCGCCGGGCCTGCGCCTAATGTGGGCGTGGCAGGTCGGCGACGCGCTGTTTGCATGGCACCACGCGGGGCTGGCGCCCGACGTGATGCCCGCCGCTGTGGCGCTCGCCGCGCGGCTGCGCGCCGCGGACCGCGATGCGCGCCGTGGCGGCTCTGAGAGCGGGGGGGATGAGTGAGGCGGGACGCTAGCCATGCGCCCACCCCACGCCTGTGACCTGCGCCTCGAGCAACCGGCTGTGGCTTGGCCGAGCGCGGCGCCGAGCGGGCGTGCACGGTGTGACGGCCGCATCGGCGCGCTCGCCGCGCGGCTGCACGCCGTGCACGCTGGTGTGGCGCATGTGGCGCGGCGCGGCGCGGCGCGGACGCGGACACTCAGGCGCACCAATGCACCAATCCCGGCGAGGCGCTGACGCATTGGCACTGGGACAAACTACATGCCGCGTGTCGCGCCTGCGGGCAGGCGTTTTTCGTGAGCGAGGTCAGGTGCCAGCTTTTCGGCTGTCTGGTCTGACCCATCTGGCTCGAGTGAGAGTAAGCACATGTGTGCGAGAGGTCCAAGCGCAAGTGAGAGTGCGCACATGTGTGCTAAAGGTTCAAGACTGTTAAGTTTCTAGACGTCGCACGGCAGCTTGTATGTGCGCTCTGCACAACATGGACCCCGTTATGCTGCCGTGTGGCCAGGCCGATATTGTCTTGTGACGTGCAAGTGCCGTGCAACAATGGCAAACCTGGCGCATATTTCACATGTGTAGCGCACGCCCACCTGCACACCCCGTCCGAGTGCACTGCACTACGCCTTGTGTACAAAGCCGGCTGGCTAGCGGGCTCGCAGCGGCGGCCGTGGCGGCGGGCCCACACAGGCCAGGTTCCAGACGTAGAACAGCACCATGGCGCCGCTCAGCAGCGACACCGCGCCCGCCGGCATGAAGCGCGCCGTGGCCTGCCACCGCCGGTACATGACAGCCGTCAGCGCGGCCGCGACCGCCAGCGAGGCGACCGTCGCGGGGCGGCACAGCGCGCCCTGGTGGTATCGCGCCAGGCTGGCCTGGCCGCAGCCCGCCAGCAGCACCTGCAGGCGGCCCCGGGACGTGAGCACGGGGTGGCCGTGCAGGCTGAGCGAGGGTGCTGGGCGGGCAGGCAAGGCCGCAGGCCCCGCGCAGCACCTGCCAGGCGCTCGCGGCACAGTCGCGCGCAGCACGCATACTCATGTTTACTTACTGATGACTGCTTATAACAAAAGGAGTACCGACACTGCAAGGACGGAGGCGCATCCTCCACATCCCACAGCTGGCCGTTGCTAGTATAGTACTCATCCGCACTCCTGTCCTCACGCCTCCGACATCCAGGCACCACAGGATGCCAGGCACACTCAGCACCATTCAAGTTTCACAGAGCCTGGGCCCCTCGCAGGCAAAGTCGCCCTGACTTGCAGGGAGCTCACCGCCGAGCCCAGGCCTCCTAGCAGCGACGGCAGGCTGCCCTTCGTGGCAAAGCCGGCCACGCCGCCAAGCGCGAGCAGCATCGCGTACGGGAGAGTGAGGCAGAAGTCATACATCTTTGTGCGCTGCCAGGGCCCTCTCTGCGGGACCACAGCTGTGCCGCCAGACTCAAGCGTCAGGCGCAGAGCCTGCGCATTAGTCACTGCGTCAGTAGGCACAGGCCTTGGTGTATTGCGCCAAGTGGTGGAGTGATGCCTATATAGAGGCAGCTTGCATATCCATGTGACAACAGGGTGCGTGAGAACCTGGTCGCAGTGCTACGCCGAGCTAATGACAAGGCGCGTGCAGATTGAAAGGTATGCAGTCGGCTACTTCCCGGTTGCACAACGCATTCAGCAGAGGCAACTTAGTAGCAGAGGCGCCTGAGCAGCTGAGCAGATGTGCAAGCGACGCTGTAGATGAGGGTCAATGCCCTAAATTATGTAATGCAGCTGCCGCTGCAGGGAAAGTGGCCATGCACATGCTCGTCGCCGCATCCAGCCACAGGCAGTGTTTTGGTCACTATCTGCGTCATCATGCCAGGCAAGCAGGTTATGGCGAGCCGCACGAGCCTGGGAGCAGCGGCCCTAGGCGTGCTAGCGCTGTGCTGCGCGCAGCTGGCCCATGGCAACCAAGCGTCCTTCACAACAAACTTTGGTGTGCCACGCCAGCAGAAAGTGTCTGCGCTGTCCCGCCAACTGTATCAGTGTTGAGGCGGCAGCAGACAGGTCGAGAGCAGTGCCAATGCTTGCATACCCCAGGCTCTATCGTTGACAGCCTTCCGGGTTTGTGTTCACAGGCGAACCGGTCTACAGCACCAACTACTCACTGACGGTCGGCAAGCGCGGTGCGGTCCCGGAGTGGCGATTTTATCTGAGTCAATGGTCGGCCTCCTTTTTGCCGACCAATGCTTGCGCGCCGCTCCTCAGAAACTTGATGGCGGTGTGAAAGGCGGATACTGACCGTAGCAGTACACACGGCACACTCTGAGCGGACGCTCCTGCACCGTCATTGCAGCACTGTCTGTGCTAATGCAGTCGTACCTTCACCTTTCTAACATTCCGCTCGGCTTTCTGCAGGCCCAGTCCTCCTGGAGGACTACTACACACAGGAGAAGCTGGCGACAGTCAACAGGGAGAAAATACCAGAGAGGGTGGTGCACGCGCGCGGCGCAGCGGCAATGGGCTATTTCAAAGTGCGCAGCAGAAACAGGCACTTGGAACTTGTTGAGAGCAGCGGGGCTCGGTATATGTGCAGAGCAGTACTCACGCGTCCAGTGCCTGTCCAGCACGGGGCATAAGTAGAGTGCAAGGGGCTTTATGATGGGGCCTCCATGATGAGGGCCATCTTATATTGCTTGCCCAGCACCATGACGAAGATCATCTTGCTGCCAGGGGAGACCGCCGTGCCACAGCACAGCGCATGGAACCGAAGTCTATTTGTGGCCTACCTGCCCGCGTCACCGGCCTAACTCCTGTCCTGGCGCGCACCCGCGCCCGGCGCAGGTGACCAACGACATCACCGCATACTCAAGTGCTGACATCTTCTCGGCCGTGGGGAAGACCACGCCGGTCACCGCGCGCTTCTCCATCGTCACCGCGCAGCGCGGCGCGCCCGAGTGGACGCGCGACCCGCGCGGCTTCGCCGTCAAGTTCTACACGCAGGAGGGCAACTGGGACCTCGTGGGCAACAACTTCCCGGCACGGCCCCTACTAACCCCTCCTGACCGGCATGTCCATGGTCCGACAGGGCCAGGGTAAGGTTCGCCGGCGGTGCCTCCTCTCCCTCAGCCTCTGCATGAAGTGGGACTCCGGCGCCCTGGGCGACCAGCAGCACTTTCGGGTGCCCTTTTGTTGCCTGCGTTCCTGCGGAGTGTGCGCACCTGTCTACGGTGCACCATGCTGGAGGTCATGCAGCAGCGGGACACTCGCGGCGTTGCCTGCTTCACCCTGGCATGCTTCACGATCACTCTGCCTTGCATGCCCGACGTCACCTGCTCCCTTGTGGGTACGGGATGAGTGCTTGCTTGCTTGCTCGACGACCCCGTTGCCTGGGCAGCCCTGGCTGGCTGAAACAGGCTCACAACCCTAACACGCCTGGGTGGGCCGAAGGGCGCGCGCACCCAGAGTCTTTCCTCTCCTCTCCACCGGCCCAACACGCGCGTGTTCGGGTACCTTCTCACCGGTCCAACAGATGCGCGTCTGGCTGTCCGGCGAGTCCACCTGGGTTTCTCACGTCAGAGCGCAAGACGTGCATGCATGTCATGCCTGCATGCCCGCACCCACCCGCGACGTGGGCAGGGCTGCCGTCGAGGGTGCGCGCCACAGCAGCGGCGTCCTGCCACTGTGCTGCATCCACAGCGCGGCGGCTGACAACAACCCGGGCTGCAAGCGACGCGCGCCCGACCTGAAGCTCGGGCCCTTATGTTTCGAGCGCGCGCGCGCGCCGGGCGGCAGGTCTTCTTCGTGCGGGACGGCAACCAGTTCGGCGACCTGGTGCACGCGGTCAAGCTGAACCCGGTCAACGGCCTGAACGACGCCTGGCGCGTCGCAGACTTCTTCTCCTGGCACCCGGAGGCCATGCACGTGCTCACGTACCAGTTTGATGATGTCGGCATCCCCAAGGTGCCGCCCGCCTCCGCCGCCCGGCCCGTGCATGGCGTCCCTTCTGTGCCGTGCTCCAGCGCATGCAAAGGATGTAAACGTGCGTGCGTGATAGCATATATCCATTCAAGGACTTAAAAAACGTATATATGTATATATATTTCCGCTCTCCGCCGGGCTGGATCCTGTGGATCTCGCTTGCCATCATGCTTGGCGACAGCCTGACCTCGCTCTCGCTGCTGGTCGGCACCTCCGTTGCGAGTGCCCTCTCCAGCAGGCGCGCGCCGGGCTTGCACGCTGCTTGTGCCTGTAATTCTTGTGCCCGCTCTTGTGCAAACCTGTGAGCGTTCTCCAACAGGTGAGGATGCTGCCATTTGTGTGGTTGGCAGACAGCCTTAAGTCACCACGGTCTGACTGCCTCTACCTAGTTGCTTCAACGTTACCCCTGCATGCACAGGACCTGTCGACATAGCAATGCAGCCCCAACAGCTTGTAGGAATTTGTGACCGTGCACAACAGTCGCAGTGCTGCGCATATGCTCTGATACTCCTGAGGATGAACAAGATATACTGCCATGCTGTGCCGAGATGTGCGGGGCCGGCCTGTGGCGGCAGGGGAGCCGCCAGCGGTGGGAGCCTGGAGTACTGCCCACCGGACGAGCGCATCCCGCCCACGTGGTGGCTGGGCGGCCTGGGCGCGTGCGCGGTGTTCTGCACCGCCGTGCTGTCGCCGCTGATGTCGCTGCCGGCGTACGAGCCCGCGGCGGCCGTCGTGCTCGCGCTGCTGGTGGCCGTGCTGGCCGTGCGCGCGCTGGGGCAGACCGACCTCAACCCCGTCTCTGGCGTCGGCAAGCTGTCGCAGGCGCGTGCGCCTTCCCGAGCAGAGCTTGCCTTTCCTGCTTGCTCACCCAGTTTCGCTAGGTGGTGCGTGGAAGTGCAGTGTGTCCTGGGCAGTGCAGCACCTCAGAGCTGCGGCAAGCGCTCGGGTCATGCTGTGTCGCTGGTGCCGGGTGTTAGCGCGGTGTAGAGACTCAGGCTTGCTGTCTTTTGCATCCAGCCGCTGACATATGCCCTCCTGTGCCGTGTAGGTCGTGTTTGCGGGCATCGCGCCCGGCAAGGTGATGGCCAACCTGGTGGCGGGCGCGGTCGCGGAGGCCGGCGCGCAGCAGGCGGGCGACATGATGCAGGCGCGCCTCCCGGGCTGCAGAGCGCATTGTCGATGCCGTGAAGTGTGTGCCTGGGGAAGACGGACACGTGGCGCATCATGTGGCACAAGCTGTGCTTGCAGCAAGCACCCCCTATGATGCGAGCGGTTAAAGGGTGGTTTTTTGGTGTGCTTCAGCCCCATTATTTGTCATGTCAAGTCAAGATGTATTGCAGCGTGCAGTGTATCATAAATGCTGGTATTTTGGGCTCTTACAGCAAAGCTCCGACGGGGGCTGCCCACAAAGTTAATGCCACAGGCTTGAACATGCCTCGCTAATGTCCGTGCTGCCCCTTACTGTTTTTGAAATACCCCCCTGACACCTGGGAGACAGCAACTTGAAGTGGTCATATGAAGGCGGTTCAAATTAGCCCGCTGAGCGCCCGCGCATGTCATGGGATTGCCGCTGCGCGCGCAGGACTTCAAGACGGCGCACCTGCTGGGCATCTGCCCGCGCGCGCAGTTCTTCGCCATGGCGCTGGGCTCCGCGGCGTCCGTGTTTGTCTCGGTGGGCGCGTACTCGCTGTACACGTCGGCCTGGAGCGTGCCCAGCGCGACCTTCCCGGCGCCCACCGCGCAGATCTGGCTCGACATGGCCCAGCTGGTGCGACCCGTGCCCAGAGCCCTGCTTGCGTGTCCAGCATGTCGCGTGCCCGCGCACGCTGTTCCTATCTCTCAGCGCAATCAGCTCCTCCACTGCTTTGTTCCTATACGGCGCGCTCAGTTAGGGCTGCGAGCATGATGCGAGCATGATGCTCACATCACGATGTGGTATTATCATCCTGCTGCACTGGATGAGTACATCACTTTGCTAAACTTACGGCCGCAGGATGCGTAGAGACGCGGGCATGTCATTGCTGCGTGATGCAAATTTCGCATAGACATAGTCACAGGTTTGAACAAGGATTTGCGGTGGCTCCGCGTCCAGGTGAACGGGGGCCAGCTGCCTCCGCACGTGCTGCCGTACGCCGTGGTCGGCGCGGCGGCCGCGGCTTTCCTCGCGGTCGCCACCTTCCTGCTGCAGCGCGCATCGGCGCGGCTGGCCGAGGCGCCCGGGGCCGAGCTGGCGCCGGCCGCGGCGGCGCGGCGCGCGCGCGCCGCGGCGCTCGTGGCGGCCGCCGAGTGGGCCGTGCCGTCGGGCATCGGCGTCGCGGTGGGCATGTACGTGGCGGCCGAGTGGACGCTGCCGCGCGTGCTGGGCTGCCTGGCGGAGCAGGCGTGGGCGCGCGCGCACCCGGCCAGCCACCGGCAGCTCATGGTCGTCGTCGCCAGCGGCCTGGTGCTGGGCGAGGGCACCGCGTCCATCTTCTCCGCGCTCGCGCGCGCGCTGCTGCCGCGCAGCGCCTGACGCCTGCGCACGGCCGGCGTGCGCACGGCTGGTTCGCCGAGCACGCGCGCGTGCTGCTCGTGGCAGCTCGCTGTCGCCGTCCTGGCGGCCTGGTCCGGTGGCCCGGTGCCCAGTGGTCCAGGACGACTGCCCTTCCAAGCTGTTTTGTGCCGCTTGGCTGAGGAACATTTGCGGGGCCGCCGTCCGATGTGTGCGTGAAGGCAGCATGGGGCGCTTGCATGGCGCCTGTGCTGGTAGATTAGGGTCACTGGCGCGAGCAGGGATGATTGATGCTGTGAAGATGCACAGCATTGACACTTTGGGAGACTGCCGCGCGCACTGGCTGCTGCTGCCCAGTGGCTGCAGTCGTTCGCGGAGCTCTTAAGACTCTGGACGTTGCCGGGCTGGTTTTGCTGCATATAGCTTGGAGGCCACTGCACCCCACGTTGCCGCACCCCGTCATGTTTCCAGCTGCAGAGCTGCTCGTGTGGACTGTGCGCCATGCCCGTGTTCCTGCTCATACGTATGCTTGTGTTGTGCAGGTGGGCTGCTGCGTGCCGTGAACCTGCTCATGCACGTTGGTGTGTCGTCATGAAAAAGCATGCAATGCCTGGTTTAAGTCAAAGCGCATGAACCTCTGATGGCTGGAAGGCCCGCCATGCAAACAGGGCTCCTGCTCATAAGCTTGACGACCAGACTTACCTGTGATTCTGGATGTCAACCGGATCTTTTGCTGCACAATCAGACTGTGCTACATGGGGCTTAAGCAGAGGGCTGAGCTCTCGTACACATGTTTGTATAATCCTACATATGAATGCCGGGGTAGCTCGGAGAATGAGCATCCTATGCTGGACTGCGATGAAGCAGTACATGCTTGCTCAAAGCAGGAGCGTCCTATGAACTCCTGCTTTGAGCATGCATGTACTGCTTCATCGCACATGGCGCAATGATAGTGGCTCACCACAAATAGGATGTGACAGGTAATGGGGTGCCAAAGATTAGACAGCAACGAGGAATATGCTGAGCTTTAGCCCGGAACATACTCTTGCAGCAGTGTCTGCCTTGCGCTTCACTACCTGGCTGTCAGCTCACCGTTGACATGTGACAGTACCTTGCATACACTCCCCCTGAACTGTGCAAGACAACCCTGTGTGAAATGCATGTAGCTTCAGGTCTCCAAAGGGGCCCAAAAAGCCAGGGAAGTGAGGCGGTTTTCAGGCGAACCTTAACTATGGAGCAGATCCGTACAGTTTGCTATTGTCCAAACTGGCAAGGTTTGCAAAGGTGGCTGGGCCTTGCTATGGGCTGCTGCTCGGTGCTATGCTGATGTGTTTCAGCAATTGTGTGGAAACTCTGCTTCGCACCTGACTGTGGTTTTCTTGGACCCTCTTCTACCTCACACGAGCGTCTCACTGCAACCTGAGGAGCAATGGTTGCTGACGGACGCGCCTTTGGCGTCTCTTTGGGCATCTACTTCGCAATTGCCGTGGGATGTCTCCTGTTTTTTGGAGCGTTCAGGAAGTCCCGCCTCACCAAGAAGTTCTACGCGCCAAAAAGGTGAGAGGCCAGGCTCCCAAGCGAGCACAGGTGTCTTGTTATCCGGTATGTGTGTGCATGCACTGCTGCTCATTGCATTGCGACGAGCCATACTGGGAGGCTCTGCGCCTCTCTCCGCCACCGTTGAGCAATGGCAGTGTGCTTCCTGCTGCGCGGTGTGGCGCACTCACAAAAGAGTTTACAGAGAGCCCATTGTGCCCGCACTTTGAGCAGGTACATGAAAGGAAAAGGACCAAAGCCAAGACGACTGCCGACCAGTTTCCGGGGATGGATTGCACCCGTCTTTTCGACAAGCGAGGATGAAGTCATCCGCGTCTCGGGCGTTGACGCGGCGATGTACCTGCGTTTGATAGCCTTTGGTGAGGCCATAAGGTTCTACGTGCCTGCAGCTTGGCGCTCTGCACAAGCGTGACTGAGCTCGCTGCTATTCGAGCGCAGGCTGCGAGCTTTTCCTGGGCATAACGATTTGGTGTGCGCTCACTGTTCTGCCCACCAACATCAAGGTCAGCGCACGCGGGCGCCTGCTTTCCTGGGTCCAGCAGCACTGCTACGGCCACAAGCCGTGGGCAAGCCCTGTGCACGCTGCGCGGTGCAGGGCGAGGCGATCATGAACCTGGAGGCGCTCAATAAACCCAACCCCAGCCCCTATACGTGCGCGGCCGCAACCGCCTGGCCTTTTCTGCCTGGCTGCTGCAGTCAGGCCAGCCTTTGCCTGGTGGCTGCTGTCGAGGCCAGGCCATGCATAGCGGCTAGGGCCGGCCGCCGACCTGCGCAGGTACTGGGTGTCGCCCCCGCCGCCCGCGGACGTGATGGCAGCCTCTCCGCCCGCGCCGGCTGCCGTCAAGGCGCGCCTTTGCCTCTGTGCGTTTGCCACCACACTGGAGTGCTGCAGGTCCAGGTATGTGCGAGCAGCTGTGACAATGGAGTAACACCTTGAATGTGGGCCGGACAGTCGCCCACGTTCTACAATGATGACCCTTCGCCACCGGCGCCGCCGGGACTGAAGTGGTTTGAGTATGCGGACGGTGCGCGGCGGGCTCCGCGGCACGCGCGCTGCATGCCAAGGCCGGCGCCCTCTGCATGTGTGGCTTGACGGCCCTGTGCAGAGTTGTGGGTATGATGCCGTGCGCCCGACTTGGCGTGCGCCGCATCATTGCATGGTCGCGGCGCTCTGCGAGCACGCCGCCAGCTGTGTGAGCGCCTGCGGCGCAGGCGTGCCGCCGCTGCCGCCCATCACGAGCGTCATGGGGCCGTCCTACCGCAACTACACCTGGATGTACGACAGCAACTTTGTCATCCGCTCCTACTCCTTCTCCAACCTGGACTGGGTGCCCGCCCGCCCGCCCGCCCGTGCACATGCGCCGAGGGTCACAGAGGGCGGGCGCGCTTGCAGCGCTGTTCCGTCCGGGCGGGTCACACAGTGCGAGCGTGGCGTTCTGCCGGGCTGGGAATCGGAGCGCCCGGCTCGGCTGCGCAGGCGTTGAGCGCGCGGCGGCGGTGCTGCAGGTGACCATGTCCAACATTGCGGCGCGGAGCAACCTCTACTGGTGCGCCTGGCGCTGGGGTCTGTCATGCATGATGCATGGCGTGCATGCAGCACGCCGCAAGCGCACACGGTGCGGCCGTGACGCGCCTGCGCCGCCCCGCAGGGTCCACCTCATCACGATCTGGGTCGTCACGTTCTACACGTACTCGGTGCGCGGCCGCCCCCCCCCCGCGCCGACTTGCCCGGCCCTGCTTTACCCGTCTCCGCTTCGTCAGGCCCTTCCAACTGCTCGCATGCCCTGCGGGGACGATCTGTAACCCCTGCGCCTGTCTAGTGTGTGTCATTCTGGATGCCTAGTGGCCATTGTGAGAGCGCCGCGGCCTGCGCGAGCCAGACGTGGGCACGCAGTGTGTGTGGCCGGGTGCTGACATGCCAGACATGCCTACTGTGGAAGAGGAGGGGGTCTGCCCGAGCAGGCGCATGTAGCTCAAGCAGGCCATGCTTGAGCGCTGCCCCGTGCTTGAGCTGTGGGCTGCAGGAGCGCCACAGCTGTGCTGCGAGGCACCCGGCGGAGAGGCCGTGAGGGCCCGCTGCGCGGCTGGCGCGCCGAAGCGGCCGGGTTCAGTGGCGCGGCCGCTCCGCCCGCGGTCAGGGCGCGCCGGGCGCTGACGCGGCGCGCGCGCGCGCGCGCGCGCAGCTGCTGTGGCGCTACAGCCGCGAGGCGGTGCAGATGCGGCTGCGCTACCTGCAGACGGAGCAGGGCGCGGAGGCGCACACG
>JAABUP010010324.1_pt1 | contig 11066 bp, 7 predicted proteins | sample 5559201 | NCBI WGS metagenome assembly JAABUP01 (sample SAMN10711887, study PRJNA513373) | rock metagenome | isolation source: Antarctica rocks | place: Antarctica | reverse complement strand
TGAGAAAAGTAGATACTAGGCAAGACAGCTGGCATGTTTTGCCAGAAGGTTTGACCTTCACAGGGTATTGCTTCCTATGAATCTTGCCTGCTGGGCAGCCTCGAACTTGACTGTTGGCTGACACCAGCTTTCCTGCCTCACTCACCTGCTTTAGCCAAAGCCTTGCAGCTTGCGCCACAAGCGTTCTCAACGGCAACGGTCACAGCAGCAAGTGCGCAGGCACACTGGCTGGCCTCACCGCCATTTGCATTGCGCACAGCATTCACTCTAATTTTTCTGCTGAAGCAGTGCCAATACTGTAAGCAGACTTTTGACGGCAGCTGTATAGGAGGGTCAACGAAGACTTGCGAAGCTGCGTCTGCAGCAGGCCAAACGTATGCCCTGTGTTCGGCAAGAAGGCTATCGACAGCTACGGTCTAATTTGAGACTGTGTCTGATGTAAGCGTCTCGACGATTGCTCAGAATCACTTCCGTACGCCGGCCACTGCGCCCGTTGGCAGTAACCAACGGGCATGCCTGGTGTAGATATCGAGGACGGACGTCAAGCGTCGTGGCCATTGAATAGCTTCGATACAGAGATCGGTTCATCACATATTGATGAAGAGCCGCAGGCAGTTGAAGCTAGCAAACCAGTCCCGACTGCTCCCACTTGTTCAGATCGGTCGCGCCGGATCAAAGCAAGTTTGAGGTCAGCCGCCTGCACATGTATTTACAGCTTGCGTTGTCAAGCTGTATAGTTGTTGAGCTTATATACGTTGCAACCGCCTTGGATTGCTGGTGTTGTCAGTCGTGTCTGTATAGTGACACCGACGTCGATGCTTGCAGTTTCAGCGCTCTACAAACCGCGCTTGGCATATACTTCCGCAGATGGAAAGGCGCTTTCGTGAAGCACCCTGCTAGGTCGAAGTTATACAAGGTTCGCCTCTCAACGCCTCCGCCAACCGCAGCGCCCTCGTCTTGCTGACCACCTGTGCAAGTTTTGTTTGCAGGCTGCACTAGCTTGGCTTGGCTGCTTCTTGAGTATCCTGCTTGTGGGAGGCATCTTTGGATGGGTGGATCAGCAATGGTCACTTCCGTTGATGCTGGCCTCCTTTGGCCCAACAGCTGCCTTGCTGTATGGCTCTCCCAAATTGCCAGCAGCTCAGCCCTGGAATGCCATGGGTGAGGCAACTAAGGTCATGTTACACATGTCGTATATTGGACACTGCCATAGCTTGTGTTGCACATGTCTCCAACTTCAAAACAGTTGCTGGTCTGCACAGTCAAAAAATGTGCAGATTTCAGCTGGTAAAGCTGTGTTGTGACTGCCCTCTCCTTGATAAATGACCCTCATCCCCAAGCGAAACTGAACTGGGCACCAGCCTATAGCTTTTCAAAATAAGAATTTCATGATGAGTCATTGTATGCATGCCACTTGACATGAGGAACCTGGACAGCATGGTACTGCTTCTGTGCTTATGGTCGGCGCCCAATTTTCTGTGTCAACACTACAAAATAGCACAATGACAGTTGATTGACATGCATGTATGTGTATTTCCGGCATGATATGTCTCCTTTCACACACATATGCACTTACATATACACTGTGTCACTTCATTTGCACCAGGTCTGCAGTGCGCTTGAAAGCTATGCCTGCAGCACGCATGCAGTACAGCAATGTGGTCATCAAATATTACTGATGCACATTTTGAAGTCACATTACAATGACCAGTGCAATGTGTGCAGGTGGAACGATCATGTCTGGACTGGTTGGGCTCCTCTTCCGGGTGCTGCTTGGTCATAAGGCCTGGATAGCCAGGCCTCTGGCTGTAGCCACATCTGTTGGACTGCTAGCAGTCACTGCATCGCCATTCCCTCCAGGTGAAGCATGTACCACCAGCAAGCCTTGTCCTCAGCACACAAGCACCTGTGTGCATATGCGTGCGTGCGTGCGTGCGTGCGTGCGTGCGTGCGTGCGTGTGTGTGTGTGTGTGTGCACGTGCGTGCGTGCGTGCGCGGCTATGTCTCTTTGCAAAGACCTGGATCTGTATACAAACATGCAGTACCACACAGTTGAAGCACGAATGTGAGCCTGCAGAATTCAATATTTTGCGAATTGGGCGGTGTGTAAAGTGCAATTTTCAACTGTAATTTTGATGCTGCAGGGGCAGCTACTGCACTGTTGATGACAACTATTGCCCCGCAAAACACATTTCCAGCTCAACATTGTGAATCTGGGAACTGCTTTAACAATGCTGCTGCCTGGTGCATATTCTCAACAATGGAGCACAGCTACTTAGCAAGATTGACAGGGGGTTGCAGGATTCTGCTTGCCAATGTCATGGGTCAGGTGGCCATGGTCATAGTGGCACTGTTGATCAACAATCTAGATGCAGACCCTCCTGAAGGCTACCCACAGCGTTGGTTGTGATTACCCAGGTTCAGCTTGGTGGCAGGATTGGGTCCCAATACATAGTGAAACATTGCCCCAATACTCGCTTCTAGAAGCGATGACAGATAACAGATGAAAGATCTGTCATCTTACAGACTCAACTGAAAAGATTCTGTGCAAGGACTTGCACATTAATGTTGACCTGTTCAAGTATCGTGCAGCTTGCCTGTGCTCATCAAATGCTCCTCCACCCATTACGCCTGTTGCTTGGCTGCAAAGAGGCACTGTGTGGTGGTGTCCAAGGGGTTCGGCTTTCTCTGTACGCTGGCTTGGTGTTGCTGCTCCATGGCGTTGCAAAGTATTGGACAAATTACCCAAACGTTCATTCTGATCAGATCGTCATGTGGGCGTAAGAAAATGCATTCTTACACCGTCAGGCAGAGAGAGGGTGTCGCATACAGCAACTGCCTCTCTCTGCCTCCGTGTGGCCCAGTCAGGTTGCTGCAGACGTTGACGACAAGCTTTACATCGATCTCACGCCACACATACACTGTCATGTGTGAAGCACTCAGCATTGCATGCATGCCCAAAGCTTCATTAGTCACTGAGCTTCATTTAAACTCGCTTTTCCCCGACGAAACACCTCGGACGGATCCCGGTCTAGTTGTGCGTCGGCGCTAGCTCTCAAACGTGATCTCAGAAGACCAAAAGACGCTTTGGCATTTGTGGGCATCAGCGTCGTGGCGCGACGCACCTTGCCTTTCGGTTTGCATGCTTGCTTCAAAAGCTCGTGTAACTCGTTGTACCTCGACATGCGCCTTACACCCTGCCATTCCATCTCAACTGACATGTAAAAGTCGTTGATGGGCAGTTGCGCTAGGCTATTTGCCTTGTTCGCTCTGCAGCTTGCCTGCCAAGCTCCCGCACTGATCTCCACAAGGCCGCTGCAAGACGCACGTAGCTGGGAGATCTCGAACTCCCAGTTGATTCACACAGTGGTCCCGTCAGAATGCAGCGAGTATCAAAACTGGCAGGTAGCACTGCATTTATGTGTAGAGTGAAATAGGGAGCCACCCCATCATTTTCCAGATGCAGCGTTTCCAACGCCCATTTGAGTTCAGGTGCTTGGCCTGTTCTGGTCTTGGAAGAAAATTGGCAGCCCAGGCATGTTCACGCGCATAGCCTGCTGCGAGATGGACAAGCTGAAGGCCTGTTTCTTGTCACACCTTGTCGCATGACTGCCATGATGTGCTTGAAGCTTGCTTTGCATAACAGTCTCCCCCATCGTCCTTGCATAGTGAATCTTAGCAGCTTTGGCACATACATGAACAGTGTGCAGCACATGTAGCATAATTGTCACTCAACCCAAGAACTGCACTTGCTATCCTGTGTGACAGGGTGTCTCAAGCTCTGCACAGTACTTACATCCTGATGAACATGTCAATGCTCAATCCACAGCACCGCCCAAAGCGTTTGCATGATTCTATGCTTCACTGTTGTGTGAATGCGCTTGTCTGTGAACACCCATGCTGGGCTGCCACAGAACATCATGATTGCCAACAGGCGCAGATTTCCTTTTCTTTGTTTTTTTCTGTGTAGCCCCTGATCTTGCAAAAGTGATGGCTGGCATGTCTGTAGGGCCAGCAAAGTGTGAACCCGTACCAGGTATACTACACCAACACGAATGTAGACCCAGAAGGCATTGAGGACAATTACGTCCCGTACAACAAACCTTACGGAGTCATGTCATGGCTGCAAGATGTGAAGCCAGCTGGTGACTATTTCCTGATTGTAGATCCTGACATGACATTCCACAGGCAAGCCTGCTGTTCACATGTGGGCGCTGTCGATATCTCATGCATGTGAAACAGTTTGGCCAAATTTACTTGTGCACGCTGTTCCTGCTCGAACGTCGTGCAAATCAATCATGACAACAGTGTCTTAAATGGTTGCATGCAGCCTCCTGCTCTCACAAAGCATCTGCAAAAGATGCATATTCTTGGCATGCATAACACATGGTGTGGCGCGTGCGCTTGGTTTTACAGTGCACCCCATGGCATATTGTCATAATCATAATCAAAATCACAATCATAATCATAACCATAATCACAATCATAATCACAATCATAATGATAATCATAGTCATAACCATAACATATTACCAATGAGTTAACAACTGTGCCGCAAGATACATGAGAGTGTCATCGTGTCTATTGGAACCAACAACTTCAATTCAGTAGCTGAACATTTCCCACTCCAAAAACAAATTTGTAATTGAGACCGAAAGGAGTCCAGAAATGTCTCAACCAGATATCCATTGGGAGAACATTGGCCTCAAGTTTCAGCACTGAGTTTGCTTCTGTTGCGTCCAGTCGGTTCAATCTGTTCAGATGTGATTGCGCGAGAGACAGCTCAGACACATGCATGCAGGTCCTTTACAGTTGATGAGTTGAAGGCCGGACCAGGCTGGGGTGCAGCTCAGCACATGTGGTACATGAAGGAGCTGAATCAGTTCATTGCCCACAAGCTGCTGCCCTCTAAATCTGAAGGAGTGGGCTCCATCAAAAGGCAGCTCACAGCCAAAAGGGCCGAAGCTGCCCATCAGCATGCCAACAGAGGCAACAGGCCTGCAATGGCTGCTCCACAGCCAGACTTGACAAGTGCAACAGGACAGCATGATCGCCACAGACAGACTGCGCTCCTGCAGGCAGCTGCTGCGACTTTGCTCGACGCTGAGCACGTGTCAGCATCTAGTCTGTCCAAAGCAGCGCCTGCAGAAGCCAAAGCAACAGCGGAGCAGCCTGATGAAAGTCTGCAGCACAGAGCACTGCTGCAAGCTGTGCCAAGCAGCATACTGACGGCTCAACATGCAGCAACAGATGCAAATTCAGCTGCTGTGGAGAGCAACCTAGTTAGCCAACTCACAGCCCTGCTGCAGAAGCAGAAACCAGCAGAACAGCTCTCAGACCTGCATGAAGGTTCAAGAGCGTCATTCAAACAGCAAGCTGTCAAGGTTTTGGGGGTGAAACAGGTCCAGGCGCTTGGACCACCCCAACACAGGTCGAGGTCGCTGTTGCAAGAAGAAGAAGAAGCTGTGAACATGCTAGGAGAGGAAGAGGCACAGCTGCCTCTGGCTGATGAGGTGGGGGAGCTATACTTGTATGCAGCTGAGGACCTGAGGCGTGTCGCGCCACTGTGGTGGAATTACACCAAGCAGATGCGGGTCTTTCATGAGACGTATGCTGAGGTATGGAAGCATTTCTCGATTTATGCGTGTCATCTCTGCCTGAGGGCCATGCTAATCTTCTCTGTATCATTCCAATTTCAACAGATGTAACTGAAGTTACATGCCATCATTTGCATTGTGAGCACATGTGCCAGCCATGTGTGCCTTGCATATTGCTGATAACACCACAACGTTTAGCAGCTTTGGATTGAACTATGTTAGTCATCACAGCAATGGCAACCATTCAAATTTGGAAACTACAACGCAAAGCTGGAACGAGGCAGGAAGGAGCAAGAGGTGCTATGGATGCATGTTCCCCATGTGATGCATGTTTCCCATGTGATGCATGTTCCCCATGTGATGCATGTTCCCCATGTGATGCATGTTCCCCATGTGATGCATGTTCCCTGTGTGATGCATGTTAAACATGTGATGCACAAGAACTGCGAATCAGTTGTGAAGCCACACCAAACACATCAAACTTGTCCATGCTATGATGCAACGACAGCTTCTACACATACGCTTTGGCCACACTTGCACAAAGCATACAAGTCACTTACCTAATGCTGCACACCATGACATTACTTTGTTATTGACACTGTCGTTCTTGTTGTCGTCGTCGTTGTCAACCTCCTCCCTCCTTCCTGTTGACGTTGTTGTCATCACTGTTGTAACAGACACACATGGTTACATAGTCATACACTGTATCCTGATGACTGCAGGAGCTGCCAAAGGACACTCCTCTTGAGCGGCCCTGGATTGCAGAAATGTATGGTATAGCCCTGGGGGCGAGCCAGCTGGGGGTGCACCACCATGGCTACCATAACCTGGTCATGCACCCTCCAGCGGCACAAGGCGTACTCAACAAGGAAGGTGGGTTTCACCCAACCTCAAGCCAAGTCAGCTTGCTGGTCTCAACAGCACCTGCTGCTACTGCTGCCGCAGCAGCAACACCAGTAACCACAAGAGCAACAACAGCAACAGCAGCAGCAACAACAGCAAGAGCAATAGCAGCAGCAGCAGCAACAAGAGCAACAGCAACAAGAGCAACAGCAACAATAGCAGCAGCAGCAGCAGCAGCAGCAGCAATTGTTGATTCTGCATAAATAAAGTATGTAGATGCAGCCTGCGCCAGTTGATTCTTGCACAGCAACCTGGATACTCACTTACGGGAAATAGTAAGGGTAGGGTGTCCTCAAAGGTGACTCACCACCTGCTCTCAGGGATGCATGTTTCTGTACAATACAAGCTGACTTGTCAAGGCAGGCAAGCAACTGCAAGCCTTCTTGTGGTGTAGCTGCAGGTCCCAATATGGTTGTGAGCCACTACGCATGGAATGCTGAAGTGCCTTCTTTGAGCTGGAAATGGAACAAGCATGCCTTCAAGAAGTGAGTCATTGCTGTCTTCAAGTTGCCAGCCAAGCATTGCATGAGACCAAGCGGGTTGCTGATCAACTTACTACAAGTGTCTTTGGCCTGCTAGTCAGGTGTATTTCTCATGTGTGTGCCTAGCTGGCAACTGCTGACGCAAAATGACGATGAACATCCTGAGCAGGTATACTTGCCTGTCCATTGTGCTTGCTGCTGTTGGGATCCTTGTGAGACCAAGCCATCTTGCTACTGCATAGCTGCCGCTTGCATGACTCATCCTGACCTACCTTCATAACACTTAACACTAAAAAAGAAAAGGAGTGGAACTGGCCAGCATCCATGGCCACACAGTAACTAGCCAGCATGCATGGCTGGCTGCAAAACAAACCTTGTGAGCGTGATACACAGAAGACAAGATTGTTCTCACGGATAAATCATCATTTTGATGTTCTATGCTTGTTCGCACAGATTTTGGTGTTGAAATGCAGTTGGTCAGCACTGTCATGCCCGCCCTGGAATCTGGACCAGCAGTTTTCAAGGGAGGCCTGGGGGGAGCAGTATAATGGGTCCACCGGCGGCCTCTTCCCCCACCCCCCCTACCCATCAGAGCTGACTAGTCAGGTAGCCATCTCAAAAAACCCATGTCAATGACGAATCAGGTAGCCATGTCAATGACAATGTTTGGAATGACTAATCACATAGCCATTTCAATGACATTGTCATGAATGACTAATCAGGTAGCCATGTCAACGATGGTCTTGTGATAGATACTTGTCTCAAGTTTACCATATCAACGGCAATCGTGTGATTGAAAGGGCAGCAGGCCCTCTGCTTGCTCTCAAATGTTGTGCTGAAGGTATTCTTGTCTGACCAACAGATTGCTTGTGAAGCATTGGTGATCCCTGCTGAAGTATGAGGAGGACTAGGAGGGAATGTCGATGCTTGAATCCTGAAAGCCTAAATCACTGCAGTAAACACTAAAGCCCAAAACCTAAACCTTAAGACCTGCAGGCTGATAACATACACGAGACTGGTCTCAAATGCCGAAATGAGTGCCAGCATGAGCTGGGTACATGCAACAGTAGTCTCACTTCTTCTTCATCCATGTATTGAAATAGTGGTTCTTGTTCTTGCTCCTTGGTCAGATCACATCACATTGCATGCATGCAAACGCTCACATCTGTCAGAGGCCACACTTACTTTTTGTGCATCGCATGTCTGGCTGATTACACACTACAGCGCAATTTGGCTGTGTGTGTGCAACCATCCATGAGCTAGAATATAATCTAGAGTGATTATATAGAGTATGTACCCAGGGATCCTCCCTAGAGTGATGAGGACACATGTGTTGAACAATTGACTTGATGCTGACATGCAGGCTCCTGCAGACCTTTTCCAGGACTTAGCTAATATAGAGATGGTGGGGATGCTAAATGAGGGCTTTTGTGAGCTGCACCACAAGGTGTACTGTCCTCCCTCAGAGGAGTTAATCAGAGAGTGTGGCAAGGTATGGCGACATGAACAAGCACCAAATGAGACTGAGTGCTCTCTCATCGTTGTGTGGATAAGCAGTAGACACATTCATTCATTCATTCATTCATTCATTCATTCATTCATTCATTCATTCATTCCACATGTGCCTTGCCCTAGGGCCAGGTACGCACAGCTCCATTGAGACCTCAAGGAGAAATCTTAAACATCATTATGTAGCCCTGATTTCAGCGCCTGAGCGGCAGTTTTGTCTCAGCCTCACAGCTGCTAAGGCTGATGAACAGATGCTTATTTGGATAAGCCTCATTGCTTGACTGTTGATGTTTTTTTGTTTCGTCCATGACAGAAAGCGTTTGTTTATGTATTTCTTTCTTGTTTTCTTTCTTTATTAGTTTATTATTTACTTATTTATTTACTTCTTTGTTTATTTAGCTATTTGTTTATCTATTTATTGTTTATCTATTTATTTATTTGTTTATGTACGATTGTCAATTTAGTTTACGTGACCTATGGTTGTGCAGGCTACAAGGGTGATGCAGGAGCTGGTGCACTATTACCAGAGGCTGGCAAATGGCAGCAGCATCTTCTGCTTGGACACCAACGTAAGCTTGAGTAATTGCATTTGTCACAATGATGACCCAATGTACGCTTGAGCAACTGCATGTTTGATGATGATCGTGATGTGTTTCATGCAGTACCACGCCGAGCCCTGCTGTTCTGTCCTGCTAGCAATTCTTGCATCCGTGCCAACTTGCTATGCAATGTAATTGACGTGCTGTGCTGTGCGGCATCGCGCTGCACTCTTCTCTGATGAAGTGCGTGTGGTGTGCTATGTGCTGTGCTGTACCATGCTTTGCGGAGCTGTCATGCATTTGCTGCAGTGTCAGGGTGAGCTGTGAGCCATGACAAAGCCTCCTTTGAGGCATGCTGTGCTCTACCATGTTCACAATGTGCTTCTGCTGTGCAGCTGCAGCACTGTGCTCAAGTGCAGCAGGCTCCAAACAAGGAAAAATTATGTCAACAGGCTGCTGCTAGGGATGGGTGTCATCGCACGTGTGGTCTCTGCCATGCTGGGTTTGACAGCAGCAGTTTGGTGTGGTACAACCAGCCCCAGACTACTGCTGCAGCAGCACAAGCGTGGCATGCAAGCAGAGACACAGGTTTCAACCACGGTGTTGAACTGTCAGGCCAGGAGGGCATCGAGCTTGGTACCACATCCAGTGATTTGGGTGATCTTCAGCTTGAAGAGGTAGATGCTGCTGCAAGAGCAGGGCATGCAGGAGAGCACAGCAGTGTGGATAAGCCTGCCATGCAGCAGGGTCATGTCAACAGCAACGCAGTTGAGCATGAAAAGGTGGCTGGTTTATCTGGGAAGCTGAATGGCACAAGCACTACAATCAGCAACGCCACAGAAGCTGCTAGGAGTCTGGCATCTGATGTGGACAGTGACATTCTGAGCAGGACGCGAAGTTGGCAAAGACACATCAGCAATCCATTCTGTTCCAGCTTGCTGTGTCTGTGTTTGCTGTTGTTTGCATGTGTGTTGTGGTTAGCCAAGACAAGGTTCAGACGCAAGAGGACACTGCATTAAGTGTTCGTTTTCACACAGTTTGATACGCTTCTGTTTGGCTTGTTCTAGCTGTTGACATGCTAGGGATGCCGCTGAAGCTTTTGAAAGGTGATTTGTATTGTACAACATTTGATTGTTGATATGCATGGGATCATTGATGGATCGTTGATTCAGGTGGCCTGAGTAAGGTGCATCGGCTGTTTCCTGAGCTCCAGTTGTCGAAATGCTGGACCAATAGACACAGCTCATGATCATGCTTTCTAATGAATAATTCACCAGGTGCTATTTTGATCACGCCCGGCACGAGCGCACACATGTAGACATATGCACTTTATTATCTACTATCGGCTTGACTTGAGATAAGTAGGTCTTCTGTAAACAAAGTGTGTCTCGAGAGCTCAAAATTACATTAGCTGAGACTTACATCAGCTCACAGCACCATCACCAACATATATCTGTTGAAATAAGCTGTGCAGACTTGCAAGCTTGACTTGACACAATATTTACAAGAGGACTTGATCGCAAACTGTGTGTTCGGTGAACCAAAGTCTTGAGCTTATATAGTACTCAACAGGCCGCTAGGACACAGGAAGCGGGTTAGTAAATGCAGCTATCACAGAAGCTGACTAAGTGTTATTAGCCTGTTCTAGTATGTTCATGAATGGCTTGACCGAAAATGTCTAAGGGCCACTGCATAATTCAACACTCCCACAAGGGCAAGTTGTTCATAAAAGCTGTATACTAGACTCAAAATGTAAGCAACATGTCCTACATTGTCTTATACTGTTCAACTGTCAAAGGTGCTAACTGTTCAACTCAAATTCAATTGCATAACACTGCAAGTCACTGCAAAAGACTGAGTGATTTAAGCAACACCCATGCCTGAAAGACAAAATTTGAACTTGTTGACCGGTAGTGGCTTGGTGAAACAATCAGCCACCATTTCTTCGGTGCTACAGTATGCAAAGCAAACTTCCTTACGGGACACCCTTTCCCTTGCAAAGTGGTGTATGACATCAATGTGCTTTGATCTGATTG
>JAABUP010010323.1_pt1 | contig 11067 bp, 8 predicted proteins | sample 5559201 | NCBI WGS metagenome assembly JAABUP01 (sample SAMN10711887, study PRJNA513373) | rock metagenome | isolation source: Antarctica rocks | place: Antarctica | reverse complement strand
AGGTGATGAGGGCCATAAATGCTGTCAGCAACCTCTGAAGGACACTGCCAAATGCCATCCTTGATGAGGTAGCTGCGATGCTGTATGTCAAGGTGATGGTTTTGCGCACGGGAAATTTCTTGTTTCGAACCCAGCCCTACGAACGATTTAGGTTCAACGGGCAGCGTCATTGGACCCTCACCGGAGCCGCTGCACGCGACTGGAAGAATTCCCTGTTTGACCACGCCATGTAGCAGTCTTCCTTCAACGACCCAACATTCATATTTCACACTCAATCCTCAGTCATGGACATTGCAAACCAACTCTTTTCGCTCACGCTCGGCGTTGAGCCTAACAAGCATACTCTGCAAAGCCTCGCAAGCACCCTCAATAGCGCGGGCAAGTCCTCCATGTCCCAGTTTCCTGCGTCTCCTGCTTCGCATTCGCATGGTCTAAACAACGCTAACATGGATCCACTTCACAGTACTCTCCCTAGCCGACAAACAGAAGGCCCTTGAGCAATTCGCAGATACTGCAGAAGCGCAAAAATTTGTCTCCCAAGCACCCATTCCCAATCAGCAACAACAACTAAGCCAACCGCAAATCCAATACGTCCAGGCAGCTCCAACGCCTCAAGCTCAAAAGGCTCGTAGAGCAAAGATTCTTCGCAACCCGGTAGTATGGCAGGTCACGGAGCAGCAATTGAAGGAGCTGCAATGGAAGAGGAAGCAGTTGCTGCAGGCTCAGAAGGCTGAGGTGGAGCGTAAGAAGGCAGCGAGAGCGAAGAGACCGGCACCACCGAAGCTTGGACTATCGAAAAATGCATCGAGGGCAGGTTCTGTCGCTGGAGGAAACAAAGCGCCACAAGCGAAGGTACTAGATCCAAAGGCTCCCCGTGCCAAACCGGCCTCCCCCAAAGCTCCACAAGCTAAGAATCCACAGAAAGCACCGGCAAAGGCTGGCGCAAAGGCTCCGCAAGTACCCAAAGGCTCGGCGAGGAAGTAACTGATTTTCAAGAACCCCGATGCAAGAAGAAAGTTTGGGTTGCATGGCTGGTCCGGATCGAACTACAAGCCGTGGAAGGTGGATGATCTTGCGTGTACTATACCTGCTGAAGCATCGTGCTTGCGGTTTTTCATTGACAATTCTGTTGTCCAGCGAATGTTTTAGGTTGCATTCATAAAGACATGCCGTAAAGTATTCCGCATGATAATTATTGCCAACGGCAGTAATCACGTTGGCCTGTAGTCGATTTGTTATTCAACAACCTCGTCATTCCAGATTGTTCCCACATTGTTTGCTACAGCGGGTTCGTCAATGTTTTTTGATATTCGAGGGAGCAGAACATCTGAGCAACACGCAGCATGACGTCATAGGGCTGCTCGTCAAGCTTTCATCCCGTTTCTCGCACACAACTTGAAGACAGCAAGACCAATGATTCCTAATGGTCGATGCCGGTAGCTTGGGTAAGCGTTCTTATCTACATCTTTGGCTTACAACAACGCCTTCGGCTTTAAGCGACTACCATTACGGACCAATGTCGCCAATCCTCAAGTCCTCGGACTTACGAGCGGGCCTCGTTGTTAGGGAACTTGAGGCCAATTCACCTCATCTGACTCCAATAAAATGATTCATATAAAGAAGGGACCTTGGTGCAGTAACACATTTCTTGTATGTCTCTTTTGGATGCCAGATCTCACGACTGGTGACCATGCCTCCTCCTAAAGATAAACCGAATCCTCTAGCAGCTCCAGGTTAGCTGAGCTCCAGCCTCACCGGGTGTTGAAGTTTGACCATTGGTTCAGGAGATGACTTTACCAAGACCCTCCGTAGCGAGCCATATCCTGCCATCGACTCTAGTAAGGCCAATCTCCATGGTAAATATATCTTCATTTGCGGTGCCTCAAAAGGGATCGGACGAGCTATAGCAGTATCTTACGCGAGGGCTGGAGCTTCCTATATTGCCATTGGTGCACGATCTGAGTTATCATCCACTGAGGCGGCCATCAAGGAGGCTGCAATTGCAGCTGGTAAGGCTTCGCCTGAGGTGCTACAGATCAAGGTCGATATCGCCAATCAAGGGAGCGTTGAGAGCGCAGAGCAGGAGGTCGGAAAGAAGTTTGGCAGGCTGGACATACTAGTGCACAATGCCGGTATACTCGGGGCTCCTGCGCCCATTGCTGAGAGCGATGCTAGCGCTTGGTGGAATACTTGGGACACCAACGTTCACGGTCCATACCTCGTGACTCGTGCATTCCTGCCATTACTACTCAAAGGAGGCGACAAACAAATGGTTTATGTGACCAGCGTGGGAGCTTGGGTCATAAGTCCAGGTCTAAGTGCGTATCAATCATCGAAGTTGGCTCTGTCACGATTCACAGAATTTGTGAGTGCGGAATATGCCGAAAGGGGGATTGTTGCGTTCTCCATACATCCAGGCAATGTTCCAGGAACAGACGTGTTGGGCCCTGGAGGCGTTCCGGATTCCTTAAAGCATGGTCAGTCCCCAAACAAGATGAGAAACTACCAGAATCCTGCTGACACCGACAAGTCTTCACAGAGACACCCGAACTTTGCGGGGACTCGATTGTCTTCCTGACAGCAGAGAGGCATACCTGGCTGACGGGCAGGTATATCAGCGCCACGGTGAGTTACAATTCTACTGAATGCCATCCCTCCTTTCCTACCCTATGATAAACGTTTCAAGATCAGCCTCATGCTCTTGAAAGAAATGCTAAATACGGATCGAACTAGTGGGATATGCCGGAGCTTCTCGCCAAAAAGGAAGAGATCATCAAGGGAGACAAGTTGAAAGCCAGGATGGTCTTATAACCGGCTTACCGCTTGCCGCTTGCCTTGATCTTCAGACTGGTCAGATTATTTATGTTGTAATTGGTTTATTTTCCATGCAACCAGTCTCTTGATGTCACAGAAAATATCTCTCAAATACTTGTACGAACTAACCTCCAATTCTGCTAATCTTAGGGCAGATTATTTATGTTGTAATTGGTTTATTCCATGCAACCAGTCTCTTGATGTCACAGAAAATATCTCTCAAATACTTGTACGAACTAACCTCCAATTCTGCTAATCTTAGGGCAGATTATGCCTCGCTCTTTGTATTTTGCTGCATGCTAGAGCTGCCGGAATGGATTGCACATTATTACAATAAATTCCGAAAGTCCAAGTCTGCTTTCTTGACCAATCTATCGAGATGGAAAAATCCCAAAATAAGATATGTGCCAAAATGATCGTAGATTCGCAGGTGCATTTGGTCTTACGGTGAAGACCATCTCGTGGAGCAGGCGCAGTCTGGAAGCTTTCTTGATTTCGGTCATCTTTGTGTTGAATTCACTGACAGGCTGATTCCCTCAGCGTTGCCGTACATCGAGGATCGGAATGAATTTGGATGTCATGGCTCCAAACGTTCCGGCCTTACCAGCATATCGACTCACATCGGCCTCGATCTTACAGCTTTCTGATGAGTGGGTAACATGCTATGGACTAGAAGTCTCCCCACCAGCCTGTAGAAACGACTTCATCGAAGCTAATGCCAACGGTTCAATGAAATAATAAAGGCTGATTTCTTACTGGCACGCAAGAGGTGCGCAACACACGTATCGTCAAGGAGATGCCGGAGACGGTGGCTTAAAGTTCCTTCATAATATTAATAAGCAACATGCCAATCATATCCAGCCATTGCAGCAATTTAAGCTCACAAAGATATATCCTGACAGTTCAAGGGCACGGACGAAGGGCGGAACTTTCCAAGATTCAGGTCTGTACCTTTTCTCACTGACAATGGCAACCTGACTTGTACTTGAGATCTCAGCAAGCATAGCTAGCCAAGTCTTGGATGTTTGTTCCTCACTCTAAGGCTTCGAAGAAGGTTTCATGCCAGGGCAATTCGGTGAGCAGGGTAATGGCTTTATGCTGAGGGATCTTCCTCGGTAGTCTCAAGTGAACCATGGGATCTAAACTACGTGCATACCGCTATCTTTGAGCGAATTCGACAAACATATGGTGGACTGTTCATATGGGTTCGTGCTCATTGCAATAACCTAGTATGGCATTCCACGTGGCTTTTAAAAAGGTGCTTATCGAGACACATTACCAAAATGCCGATGTTATCAAGTATGTGACATTTGGGGTCTGTCCGCTCAGTAGTACACCGTTTAATTGTTCCCCATTGTTCATTTGCATCAAGTGATTTCATAAACCCGTTTGACTAAGCGAAACATTGGAACAGAATGTTGTTGCCTGACATTCAATCTGATTGCTCGAACTCGACTCCCCTTCGTTTAGAACCAATGACGTGCATGAAGCATTGGCCTGTTGTTATCTCCCGCTCTGATGTCTATTGCTCGTCTGTCTTCAGTGGCTTGATTGAGCCCAAATTGCCAGCTGTGTCGCCAGCAATGCGATGGCCAGGTAATACTGCTTTGATGCACTATGTATTACGGACCAAATACGTCGCGGGTGAGAGTGATCGATTTACTCCTCACCCGATGCAAGAAGAAGTCCTCTACATCGACGGCCTCCCTGACATGCCCCTTGATCAAGCCAGTAAAGACGTGATGCCACTTACAGATCCGGAATCCCGATTATTCAGCCTCGACACCAGTTGCATTGGCACTGATCTTTTAGATTTCACTGATCCCACGCCTAGGCAGGTCAAAGGCAAAACGGCAATGTTTTGATAATCTCGACATCCAATAGTGATCGATGACATTCTCCATTCTGCCGAAGTTACTTCATGTTCAACTGATAGCCTTCCTTACAACTGATGGTCGTTATAATATTTGTCATTACTTCATGTAATGAAGATGACGGACGATATGAAGTTGCGGAACATTTCACTCTTTGCATAGTCGCTAAGCTGTCGCTCGAGACGAATGTGTAGAGTCGTGGAATCAGATCACCAATCTACAAACAGAGTTCATACTATCAATACGAAAAAGACCGAATTAGATACGTGAGTGTGACCATTGAATGGCTTCCACGCTTGTGCGTCCGATTTGGACCAGCGTGGAATCTATTTGAGGTCTACCAAGCCCACATACATTTGTAAGCCAGGGATCTAGCCCCTAAGCGATCATATTCCAGCCTTCCAATCCAGCTGTCGTTCGTTCCCCTGAGCTTTCCGAAAACATTTCCGCCTTTCCATATCACACCCTGTGGGTCGAGCTCTCTCGGAGGTATGCCAATTGTAATTTCCTTGTATCCAGGTCTTAGCTCCTTCAACTTCTCTTCCAAGAAATTGTTGAAGCCAGGAATTTGGGCTCCGCCTCCAATGACCATGATACTCATGAGAAAGTCTCTAGCTTTGCGATCATCACCACGAGCTCCATGGGCTATCGAGGTCAGTATGGCAGTATCGAGCGAGATCACGGGGAGTACGTCGTCCCGAGCAGAACTCGCGAGGATGTTCGTTGCGGTGTTATTCTCGCCACCAGGTGCGGGGGTATCGTCATCATCGGGTGCAGGGGAGCTGACTGCTGAAGGTAGCATACGTTCCGACTCATTCACCTTATGTAGTAGACTCGATCCAGGCTTAACTTGAGCCAGAGGCGTGTGTCCGTTTGGTGCCTCGCCATTGCTATCGCTGTTCAGCGGGACGAAAGGGCTTATGAGAGAAATTACGGCAGACTGTGCAGATGAGACAGGGTCGTTTGGTCCGCCTTCATAAATGTCGCGGGATCGGTCAAGGAGTTTGCGTCGGCCATTGAGCTTCTTTGAATTGCCAAAGATCGAGGGTTGGAAGTAACCTTGTGGGGCCAGTAGGACCTCATCGTATGTTTTGAAGGTGTACTTGCGGGTGTCTTGGCCAGAAGCTCTTAGATGGAACTCGAAAAGCTGAGGACTGATGTCACTTTCGTTCATGGTACAGAATTTGGTTTTGAGCTCTTCTGCAAGGAGGGAATCATATCGCCGGTTGAGATTTATCTCCTCATAAGGAAACCAATCATACAGCATCATCCTAATAAATGTCTCCGTGACATCTGCTCCACCATATTTCAGGTTGATTCGAGAATTCTCAACACACATGCCTTCTTCGACACAGCATACAGAAGTCTTTTGCGCTCCAACGTCAACAATGCAAGAAATAGAGTAGCCTGCACCAAATGTAGCTGCAAGGCTCTCTTGAATGAAACAGACTTTTCCGAACCCCAGATCTCTTATGAGCATCTCTAGACTTTGAGAAATGTAATGTCGCTCATATAAGTCAGGCACAATGAAGACGCATCCATATTGAGCCCAATCTCGTTTTCGCCGTAAATTCAGCTGTGACTTGATCGCTTCCTCAATGATTGTCGTAATGTCGTTGTAAAGGTCTTTTTTTTCGCTGTACTGCGATTCGTTGTACCAACCACGTTGCAGTGGCCAAAACAGCCTGTATCTTGGATTTGAATTGTCAGGGATTCTTAGAGCTTCCTTTCCAGTGAAGTAGCCCGGGGCCTCCTTCGGGCTGGATGGTAGTTCGGTCCAATCGATACGAAGGGGGTCGTTGTGCTCCGAGATTGTTTCTGGAGGGGCCTTCTTATTGTAATTGACGATCAATTCCTTGGAATTTGGCAAAACTCTCCTTTTGTTGGCACGCATGTGGACCTTCAGATCGGCGCACATTTTGGTATATTGAGTACTAAACTCTTCTCCAAACATTTTCTCCGGTCCCATCTGTTTGCCGTTGTCCATTTTCCTTCTTTTCGGACTTGGTTCACCTCCGTGCTCCTCGGACTCACTCATATCCCACTTTCTTGCGATGACCATCGGCACGGTCTTTGGCAAAGCATCACTCGCTAGCCCAATACGTAAGTTCTGACTTCCAGGATGTATAACGATGACTTTAGACCCCAAAGCATCTTGCCCGGTCAACGGCTCTGCTCCATCTTCCATACCAGCCTCATCGTCCATGTCGATATCGGCTCCACTTGGATTAGGATCGTTCGGCGGTGCCCCAGCAAGCTCGCGGTCTCGTTCTTTAGCCTTAGCTGTCATTCGTGTGCGCCGCTCTTCTTGCAGAATACGGAGTGGCAGAACTTGGTCTTCTCTCTTGAGGTATTCCGTGTAGTAGTTCTTTTGGTTTATCATGTTGACTTGGGGCCAGATTGTGAGATCCATGTTGTTATCCGTCCTTTCGAGGCCTGTGATAGACTTAGCTGATGGAATTCTCTACAGACCATCGTAAGCATCGCCCATACCTTCCTCTCGAAGGAGGGCCTTCCCAGACCTCTTTCCCACCATCTTTGCGCTTTGGTAGCTCTCTCGCTACAAAAGACTCTTCAGCAGTCTATGCCAGATCAAATTGCTATGTATGCAAATGTTTGTGAACGAATAACATGTTGCAGCCGCCTCGCGTGATTGGCGGAAAGCTCACCGCGTGGGACAACTTGATTTTTCCTCGATTGTCATCTAGACACCTGAGACCTTCACTTGACACATTTCACTCCTTAGTTCATATAGCTTACGTTTAGTGTACGCTCGCCCGAATAGAGACTCGATTTTGTCTCCGATATCGAGGACAATTTCTACAACCTTTGGCAGAAACTAAAGAGTTTCGTAACAGCCAGGGGAATAGAAGAGCATCGTGATGGGAAGCTCATTTTCCCGGATGTTTTCCCTGCTCTGGTCAAAAAAAGAGATAAGAATTCTAATACTGGGACTCGTAGGCCAAGTCATACAGCGTTGGGTGTCAACTCTCACTTTTCACAGGATAATGCTGGCAAGACTACACTTCTATACAGACTAAAGGTACGCGCTCGCCGCCTCCTGCATTCAAGTCGGATCAGATTGATGGAATCTTTTAGATTGGAGAAGTTGTCACGACGATACCGACCATTGGATTCAATGTAGAGTCGGTGGTATATAAGAATCTCAATTTCAACGTTTGGGTAGAGATCCTGCATCACTCCTGTCGCAGATCGATCGCTGAATGGTGAACTATAGGACTTGGGGGGGCAGACGTCCATAAGGCCTTATTGGCGATGTTATTATGCGAATACAGCAGCTGTGGTTTTTGTCATAGATTCTACAGATATAGAACGACTCAGTACAGCCGCGGAAGAGCTTTCAGCCATGCTGAATGAAGACGAGCTACGAGATGCAAGCTTGTTGGTATTTGCGAACAAGCAAGATCAGTCCGGGGCTAAAGGTGCAGGCGAGATCTCAGAGGCGCTACTTTTAGGGGAGCTGAGGGACAGAAATTGGAGCATTGTTGCGTGTTCGGCCATCGACGGGTCTGGAGTTGAAGAGGGGATGGACTGGCTTGTTGTATGTGCCCTTGCGCGGTCGTATTTGTGGTTCTCTATATCTGAAGAGCTAACACGCTAACATTCGAATAGCAAACAATAAACTCAGACTCATGAGAATCTTAGGTTCAATGTTTACGACCTACAAAGGACACTTACACGACCTCAGAAGATGGCAAGGATGTTGGGCGGGCTACTCTTTGTTAGCTAATATTGGAAAGAGAACATGGATCCTGACCTGGCAACCCCTCCAGGCACATTGCAAACTTCACTAGTAAAAAAGAAGGACCATCGATTATTCTTCTCGCAATAGTCGGAGAGCTTTTCGAGGTCAAAGAGCTCTCCTATGGGGCAGCCCCAGCCCGATAACAGTATCTCATGGAGGTGCCACTCTCTCTGAGTCGCTATATGCCCAGAGGGTCAGCCCCGATTTTTGCCAACCATATGGGAAGCATGTTACTTACGCCAACACTCGAAACTTGGTTGATCGCCAGCTACCGCGGCAAAATTCTCCCAGATCCACTACATCGTCTTGAAATCAGCTTTGCCACAACAAGGCCTACAATTGAATGACCAGATTCATCTGGATCAAACGCGCCTTACAAAGTTCTTGCCCTCCACAACACATTCGGCACAGGTATAGAACATGCAGGACTTACTTGCAGAACTCCCTCGCTTTGCTCCACCCCAGAAAGGGTAGGGGGAACTACCGCTGCATATGCTTCTGCCTGCTCTTTTGAAAGCTCGTTGAAAGCAGCTATGTAGCCCGAACGAACCATCAAAACATCTCCGAATCTGATCTCGGTCCCCTGTGCGTTAGCTACGGCTTTGAGCTGCTCTAGGGTGATCGAGCCCGTTTTGAATGGCTCATAGGCCAAGTTGTTAGCCAATCGCCAGGAGTGAAAGTCCAGCAGCACTCCGCGCCCGACGATTCCTTGCTCTGCCCATGCTTGCATCTCTCATCAGCCTTGGCAATGACTTTGTGCCCGAAGAACAAGCATACCGTGGATGCCATTGACATTCGTTGCTTCCTCGCGATGGATGTCATCAAGAGTGATACCATTGTAGAATTTCTGTTCTTTTTGATAAGCAAAGTGTCGCAGCCCGTCCCCTAACTATGGTCAGGATAACGACTCTCTACAAGCGCATTCTGAATCAGGTCGAAGTACACTGGCTAGAGCTCTGAGTGTTCAATGTCCACACATCGTCATTAACTACTCTTGGCGCTTTTTGATAGACCGATTTGTGGAAAGTCTGCCTCCCAAAAGATGGTTTAGACTGGGCATCAAGGGGCCAGTTGAGTGATATCCTATGCCAGATAAATCTACTTGCTCTCTATTTGCGGAGCCCACGAACCTCAAGCCGGTCTGGATCTCGTCACTCGCAGCCTTCTTCACTAGGCTATCAGTAAGTCTGTTCAACGTCCCTAGCTGATCATCGTCCTTGTAGAGCCCCCAGGCCGAGTACCTATCGGACGACAGTCACAATCTCAACGTGGATGTACAGTGGTAGCTTCTGAACTCACGGTGGATCCCCTTTTTGCAATGGGAGCTGCGAGAAGCTAGGTAGGCGGTTTGAGGATTCCCCCATATTCTAGACTTAAGATTCTTGAGGAGACCGGCCTTTTGAGGCTCAGGCCGAGGTCTAACGCTCGGTTTACTGTAGAATTCCTATATATCTACAGCAAGATCGACACGTGTGCAGAGAAATCTGTGAGTCAGGTGACTCTATGAATAGTCAAACAAAATGGAAGAGGCCATCATTGCAAAGTGATGCGTAAAGGGAGTCGACAGCACACACGGATGCTTGAGTTGTGCTTTAGCATGCGAAGACGTCATGCCAAGGCAGCCATGCCTTCAGTGAGTTGAGCGACAGCCATCCTTGCAGAAGAATCATTTGGAGAGATTTTCATTGACGTTCTCTGTAGCCTTAGAGAGGGGAAATCTTCAGGAGTGTTCAGATTGTTTGAAACCCAATGCAGAACAGTCACTTTTAGAAGCTCCTCGTGCACAAGAGTCATCCTTTGGCAGTGTAAAACTTAAATTGCGCGTGCTTTGGTTTCTCGCTTTGGCACCAAATTGTTTTCGGGAGCTGCTATGCAAGTATCATTCTGTGCCACAACAGGTTCCTAAAGCAAAAGACAATGGTGAGAGCGATGCCGGCTGGCCGGAGTAGTGACAGGCGCATTCATAATTCGGATAACAATACATAGGCATTGATGTATTCATAATGGACTGACAATTGGGGAGGCTGCAATACTGCCTTCAACAATGTCGGCCGGTTGCAGCTGCCTCTGAAAGAAATCCCGTCCGGTTGCAGATACCTCCGTAATCTCCGACAAATGCTAATCGAGTCATGTGTGCAGGGATTCACGACATTTGACTGTTCAAATTTTTGGAGTGAAGGTCAACACGAGCATCTAGCATGCTCAGTCTCACCAACACACCTCTCTGTCTTCTCACCACCAGCGCGCTCTACCCATTTTAGAACCTCATCCACTCGTCACGATATACACAACATGGCGAGTGCTCGTGGCTCGGCAGGCGTGAAGAAAACAACTCCAAAAGCCAAGGAGACAGTCCAAGCTCCTCCGGCGAATACATCAAGGAAGCGAAAAACCAATGATGATGACAACAAGCCAGCTCCTGCAGCAAAAAAGGCACGATCTACCCAGCAAGCACCTCCACCAAAAGCGAAGAAAGCGGCTGTAAAGCCCAAGGTAACGAAGCCCAAAGTAGCAAAAGCCGACGAAGCAAAGCCCAAGGAGAAAAAACCGCAAGCAACAAAGGCGCAGGCGGTAAAGCACACAGCAGCGAGGCCCAAAGTAACGACGCCCAAA
>JAABUP010010322.1_pt1 | contig 11068 bp, 11 predicted proteins | sample 5559201 | NCBI WGS metagenome assembly JAABUP01 (sample SAMN10711887, study PRJNA513373) | rock metagenome | isolation source: Antarctica rocks | place: Antarctica | reverse complement strand
TAATGGCTAGAATAGCTAAATCGCCAGTAAAACGGCCGCTAAATAGCCAAAATCAGCTATTAGCCACGTCGCACAGCTAGCAAATAGGCTATAGACTTAACATACTACTATTTGTTACATAGCGACTCTATCTATTAGGTCTTTGGCTTATTTACTAGCTGTGCGACGTGGCTAATAGCTAGAATAGCTAAATCGCCAGTAAAACGGCCGCCAAATAGCCAAAATCAGCTATTAGCCACGTCGCACAGCTAGCAAATAGGCTATAGACTTAACATACTACTATTTGATATATAGCGACTCTATCTATTAGGTCTTTAGCTTATTTACTAGCTGTGCGACGTGGCTAATAGCTGATTTTGGCTATTTAACGGCCGTTTTGCTAGTGGTCTAGCATTTTAGCCATTTGCTAGCCACCCTATATTTCACTATTAATAACCCTATAAATTTAGAGTAACGGGGGGCAAATAATTCCGTAGGCCATAGTGATTCTATGTAGATAATATAAAGTCTATATACCTTATGCTCGTGGTCTAATAAGCTATCTAATAATTAGTTTTTTATATGAGGAGTTGGCCGCCCGGGCGCGAGAAAACCACGCTACAACAGAGTATTTACAGGCACGATAGCTGAATGTGGAGGCCAAGCACTAGAAACCAAAAGCGTGGAGGACGGACCGATCTACGTGATCCTCATAGATTACAAGAAAGCATGCGCTCGTACTGGAAAGCAGTCGTGAATAGTACCGTACCAGCGCCCTAATACGTTTAATCATTTGTACGAGTATGAGTGCTCGAATCTGACTTGATTGTCGTGACGCCGTGATGCCATCCACTTTTAATCAATGTGTTCTCGTGTATGAGTCCTTCGCCATCATAGCGACAGCATTGTAGAAACGGTAGAATTTAAAGTTTCTTGGAGGAGAATTGCCAGACAGACTGGGTCAGTGATACTGATGAAATTTTCACAGGACTTTCTGAATGGCTGGACCAGAATCTAGATCCTTGCTTGAGCATTCTTTGTCAGACGAAAACGAATATGGAATGCGGAACGAGATTGAAACGTCCTCCTGCATCTCTGCCTGACCTTGAACATGGGTATAAAACCTGATCTCAATGTCAACTGGTAGATTCAGGTAGACTGTCTGTGAGCTCCAAGGACATTGAAAATTGACTTGGGTGCGCATAGTCAGCTATTTATGTTTTAGCAATACAATGATACTTGCGAACGCGTCCATGATGTTCATTGTTCTGAGCGTTTGGCACCGGTTTCAATGATGCGGTGGCATTCCCTGGTAAACTGAGCCCTAACCCTCACCCCTAACCCCGACCGCAAAGTGTTGTCCCAAGTGGAAACCTGACGGCATGCACCGGCACTTTTCACGGCTGTTTACTCTACCTTTCCACTCGGAGCCTTCTGCGGACTTGCTCGCGTCAAGTGTCGACCAGGGACACGTCAGCAGGGTACTACTCATGTGAAGTGCTGGTGTGCGTCTACATTCGTCGAACGTGAATTGTCTGTGCGGGAACACGATCTTGAAGAAAATCGTTGCGGTGGCTCAACGTGGCTCAGTTCAAGATTCCTTGGCAATGGAGGCGGCTCCGAACATGCTGCAGGACCTGTCTGCGCAATCAAGACAAGAGCTTCCTCCAAACGCCAAATTGAAAGACAATTCGCCGGAGAAGCTGCGTTTCGATGGCCAGAAGCTTTTCAAAGTGATGGAGGAGCGACCAGAAGCATCACGCAACGACTCCGGGGATTCCAACTCGTCCGACGATTTCTCAGTCAGTCTTGCCCATCAAGGCCATGAGCCAAGTTTCGATGGTGCAAGCGATGGTCCCGTTCAATATACCCCAGGCTCGACGATTGACGGCCTCACTCCTCTGACCGGCGATTCTTCAAGCCAACCCTCATGGAACTCTCAAAATTCGCAACGATCACGGTCAGACAGCCTGGGAGAGATGCAAGAGGTTCCTCCACCACCGGCCCCGACTGCAGTCGGGAGCCCACGACCTCAAAGACCTTCGGCTCCGGCACGCGTCCCTTCCAGTACATATAATCCGTCTCGAAAGCCAACACACTTACTATCATATCAAAGTAATCGGAATCGTTCGTTTTCCGGCACTCGGTTGCGGCGGGACCCGAATGCCCAGTACAAAGCTCAAGAGAAGGCCTACATACAGCAGCTAAGACAAGACCCATACAATGAGTACTTGAGCGAGGAGCCGTATACGCCCAGCTTAGGTTACAGCACGGATTCAGAGACAGAGGAAGAATCCCCTTCCTCAGATGTACATCTCGATGCCGATGGGAACTACGACCAAGACAGCCAGCTCTTCTTCAACAAGGATGAATTATTACCATCTTCTGAGGAATTGAAGGTGCCGCAGAATCGGGAAAGACTGGAATGGCACAGCATGCTGGCGTCCGTGCTGAAAGGTGACGTCGTGAAGCAAGAAAAACAGCGGCTGATAGGCACGACTGAACAGAAAGGAGAGAAGGCGCTTTGTAACGAATTATGGCTTGGCGTCAGGGCCAGGGTTTGCGGCCGAAGTGTACATGCTCAAAGACGAATGATCGACGAAGGCAGAGCAGGCATAATACCTGTCATCGAGAACATTATCGCGTTTCAGATCAAAGGAGAGACTGAGGTGGGGAAGCCGGCGACAAAGCAGGTATTGGACGTTGTGGAAAAAATCGAGCAGTGCGAAAGCTTGTACCCTACCAGGCAGGCGCTCGGGGAAGATATCGAGCGAGCTGCGTCAGATGCGTTCGTCGAGAGTTCAGAAGCAGTCCTATCATGGCATAATACTACAGAGCTCATCAATACGGAGCTAGCTGTCCTTAAAAGCTGGGTTGGTAACGAGGAGCTTGATTTTACCAAAGCGAAAACGTTGTCGCCTGGTGGTGCCGGGCTAAGTGACGATTCAACTTTTCTTGAGCGACTACACAAAGATGACGGGCTCACGGCCCTGCAAGGCGACGAGAACGGCAAGCATAGTGTGCTTTTGCCCGTAGCGGAGGTCATCAGGAAAGCAAAAGCAACCCTGATCAAGAACGCTAAGCAATATGCCAAGCGCCATCTACCCCCGTATATCGAGGAGCTCTTGACACTTATCAATTTTCCTTCCAGGTTGATCCAGGAGATTATACGCATGCGTCTGAAGTATGTCAATAAGATGAAAGATCCGGCATTATTGTCCCCAATGATGCAGACTTCGATGATCTCACAGTTTCAAATACTCTTGAAAATGGCGATTCGGATCAAGCAAGACTATACCATCATATCTCAACCAGAACCTGGTTGGGAGCTGCCTCCATGCATCGACGACAATTTCGATCTGGTGGTTGTTGACGCTCTGAAATTTTATTTTAAGATGCTCAATGCGAAGCTCGTCGGGAATAGAAACACCTTCAAGGAAGCCGAAATCCTAGAACAGGAATGGGACTTCTCGAATGAGATTGGACGATTCCTGGAGGGAGGCGATGTGGAAGTCGCAGAACAATTCAGTGGACTAACGGCCAAAGCATTACAGCGTCTTACGACTCACTTCGAGCGAGAATTGACTCGAAGACCCGACGAGAATGAAATTGACGTTGACAAGCGTTACAAACAGATATTAGACTCTGTTCGAGTGCGCCAAAGGAAATTGTTTAGATTCTCAAGGCTCCTTTCGCAGCGCTTTGAAAATGCCACAGAATTCAATATCTGTCTGGAGCCAAATCGGTTGCAAGTCTTGTATGACGCACTCATGGATTCCGGTCACTTCTTCATCACAAGCCCCACTTTTCAACATGACGGTATCTTCCTGATAGCGTCGCCATCTCTGTACGATCGGCCTCGAGACATACAATCGATCCTTGGAACGTCTACCAATCCTGACGAAATAGCCATGGAAGACCCTTCGAACCCCTACGTACTGATTGTTCGGCCGGACGAGCCGTTGTATTGGGATAGCAGGAAGCTCGAGATGAATATGCGTGCCCCGTCAATGGACATCAGACCCGGGCGGCTCCGCCTAGTGGCAGACGGATCGCTGCAACGGTTGCAAAATGCACGTTCAACCTTCCTTCAGGCCATAGGCCTGAAGCTGGACATTCTCACAGAGATGCGAGCAAACCTACCGAGGGTAAACATGGAGCTGGGAAAGATCAAGAAGACCGCCTATAAGCTCTCCAACACCATCATGGAGAGTGTCGAGATAATTCGAAAGCAGACCAAAGGCCTTGAAAATCAAGAGCTCATTCAGACCTGTTTCGCGTTTGCAACCGAATTTGGGAAACGTTCCGTGACCTACATGGATGTGAATAGGAGGATGATGAATAACTTGAAGCTCACTCGGCTGGCGCTTGATTGGGTGAGCTTCATTTGCGACGACTGCGTGGCACCAGATCGGAAGACGTTCAGATGGGCTGTGGTCGCACTAGAATTTGCCATGGTCATGACTCAAGGGCCTAACATCCTCTCCATAACGGATGACGAGTTCACCAGGCTTCGAACGAAGGTGGCTGGGTGTATGTCGCTTTTGATTGCACACTTTGACATCATGGGCGCCAGGTCAACTTTGGCCGCTCAGGCGGAAAAGCAAAGAGTTGAAGCATTGGCCGGTCAATTTCGGAAGATGGATATCAGCCGGATGAAGAACGATACCGAAGCATCGGAGCTTGTTCGGGAGCAGTGGCTTTTACATCTGAGGGAAATCGATGAGGCCAGAAGGCAAAAGACCACCGAACGACAGGCCTTGGGTCGTGTCATGGAAGAATCGAATGACGCTGATCGCTCGCTGACCTATCTCTCATCCTCCGCGACCAATGTCAGCATGCGCTGGCAGCAGGGACAATTTGTCGGAGGAGGGACATTTGGTTCGGTATATGCAGCCATTAACATTGACTCAGGATATCTCATGGCAGTCAAAGAGATTAGACTCCAAGATCCTCAGCTGATACCCACCGTAGCCGGCCAAATTCGTGATGAACAGGCTGTCCTCGAGGTCCTCGATCATCCCAATATAGTTTCATACTATGGTATCGAGGTGCATCGAGATAAGGTGTACATCTTTATGGAATACTGTTCGGGCGGCTCCTTGGCTAATCTTCTTGAACACGGACGCATTGAGGACGAAACGGTAGTCCAAGTCTACGCTCTACAGATGTTGGAAGGCCTAGCATATCTCCACCAAAGCGGTATTGCCCATCGAGATATCAAGCCCGAAAGTAAGCATTCCAGTCCCCCAATCCCCCTTTCCCACACACACCCACTAATCCTCTTCCCCCAGACATCCTCCTCGACCACAACGGCGTAATCAAATACGTCGACTTCGGCGCCGCCAAAGTAATAGCCCGCCAAAACAAAACCCTTCAACCCACCGAAGTCCCCTCCTCAACTACCGCCGACGGCAACTCCACCACCCCCGTCCTTCCCAAAGTACCCCAGAAGCAAAAGTCCATGACCGGCACCCCCATGTACATGTCCCCCGAAGTCATCAAAGGCAGCAACGAAGGCCGTCTCGGCGCCATCGACGTCTGGTCCCTCGGCTGTGTCATCCTCGAAATGAGCACCGGCCGCCGCCCCTGGGCCAGTCTCGACAACGAGTGGGCTATCATGTACAACATTGCGCAGGGCAATCCGCCGCAGTTGCCCAGTAGAGAGCAGTTGAGCGAGCAGGGCCTCGAGTTTTTGAAACGGTGCTTTGAGCGCGATCCGAAGAGGAGGGCGAGCGCAGCGGAATTGCTGCAGTGCGAATGGATTCGCAGTATTAGGCAGCAGGTTGTGCCTACGCAAGAAGCCGAGATGAGTCCTGGAGGAAGTGCGACTGGGTCGAGTTCGGCGAGCAGTTCGAGGCAGAATTCGGCGCAGTGGTAGTTGGGGTTCTCGTCCTTTCTGTCTTCCAGACCCCTTCCCCTCCTTATACCCTACCCACCATCAACCGCTTTCGCCAAACCGCACCCACTAGCGTTGTTTTCACCCTTTGTCCTGGAAATCGTTCAAACCTATTACCTATCACCTATCATCATACCCCCAAGCAACGAAAGCGCAGGCGCAACAGGCGTTCCCCGGGAATTTGGTCATTTATTGATTTTACTCAGCGAGCGAGCGAGCGAATGGGCATTGTACTAGCTAGCCTTCTTCCATCTTCTCCCCTTAGGGGCTTCCCCTTCGTTCCTTCCGAAGTCTGTATGGGAGAAAAGTGTTCCGATAGCCGGGCAACAAGCCGTCATCCTGCCGTTGCTATTAATTCTTACTATGATGAATCTTGTATAATACTGAGCCATGTGGAGAAAATGGAAACCCATCAAAGGATCCTTCACACGTGAATTAATCTCCTCACCTCCCACGGCTTCCCCCGGAGAGTCCCTCGTTATTTTGAATGTGCACCTCTTATCACACAGCCTCTCCTCGATCTAAGAGTCACAAATGGTCCAGTCGTTCGCAACATGCAAATACTGACACTAGCTTGAAATCAAGGGGGGAAAAAGACAGGAAAAAATCCGATAACCACCATTTCCTCATCACGAGCTTTCCACCGTTAGACGCAGCGAGATGCGATTCAAATTCATTGAAATGCCAGAAAGACGAAGAAATCAAAGCTAGGAGATACGGAGCACTTCAAGCTCAATTCATCTTGGCAGAAAGACTCTTTCTCGAAGCGAAAGCACCCGGTAGCTCATTACACATGTAAAGCGGCGTGGTGTAAAAGAATGTCCTGTCTTCTCAGCCCTCCCAGCCACCACAGCAGCCTCAGACATTAAATTCCCTATAGGTGTACAAGAACCCCACAACACACACAATCCAACGCCTCCCTTTCCTCCTTGCAAAAATAGATGCCGTTGAGAGAAACCAAATGATCTCTGGGGCCTGGATGTCCTCCTCTTTCCCTTTCGCAGCCAACTCCCGACGAAAGATGCCAAGTGTGATTGATGCTGTGATCTGCTCCCTGCCCTAATGCTTTGCTTCCAGCCAACATGATGATGAATAACGCTGATGAGGAAAACGAGAAAAACGAAACCAAACCCCATATCAAAAATGGGCCATCGAGAAGAGTATTGAAGTACAGTTATTGCCCAATTGCCAAGCTGGTGAGACGAGCACTTGCGAAATTCCGTTATAACACATATGCCAATCCATTTTCCATCGGTACAGCCATGATTCATTCTATATCGTCCTTGATGCATCTATTGCATCTTTGATACTGGCTCAATAGCCACTGCTATTGGGGTACCCTTGCCAGCCACCTTGCCCAGGTTGCTGCTGCGGCGCCTGCTGGTGCTGCTGTTGTTGTTGCTGATGTGGTGGCGGTGGCGCCCATCCTTGCATTCCCGCTTGCTGAGCAGCGGTCGTGGCCTGTTGCTGTGGTTGCTGTGGTTGCATGTATTGCTGCTGATGGCCTGGACTAGCCGTCTGGGGCGAGTACATTGCTCTGACGTTGGCCATGGCGGCAGCATTGCTATAGCTGGACGAGGGCCCACCAGGCATGCCGGCCATGGTTTGATAGTTTAGCCCGCCGTGCATGGAGCCACTGCTTTGGTTGTGGTGCAATGATGGCCGTGGTGGTTGAGAATGCTGTACATGGGGGGACTGAGAGGGGTGGTGCTGAAGGTTAGGTTGAGGTGTGTGCGGGGAGGGTGAGTACTGAGGCACTCCAGGGTGGTGAGAGGAGATTGGTGATTGATGAGGTTGTGGATGTGGTGGTGGGTGTCCCCACATTTGCTGGTTTGGCTGGGAGTAGCCGTAGGGCGGACCCGGAGCACCATGTTGGCCCGGTTGATAGGAGATGGAGGAGCGCTGTTGGTGTGAGAGATCAGGGCGGATAGATGACGGCATGCTGCTCCGAGCGGGAGACTGGGCATGAGGATTCTGATGATGCGGTGTTTGTTGGTGGTGAGACGAGTAGGTAGATTGGGGAGATACCATCTGGGATGATTGATGCTGTAGCATCGACTGCGGAGTATTCATCATCGTCGACGAAGGGAGGTGGGGTGATTGGGTGACGACAGGGCTTTGCTCAACTTTTTGCTGGGGAGTCGAGACGGGTAACTCAGGTTCCCTGTTCCAATGGTCCTTAAGCATCTGATCTCGAGTTGCTCGGTGCTGGGTGTGCTGCTTGTTCAACTCCGCTGCGTTGGATGCTTGGTGCATTACGTCTGTCGCTGGTGTCACCTGCGTGCGGTCTTGATACGGCGGGCCAGCCATCTCCTGCCTAGGCCTTGGTATATGGTTGTAGGCCTGCAGCCGCGAGTCGTCCAGAGTCTTCATTAAAGGAAGACCGCCCATCGGTTGAGGGTGCTCAGGGTCCATCGTCGCGTTGGCGTATATAATGTCCGCCGGAGGACCGTACCCAGACGAGAGGAGAGGATTCTGGTTAGCCTCTGCTGCAGCGGCCGCGTCCCTTGCTTTGGTAGCTCCAGGGCGTTTGTCACCCGCCATATCCTCCTCAGTGAAACCCTGCTTGACTGCCTTGGATTCCCAATAATCGTCTCGCACTCGTCGGCCTCCTTCGATTACTCTAGCACCAAATTGACGGAACATCGACTTGGCCGTGACGATGGCAATTTGACGCGACCGGTATGAATACGGCAGGATTTCTTGATGGATCAACTCATCCTTCTCCTGCTGTGTGGCGATGATCTTATGCAAGGATCGGTTCTTGTTGAACAGTAAATACGAGTCGCGGTAGCCAAGCACACGCGCACATTCCGTCGCCAGCATGAAACGCTTTTCGCCTCTATGTGCCACGTAGAACGTCCGCATCTTGAACTGCCGATTCCCCAATGGCTCTCCGGTTGGTGAAACTTTGCGCTCCCCTGCCTCGTCATATTCTCGTGGGATGTACTCATCCTGGTCGTAAGTCAATTGATCGGTCGTATGGTCTCTGACCGTCGGCAGGGCCTTGATCACAGGCTTTGTAGGTGTCGGCTTGGGTGGAGTGGTTTGGGTAGGACTGCTGCCTATGTCCTGTGGTAGACTTTGTGATTGCAGTTGAGGGGTCTGCCGCGGGTCTGCGCTCTCCTGATTGAGCTGTTGAGAAGGGACTGAGGGCGGACTGTCTTCAGAGCCCTTCTTCGGAGGCCTGCCGCGCTTCTTTCGCTTCTGGTCGTCTATGTAGTTTCCCCCATTAGTTGATGTAATTCGGGTATGTGCACCACACCCTCCTGCAAACCGACAAACCCTTCATGCTCGGTTGCATGCATATGGTGGCAATACGTACCATCTTCACCTCCTGCCCCAAATGGATCTCCTCCTTCTTCTGGAGATCGACTTCTCTTCAGACCTCGTGGGCTGGTCTGCGCATGGACGGATGACGACGGTGGCAAGACTGAGCCTGTAACAAGAGGAGTGGGGATTAGCTGAGGTACTTTTGCAGATGAAGGGGTCACAACGCGAGGCTTGAGGAGCCTCATCTGCCAATACATGTGAAGAGTCTCGCGGCTAGTCGCCAACAGAGGAGCAAACAAATGTCATAGCGGCGCCTATGCAATGGAGGAGCTTTTACCGGGTGTGTTCAATGCTGCTGGATTGATGGTCCCATCAACCATCCCACCTCCTCCTATGCCATTCATTGATGATGTCGCAGGGGCGGCGGCAGAGTACATGGTGGCCAGTCTGTCCAACCCTCAGCCTTGGCCGCGGCCAAGTCGTCGCACCAACGGCGCAGGTGCGCGATGGCGCCCACAGCAGGACCCGAGCGGAATGGCGACGGCGACGGCGACGGCGACGAGGGCAGCGGGAGCAGTGTTGATTCGGACGTCAGGCGCGATGTGTCGCATGCAGGCCAGTCGCGCAAGGAAAGCTTAAGACCCCTCCTCCCGGGCACTATGATACCCTTAAGGTGCGAGAAGGTGGAGGCGGACGGGTAGGTAAGGTAAGCTGCACGGTGTAGGATGGGCGGTAATGAACGGGTGGCCGCGATTGGTTTTAAGGATGTGTCTGGCTGGGCGACCCACGCGGGCATTGGAGGGTGTGGAGGGTGTTTGCTGCAAGGTCGCGGGGATGGTCTGGGTAGAGGGTCGAGTGGGATGTGACGGTGGCTCCGGCCTTTGGGCACTTTGCCTCCAATAATGATCCACAGATCCAATGATCGTGGGCATCGGTCGACGCCCCGAGGGAACAGGTCAGGATGGGGATGGGCACAGACGGTGGCGGGTGCTCGGGCGATGGGTAGAAGGGTAGTCTAGGTAGTTTCGGGCAGTCGATGGGCAGCACCAGGCAGGGTGCCAGTGCAAATCCGCGGATACGGTCAGAGGATGAGCTAAGAATACAAGGACCCGTGGAGCTATGGACGATGGATGTATATGGCCTTTGCCTCCAACAGGACGCCGTCTGGGAAGGGGAGCGATCTGACGGCGGTCGACGCTTCGAAGGTCGACGGTCGTCCGGGACCAACAGACACTGCAGGATGAAGAATAGGCCCGCGAGTGCTGGGCCACGCTCCAGGTGGATCGCAGCGACCTCGATGGGGAGGACGATCGTGCCCGTTGAGGTGGAAGAGATGACAAGTGTTCGGTGAGAGGAGGAAGTGCGAGGCTGTCATTGGGCCATGGAGACGGTCGACCGTCGTGGTGATTCTGAAACGGTGGGGTTTCTGACTCGCTGGCTCGTGCTTTCGCTGCACCTCGGACGAACGCGGGCTCGACAGCAAGGGAGAGAAACAGAAACGAAAGAAGGAAGAGGAAGAGCCGACGGGCAAGCTAAAGGTGTCGCACTGACGAGAATGTCTGGAAATCATCGATGGGTTTGGCCACCGACCAATGGCCGACGACATGGCTGGCGCAGTGGGCAGGATCGCCAGAAGGCTCAGAGGATCTAATGCTGCTCTAACAGCTGCAATGCGAGATGCCGCCTCCCTCCTCGTTCAGGCGGAACGAGGGCACACGCCGCTGCAGGCAGAAGCAGCAGAATTGGGACTGGTAGGTAGAAGCAGCGACTAACGTGCAGTTCGCAGCCTGTCCCGCCCACGCCCACCCCTCCCTTACAGCGAAAAGGGTCCCGCCGAGTGTCATCTGCCCTCACTCCCAAACGCTGTAGCCGCCGACGGGATGAGGCTACGAAGGGGCTACGAAGGGGCTACGAAGG
>JAABUP010010321.1_pt1 | contig 11069 bp, 4 predicted proteins | sample 5559201 | NCBI WGS metagenome assembly JAABUP01 (sample SAMN10711887, study PRJNA513373) | rock metagenome | isolation source: Antarctica rocks | place: Antarctica | reverse complement strand
ACCACCTCGGCTCGCCGTAGCGGTGCGAGGTGCTTCGATGCTTCCTCGAAGGTCAGCATGGCGAAGCCGAGGTCAGGGAAGATGCGCCGAACGCCTGCGAGTAGCGTCCCGGACCGTTCGAGGTCGCGAGGCGTAGCGATCAGGAAAGCCTTCCTGACGACCTGGGCCACCCTGCCCCAAGCTGCCTCCGTGAACAGCCGATCAGGGCTGAGGCTCTCGAGATGGGGACGCAATTCGTAGCGGCCCACCGTGACTGGCCCCGCGTAGACCGCTACGTTGCCCATAGAGCCATACCAGTGAAGGCGGACGCGATATTTGCGGCCCGGCTCGAGGTCTGCGCCCGCCAGATCCAGCACCGGCACGAAGCTGTTGTCCGTGACGTGGGACAGATCGAGGGCGTTTCTGAGCAACGGGTCGTCGGTCGGCCCGAGCAACTCCACCGCGACATGTCCCTTGACGCGCTGCTCGAAGGTAGCGAGTTGCACCCTCAGGATCCCGGACCGCCGCACCGGCGCGACGATCTCGAATTCGAAGGCTTCGCGGAACTTAAGCGCGTAGGGTTCGAACAAGGACGCCTCCGGCCCGGGCACGGTCGGCCAGGTCGACCAGAGCGCGTCGTCCTGGCTCCAATCCAGCCGGTACCGCGGGAGAAGGCCACCTTTGACCGACTCGATCTCGAACTCGCGATCGGAATTGAACCCCTCGAGCCGACGGTGCGGTATCAAGGGACCGATCTCCGGGACGGCGGCGTAGAGTGCGATCTCGTTTCCGGGATCAGCGGTCAGCGCGAGTTCGACCCAATAGTCCTGCCCCGCTTCCAACGCGACGCCCTGCAGGTCCAGAACGGCTTGGAAAGCATTGTCCTGAAGCGTCGTCAGATCGGTGCTCGCCGAAGCCAGTACGGTGCCGAACGGTCGATGCAGGCGACAAGACAGGCTGCCGACGTTGATCCGGCGATAGGTCCCGACCCTGACGGCGAGCGCCGCGAGATCGGTCTTCGGCGCGGTGATGCGGAAGCGGCAGGCCTGATCGGTTTCAAGCGGGACGGATACGAAGGCGCCATCCGTGTCGCCGCCCGGTTCCTCCGACCAGCGGATCGCGCCCTCGTTCCAGTAGACGCGATGGCGGATCTCGAGCCCCGCGCTCGGTTCCGCCGTGATGCCGGCCCGTTCCGAACCGCGTCTCAGCCCGGCGAGGATCGAACCAATCGAGGGAAACGGTAGGCCAGGAAGTCGCTTCAACATCGCTGCCTCATACTGTAAGCCGCGCCGGCACATCAAGGCCGGCCACGCCCCTGCACATCCCCGCAGGGCGGATCAGGGCCGGATCGCCCGCCACAGGTCATCGCCGCGGCCTCGCCCCGCCCTTCCTCGCGTCGCGATTGCTTGCATTTTCGACTGCCCGCCGGCCAACTGGACCCGATCCTGACCCGCTCCTCGCGAGCCTTCCCTATCGGAACCCCGTCTGTTAGAACCAGCGCGCAGTCGGTCGGACCACACCGGCAAGTTGATTTAGTTGGAAGAATCCATGTGCGGGATTGCTGGACTTTTGCAACCGACCCATCGCGTGCTCGCCCGCGACGAGGCGATGCAACTGGTTCAACGGATGAACACATCTCTCGCGCACCGTGGTCCGGATGCGGACGGAATCTGGAGCGACCCGGACGGGCGCTGCGTGCTCGGCCAGCGCCGCTTGAGCATCATCGACATTTCGGATGCCGGCCGGCAGCCTTTCGCAAGCGGCGACGGGCGTTGGATCCTGACCTTCAACGGCGAGATCTACAACTTTCAGGACGTGCGCGGCGAGCTCGAGCGTGCCGGAGTTCGATTCCGCGGCCGAACGGACACCGAGGTGCTCGTCGAAGCGATCGCGTTCTGGGGCATCGAGGCCCTGCCACGCCTCGACGGGATGTATGCTTTCGCGGCCTACGACACGCGAAGCAGGTCGCTCTTGATAGCGCGCGATCCGTTCGGCGAGAAACCGCTCTATTACAGCATGCTGTCGTCCGGCACCCTCGCCTTCGCCTCGGAACTCCAGGCGCTGGAACAGCTTCCAGGTTTCGACGCGTCCGTGAGTGTCGATGCGATTGCGGAGGTGTTGAGCTTCCAATACATCGGCGCTCCCCGGTCCATCTATACTGGGACAAAGAAGCTGCCGACCGGGCATTGGATGCGCGTCGACGCGAGCGGCGACACCCAGATCCGACGGTACTTCCAGTTCAGGCCGGGGTCCGGGGGCTTCACGCATCGCCCCATGGGTGATCTCGCGGACGAACTGGAGGATCTGCTCACCGTTAGCCTGAAGCGCCGATTGTTCGCCGACGTGCCGCTCGGCGCCTTCCTGTCGGGAGGCGTCGACTCCTCGACCGTCTGCGCCATTGTCCGTCGTAAGCTGGATTTGCCGCTGCACACGTTCTCGATAGGGTTCGAGGGCTCGTCGGACAGCGAGCATGAGGTCGCTCGGCAATTTGCGGCGCACCTTGGCACCGAGCATCGCGATCAGCTCGTCGACCCGCACGGCTCCGAGTTCCTGCGCGATATCGGGAAGATCCTGGATGAGCCGAATGCGGACAGCTCGTGCCTGCCCACCTACCGGCTCTCGGCTTTTGCTCGGCAGCACGTCACCGTCGCGCTGTCGGGCGACGGGGGCGACGAACTGTTCGGCGGCTACGGCCGCTACTTCTCGACCTTGGAAGAAAGCGAGCGCGAGGCAGCGGGCGAACTGCCGGGCTACAGTCCGGGCGGCGTCTATTATGGAAACCGGATCCTGGTTTCCAGCGACGAGCATCTGCAGGACTTGTTCGGCTTCATGCCGGCCGGTTTTGCCGCCCACGTCAACGACCTGCGCGGTGAGCTCGACCGGGCGCCGCGAGGCCATCTTCTGTCGCGCATGCGGCAGAGCGACGCCGCCAACTACATGCCCGGTGCCGTGCTGCCGAAGGTCGATCGGATGAGCATGCAGCACGCGCTCGAGGTGCGCACGCCGTTCCTCAACGTGGCGCTGGCGCGGTTCGCGGAGCGCCTGCCGGACGAGTATCTCGTCAGTGAGGGGCGGGGGAAACTGATCCTGCGCGAGGTCGCCTACCGCTATCTGCCGCGCGACCTCATCGACATGCCGAAGAAGGGCTTCGGCCTGCCGATGTCTGATTGGGCGCGCGGGAGCCTGCTCAATCTCGGCTCCGAACTCCTCGGCGGCGACGCACGGGTCATGCCGCTGTTCGGGCGGGACGGGCTGGCGAGCTTCATGGAGCGGCAGCGACACCCGAACGGTTTCTCGACTTATCAGCTCTGGGCCGTCCTGATGCTGGAATCCTGGTTTCGCCACCATCCCGCAAAGGTGCCGGACCTGACGGAAAGGCGGCCATCCCGGCCGCTGCCGGCCGGCGAGGGATCGCTCTGGGCGTCTCAGGTGTCGCGGACCGTCTGGCTCGCGGATCGCGGCGATCGCGACCGCGTTCCGGATGTCGATCGCGGGCCCGGCTGGCGGAAGGCATTTCCCACTCTCAAGAATCGCGTCGTCGAACTCGTCAGCGAGGACCAGGGATGTTTGGTCGAGCCCGAGCACGTGCGGCTGCCGGATTGGGGCATGCCCCTGTCGGCCGATGAGGCGGCAGCCGCGAAGGCGCTCGAAGGCGCGACCCTGGCGTTCCTCGATCCTGAGGCCGAGGGGCGCCTCGACTACCACGAGATGGCCAAGCTCAGCACGGTCGGCGTCAGGCGAGTCGTCCTTGCATCCCGCTTCGTCACGTACCGGGTCCACGAGATCGATCTGAACAGGAAATCGTTAGGCCGCCGCATGTTCCATACGGCGCTACTTGCCTTGCGTTCGGTGGGCGTGGTCGCCACCCGTCGCGCGTTCCGGCTGCCGCTGCGCGCTCGCCCGTTCGAGGTGCTGCAGGGCATGTCCTGCATCTCGCGGACGCTGCCGCGCCTCACCGCCATCCCGGATGTGGATTTCTACGACCGTTACATGGTGTTCGAGGGCATGCGTCAGCTGCCGCCGATCCTGACAGCACACGGCGAGATCGGACACGACGTCGGAGGCCGCTATTCGATTTGGAACCAGCGGCTCTATTTCTCCCCGACGAGCCGCGAGCGGCTCTACACCCATCCGTACTGGGTCGTCGAGAAAAGCGAGGCGAATCGGAACCGGCTTCAGTTCTCGCAGCGCACCCTGTGCATCGATATCGATGAGGCCGACGCCGTCCAGTTTTTGGGCCTTTACGAGGACGACGCCAAGCACGAGGATTTCAGGCTAACCCGCGGCGACACGGTCGTGGTCTGCACTCACGGGCTGTCCCCCGGCGGCGCCGAGCGGCAGTGGGTCTATCTCGCGCTAGGATTGAAGCGCGCGGGCTACGACGTCCATTTCGTCATCTACGACGAGCCGACCGGTGACAACGCTCACTACCTGCCCCTGATCGAGGCTTCCGGGATCACGCTCCACACGGTTGATCGCCAGTCGCCCCTGGTCTTGCTGAACACGCTCGCCGACGACCCGCGCATGGCGCGGTTCGTGAAGACCAGCATCCTGGACGACATCGACAGGTTCGTTCGCCTCGTCGCCGTTCTGCAGCGGATCAAGCCCAAGGTCGTCTATGCGCAGCTGGACGATCCCAACATCTACGCCGGCTTCGCGTCGCTCCTGGCCGACGTGCCCCGCGTCGTCGTGTCGTTCCGCAACTACAACCCGACCAACTTCTCCTATATCTTCAAGCCTTGGTACCGGCAGGCCTACGCCATGCTGGCTCAGTCCAGCCGCGTGCTGTTCACTGGCAATTTCGAGGGCGCGAACAGGGACTACGAAAGCTGGATCGGACTGGAGCGAGGACGTGCGGCCTGCATCCCGAATGCGATCAGCCTGGAAAGCTTTCCACCGCCAGATCGCGAACAATCGGCCGAACTCCGGCGCGACCTGAAGATCCTGCCGCATCAAAAGGTCGTGCTGGGCGTCTTTCGGCTCTCAAGCGAGAAGAACCCCCGGCTGTTCCTCGACGTGTGCCGACGTCTCATCGCCACCGACGAGGAACTGCGGGTACTGCTGGTGGGCGTCGGGCCCATGATGCCTTCGCTCGAGGAGGAGATCGGTCAGTTCGGTCTGACGCACTCGTTCACCTTTCTCGGACGGCGCAGCGATGTGAACGCGCTCATGACGATCGCCGATCTCCTTCTCCTGACGTCCGATCGCGAGGGTATGCCCAACGTGGTCATGGAGGCGCAGTTGATGGGCCTACCGGTCGTGGCGACCGATGCCGGGGGGACACGCGACGCGATGGTGCCCGACGTCACCGGCGTGGTCTGCCCGATCGGCGACGCTGACGCGCTTGTGGCTGCCTGCAGCCGGCTGCTGGACGAGCGGGACCTGGCGCGCCGCATGGGCGAGGCCGGCGCCCGGCACGCCCGGACGGACTTCAGCATCGCCGGGATGGCGGGGCGCTACGCGGAGGTGGCCGGGGCCGTCGTCCGCGTCCTCGACCCCGTCGCTGCCTGAAGGGCATCCAGCCGGGGAAGGGCCAGCGGACCTCGCCTGTCCATCGCGGGCCGGGGGTCGGCGAGGACGCCCCCGCTGTATCCTACCCAAACCCTCCGTTAACATCCGTCGCGAGATCGATCCGAGGAAAGCATGCGTGTAGCTGTTATGGGGGCCGGATACGTGGGCCTGGTGTCCGGGGCATGCTTCGCGGATTTCGGCCACACCGTGTGCTGTGTCGACAAGGACCGGCGCAAGATCGAGGCGTTGAACCGCGGCGAGATGCCGATCTACGAGCCCGGGCTGAGCGAACTCGTGCTCAAGAACGTGCGCGAAGGCCGCTTGAGCTTCGTGCACGAACTCGCCGGTGCCGTCGCGGAGGCGGAGGTGGTGCTGATCGCCGTCGGCACGCCGTCGCGCCGCGGGGACGGCCATGCCGACCTGTCCTACGTCTACGGAGTGGCGCGGGACGTCGCGGGGGCGCTCGGGCGCTACACGGTCGTGGTGACGAAGTCGACCGTCCCGGTCGGGGCGGGCGACGAGGTCGAACGCATCATCCGCGAGGTCAATCCCCAGGCCGACTTCGCGGTCGTATCCAACCCCGAATTCCTGCGGGAAGGAGCGGCCATCAACGACTTCAAGCGTCCAGACCGGATCGTGATCGGCACGCGGGACGAGCGGGCGATCCGAGTCGTCGAGGAGCTTTACCGGCCGCTGTACCTCAATCAGGCGCCCTTCGTGCTGACGGGCCGGCGCACCGCCGAGCTGATCAAATATGCCAGCAACTCCTTCCTGGCGATGAAGATCTCCTTCATCAACGAGATCGCCGATCTCTGCGAGAAGGTGGGTGCGGACGTGCAGGACGTGTCCCACGGCATCGGGCTCGACAACCGGATCGGCGCCAAGTTCCTGCATGCCGGGCCGGGCTACGGCGGATCGTGCTTCCCCAAGGACACGCTGGCGCTGATCAAGACCGCGCAGGACGAGGGCGCGCCGCTCCGCATCATCGAGACGGTGGTGTCGGTCAACGAGCAGCGCAAGCGCGCCATGGGGCGCAAGATCATTCAGGCTTGCGGCGGCGACGTGCGTGGCAAGACCGTCGCGCTGCTCGGCCTGACCTTCAAGCCCAACACGGACGATATGCGCGACGCGCCCGCCCTGGCGATCGTGGCGGCGCTTCAGGATGCCGGCGCCCGTATTCGCGCCTACGACCCGGAAGGAATGGAAAGCGCCAAGGCGCTGCTCGAGGACGTGACCTACTGCCAGGACCCATACTCCTGCGTGGACGGTGCCGACGCTGTCGCGATCGTGACCGAATGGGACATGTTCCGGGCACTCGACTGGGAGCGGGTCAAGGCGGGGCTGAGGAACGCCACCCTGATCGACCTGCGCAACATCTATCGCCCGGGCGAGATGGAGGCGCGGGGCTTCACCTACGTCAGCGTGGGCCAGGGTGGCTGAACACGGTCGGGCCGCTGGACGGGTCGCCCAGGGCCGCGACGGCGGGCCTTTCGGTTCCGACGAGATGCTGAGAAACGACGCCCGATGCCGATAAGCGGCGACAACTCGAACAGGGTACGGTTGGAGCGGCTGCGCCGCCGCGCCGTCATGGCCTTCGACTCCGTGATCGTTCTGGTGGCCGTGGCTGTGATCTTTCTCTTTGCCGCGGCCGCCATGGCGCCCCGCTTCAAGACCTCCGTGGCGACCGACCAGATATCCGCCGAAGGGGGACATGCCTTCACGTTCGGACCTGGGTTCGAAGCTCACTGGCCCTATGCCATCCCGAGCCACCCGGATTTCACGCTCGCGCCCGACGACATCAAGGTTACGGAGAACGGCAAGTTCTTCGGCACGCTCGAACCCGCGCACGACACCATTCGCCAGCTCGGCGACGGCCGATTCAACTCCTGGCAAGGCACGATCTGGTTCTCGTCCAGCGACAACACGGATCCACGGATCAACGGCCGGGTCTATGGCGTGCGGGTCAAGGCCCGATTGGCCCAGTCCGCCGCGGTGGCCCGCACCTGGAGCCTCGCGATCCTTGCGGTGTTGATCCTGTGCAGGGTCGGTGCCCTGATCTGGATGTACGTCGCTCGGGTGATCGCCCGCGCCTGGACTCTCGGGGGCCGAGTATTGCTGATCCTCTGCGGGATCGGTGCTCCCCTCTGGATCTACGTCGGCCGGACGATCGTCCGCCCCTGGGGCTGTTGGGCGCTCGCCCGCCCTTTACGAGCCGGAGTGGCTGCGACCGCGCGAGCAATGCAATCCTGGCTGGTCGTTTCAGTGCGGCTCACCCGGCAGATCCCCCTGACCTTCGGGAGGACTTTCGCGCTCATTAGCGCCGTCGTGCTGGCCGTTTTCTGCTGGCAGTGCCTGATCCGGCCGATGCCGCTGATATTTGGGCTCGATGGTTTCGGTTATGTCCAACCTGGCATTCTCTGGAAAGCAGGGCGTGACGTGGCCGGGCAGTCGGGTCGCGACCTGGGATATCCAGCCCTAACCGCGCTGGCGTTGTGGCTCGGCTCATTGAGCGAGATCCCGGTTCTGCAACTCTTAATCGTCATCGCCGGCTTGATCTGCATCCTTGGCGTGCTATACCTGATGCTCGCGGGTGCCGCGTCGCGCCTCAACGGCCTGTCGATGATCCCGATGTGGGTCCTTGTGATCCCCGCCTGCGCTCTGGCGGCGTCCTATTGCATGCTCATGCTCAGCCACGATCTCTTCGTCCTCGATATTTACAGCGCGACGGCCGAGGCTCCGCACTTCCTGCCGACAGCGCTGACGCTGCTGCTGTTCGTCGGCGGGTGGACCGCCAACACACCGGTTCGACGCGTGGCTTTCCTGATGATGGCGGTGGCATTTGCCTACTTGTCAGTCATGGTGAAGCCGCATACGTCGGTAGTGCTGGTGCTCTGCGCCGCCAGTTTGCTCATCGTCAGCCTGAGGGAATTCCGGGCCTTTCGGTCGCCTCTCATCCTTTTCCTCTGCGCGGTGTCGGCGGGCCTACTCATTGAGGTGCACCGGCTCGATACCTGGGTCACACCGCCACACGACGATTTCGGTCCCAGGACACTCTTCTGCAACCACCTCGACGTGGTTGAGCCCGTCTTCGACACGTCCACCTTGGAGCGCGCTCGCATCATGGAACTTCTGCACGGCGTCCTGGCGAACCCGGATCGCTGGCCACTGATGGGCTACAATGGCGATCATTGCGTGTACGATATGGCCTTCACGGATGCGATCAACGCAGCGGCGAAGTCGGATGGGCTTTCGGCGGCGGCTTGGGAGGGACGGGAGTTCGCGAAGGCCATCCTGAAGAACCCGGTCGCATACGGTCGCGACGTCGCCAAGCAGATCGTATACTTCATGGTCCACCCAGTCGATGATGTCGACATAGAGATCAGGAGCGACATCGCTGACGACGTTTGGGCAAGGTTCGCGCCCTTCCAGAACCTCATCCGCATGTCCCGTGCTCAGTTCAAGGTCGACGTGTCCAACTGGGTGCCAGCCGCTTATCCTGTGTCAGCGTCCCTCGCCAAGGATCTCCTGCGGAACATCGCGAACATCTTTGCAGCCGTTACGCTCGGCAGCACGATCCTGGCGTTGTCCGTCATGCTTTTCCTGAGGGGCAAGGTCGACCTTCGACCGGAGATCACCATAGTGGCGACGGCGTCCTTCACGGCGGCATTCGTGATGACGACGGCGCTTGCCCACACGTTCGACGTAGGGCGATATCTCACAGATATCCTTCCCTTCAGCTTGCTCTGGTTGGTGATAGGGGCCGCCTACGTCGCCCATGGTCTGATCCTGCTGAGCACTCTGGCTTTTCGTCAGGACCGTCGCCCTTCGGATACGGGCAGCGTGCCCCTGTCCACCCCCGGGGCGCGCGAACGCGCGGCCGGTGCGGTTAGGCCGGGCAGCGCGCGTCGCGCCCCGCAGGGATCCGGCCGCAGCGCCGGGTAGACCTCCGGCCGGATCCCTGCGGGTTGATCGGGGTTTCGACGGCACGCGCCAGAAAGCAGGAAGCATGGCTTCGACGACTTCGAGCGATATAGCGGACCTCCGCTCAGGCTCCTGGCAGCCGGCGGCCGGCGCTGCCACGGTCGCCCTCGCGGGCCCGCTACTGATCGTGGCGCTCTGCTGGCTGCGTTCACCGCAGATGATGGTCCAGGGCCGCTTCTGGGCGGAAGACTCGATGTTCATCGGCCACATGCTGGCCAGCCCTTCACTCCCGGAGAAGGTCTTCTACGTCTACAAAGGCCATTTGGAGATCATCAGCTCGCTGACCCACGCAATGGCCAGCTATCTCAGCCCGAAGATGGCGCCTCTGTTCACCGGCTCCGTCGACCTGCTGATCGAGTGCACCCTCGGTTACATCCTGGTCTCATTCAGGCGGGATTTTTCGATACCGCTGCTCCCCGCGCTGGCGATCTGTGCTCTCCTGGTCGTGTCGCCCTCGGCATCGGAGCACTACCTTAACATCCTGAACAGCCAGTGGCTGACCTCCGCGATTCTGTTCCTCCTCATCAACCTCCCGGAGCGCAGGTTGGAGGGGCACGCCATCGCGATCATATCGGCATCGCTGCTTCTCGGTCTGTCCGGGATCCCATCTTCCGCCCTCTTTCCCACAGCGCTGCTCTACGCCGTCCGCTGGCGATCTCGGCCCCATGGGCTGATCGCCGCAACGCTGCTGGTCTGCTGTCTGATCCAGGGCGCCTTGATCGCCACCCATGCATTGGGGAGCAGGTTCCTACCCGTCAACCCCTCTGTCTATGTCGTCGCTCCCTTGCTCCAGGTCGTCGTCAAGCACCTGATGGGCGTGGATGCGGAGAACAATCTGGCAGCCTGGTACCGGAACGGGCCCATGATGGTGGGCGCCCTGTCGTCCTTTATCGTCCTGCCGATCGGGGTTCTAGCCTGGATGGCGAGGCGGATCTATCGGGACAGGCTGTCCGACACGGGGCTGCTGCTCGTCTCCTTTCTGGGCGTGACGCTCTTCAACGAAGTCGGCGCCGTCGGCGATAGGAACAATATGGTCGGCGTCTATATGATGCGATACTTCTTCCTGCCTAGCTTCATCGTCGCCATGATCGTGTCGAGATCGACCGGCACGGCGTACCTCCGAGCGATGTCCCTGGGCCATTGCGCGCTTTACGTCGCCCTGACTGTCAGCACCATCGACTTCTTCGAGAACGGCTACAACGACAGCCTAGTCACGTTTCAACACTCCTGGCGGCGGGATATCGACGGGTGCCGGACGCATCCGAGCCCGTGCCGGATCGACATCAGCCCGGGTGGTTACGAGATCGAGTTCCCGGCGAGGGCGCCTTGATACGCTCGGCTAGGCTCCCCCTCGAGGGCGCACTCTCCGGTGAGAAACCGTAGTACCAGGGCCGCGCGTCTCTTCGACGACCCGGACGCCGCGCGTGGGCTTCCCGGCTCAGGTATGTTTTCGTTAACGACGTCGATCCGTTATTCACCGAGGCGAGGGCAGGATGGTTGCAGGGCTGTATGGCGTGTTCGATCGCGGAAAAAAGCGATTGCCCGCCGGGAAGGCGGGCGGGCAGGCGCTCGGCCGGAGGATACTCGTCTGGTCTATC
>JAABUP010010320.1_pt1 | contig 11070 bp, 13 predicted proteins | sample 5559201 | NCBI WGS metagenome assembly JAABUP01 (sample SAMN10711887, study PRJNA513373) | rock metagenome | isolation source: Antarctica rocks | place: Antarctica | reverse complement strand
ACTCCGGGCAAAGCCCGATCACCCGGGCCTCGGGCAAGAAAACCGTCGTCCTCGCCCGCTACGCCACCAACCGCCGCCTCGGCGCAGCGCTGCACCTGCAGGCCTTCGCCGCGCTCGGGGCGTCACCAGGTGCGCGGGCCTACTACGACGCGCTCCGCAACCGAAACATCGGCCACCACGCCGCCTTGCGGCAACTCGCGAACCGCCTCGTCGGCATCCTGCACGGCTGCCTCAAGGCCGGCACCGTCTACAACGAACACACCGCCTGGGCACACCACAACACCGACACCGCTACCGCCGCCGCTTGACAAAATTCACGATGGGATGTCTGTCAAGTCGAGCCCGGACAGTGCCGCCGTCCCCCCGTAGACCTTCGTGAGGTCACGAATTTCCAGCAGCGGCTCGGACGCTGCCCGGTCGTGACGGGTTGGGCGCAGCATCATTTGGCCACCTGGGCGCAGCATCTACTGCTGCTTCCACAACTTGTTGTACACGGATGCGTAATCGAAGTACTTCGTGAAGGCGCCGACCCCTGGTCTGGGGCACGTCGTCCTTCGTGTACAGGTGCGCCAGATATGGGAGCTTCGCCGGCTCGACGTACGGGCTCTTGTCCACCCCTCGGATCACCTGATCAATTGCCTGATACATCACCAGCTGAGGATCGACGGAGCTGAGCATCTGCATAGAGCCGTCATGAAGGGTCTGCAAGTTCACCGAATCCGCGTCGTCGGCATAAATTTTGATGTCGCGGCCCGAGCTGGCGACCGCCTGTACCGCCGAGGGCATACCGATCGAGTACGGCAACACCAACGTGTCCATGTCGGGATTGCCGTTGATGATGCCGGTCAGGATGTTCGCTGCCTTGGCGGAGTCAACGGCGTCGGTGACTTGCCACGTCACGGTCTTGGCCTTGCAGGTCGAACATCCCTGCACGACGCGTTCAAGGTTGCCGATTTTTCGGATGACCGCGGGGTAGGACTCGTCATTGACGGCAACCACGTTCGCCTTGCCGGCACTGTTGGCGACGATGCCCCAACCGAGCAGCTCTGTGGACAGACCGTTCGCGTAGTCGGCGGCTGCGTCAAACTGGCCATTGCCACCCGTGGGTGTCGGGTCACACGTCGACAACGTCACGATCCCGGCCTGGCGCGCCTGCTCGAGCTTGTCCGCGATTTGCGTGGCGGTGATGCAGATCCCGATGATCGCGCTCGGGTGCAGGGCAAGCGCGCTGGACATCGCCTGATTGATGTTCTGGATGTCGGCTGAGCCGTTGATGTTCACCAGCGACGTCTTGAAGCCGTTGGTGTCAGCGATCCGCGCGCCAGCCTGCGCGGTTTCATTGCAGATCGTCGCTCCGCAGGAAACGAAAGCGATGCTCTTGCCCGTCGGTACCGGCGGTGTCGCGGTAGGACCGAGCCAGGTCGTCATGGCCTTGAGCTGGTCGCCGGGCGTGAACTCGTTCGTGGGTGCGTAGACCACCCCATGCTGAGCTTCTTGGGTGATCTTCTGCGCCATCTGGACGTAGGCGTCACTGGAGGCCGCCGGGGTGCTCCCACTCGCCGACGAGCCTGAGCTGTTGCCACAGGCGCTCACGCCGACGGTGACGAGTCCGATCACACCGACCGCCGCCGCTATCCGAACGCGTGGCACGAGACTCACGGACCTTCTCTGAAATCCCACTGGGCTCTCCTCCTCTCGGTCCGCTATCTCGTTCGTCGAAACAGCAATGGACTGTGCCAAGCGTCACCCCGCCGCGTGATGCTGTCCAATGCCCATTTCTGTCTTTGGCATAGCCGCCGGCTATTGCCGGGGGCTATGACCCGTGATCTCGGGACTCAAGGGCGCCTGAGGAGTCCACGCAGCGGCGCGCTGGGCTCGGGACAGCCGCCGCGCCGAGCTTCGGCGCAGAGCGCATCGGCATCGCCGGAGTGCAGCGGCAACACCATCGCGGCCGTCGCCGGGCTGGGGGACCGCGACCGGCGGCGAGGCGGCTTCGCCCACCCGATGCAGTGGTGCGGTCTCTTGACGCGCGTCGACGACGAGGGCCTCATCCGTTACGCGATCGTGGTCGCGGCGCGCATCGCGCGCGGCGCGCGGATGGTGGAGGAGACCGCAGCGGCGTTCGGCGACGCGCTCGCGAGGGCTACCCCGGCGAGGCGACGTCGATCAGGACCCTGCCGAGGGCGCCGCTCTGCACGGCGTCGTGGGCGGCCGCCGTCTCGGCGAGCGCGAAGCGGGTCGCCGGCAGCTGGCTCAGCGCACCCTCGTTCAGCGCCGCGGTGATGTCGGTGACGGCCGCCTGCTTGGCGTCGGCGGGCATCGTGTAGACGAGCATGAACGCGATGCGCGCGTTGGCCACCATCAACTCCCGCGGCACCCGGGCGGGCTCGGTCGTCGCCGCGTAGACGACGATCGCGCCACCGGAGGCGAGGATGGCGGCGTCGTGGGTGAGGTTGCGTGCGAGGTCGACCTCGACGATGCGCGCTACGCCGCCGGGTGCCCAGTCGAGGATCCGTGCCGCGACGTCTTCGCGGCGGTAGTCGATGACCGGTTCGGCTCCCGCGGCGGCGGCGAGGGCTGCTTTCTCGGGGCTGCTGACGGTGGCGGCCACGCGCGCCCCGGCGCGGCGAGCCAGCGTGATCGCCGCGTGACCGACGGCGCCCGCGCCGCCCTGCACGAGCACGTGGTCGGTGGGGCCGAGTGGCCCGTCCGCGAACAGGCAACGGTGCGCCGTCATGGCGGGGATCCCCAGCCCGGCGCCGAGATCGAGCGAGGCGCCCTCGGGCAGCGCCACCGCCTGCGTCGCGGGCAGCGCTACGTACTCGGCGGCCGTGCCCGACGCGCGCTGCCACTGCGCCTGCCACAGCCAGACTCGCTCACCGACGCGCTCGGGCGCCACGGCGTCGCCGACGGCTGCGATCACGCCGGCGCCGTCCTGGTTGGGGATCACCCACGCGGGCCCGTCGCTCGCGCCGCTCGCGCGCGCTTTCCAGTCGGTGGGGTTAACCCCGGAGACAGCGACCGCGACCAGCACCTCGCCCCGGCCGGGGCGAGGTCGCTCCACCCGCTCGACGCGGATCGCCCCGGCGCCGGGGCCGGAGGTTGGGTAGCGCGCCGCGAGCATCGTGTCGGCAAGATTGGTCGTCATGGTTCGTGGACCCTAGTCGCCGCATTACGAGGGGAGGTGCCACCCGATCAGGCTCTAGCCCATGATGTAGGCGTTGGGTGGTCGCCGGGCCGAGTGGGCAGCCAGCAAGACCTCCAGGAATGCTCCGGCCACGGGCGACCAGTCATTGCGGGTATACGCGGCAAGCTCGCGGGCTACGGGTCGGCGCAACCGTTTGGTCAAGGGCTGCAGGTCAGGGGCAATGACGTTGGAGGGCAGCATCGTCGGACCCAATCCGGAGGCGGCAAGGCGGGCGAGCGCCTCGACCTGGGAGGTGTGCACCGCGGGGTGGGGGATGAACCCAGCATCGCCGCAGGCGCCGGCGACCAGCGGGGCCAGGCCGGCCGTCGGAGCAGGCATAACCCACCGCCGCTGGGCGAGATCGGACAACTCGAGCGGGCCGGGGTCCTGCAGCGACGGGTCGCCCTGGGGAAGGACGACCACGAACTCCTCCCAGCCCAGGGACTTCACCGGTCCTTCCCACTCGCGCGGTCTCGGTCCGATGGCGATGTCGGCGACGCCGCCGCGCACATCGTCCTCCAACACGCGTTTGTGCAGATACTCGTGCAGCTCCACCAGGATTCCGGGGTACCGGGCGCGCAAGGTCCCGATCGACCCGGGCAGCAAGCCGATGGCGATCGACATCACCGTCGCAACTTCCAGCTCGCCGGCCTCGAGATCGTAAGCCATTCGTGCGGCACGCCGCGCCCGCTGGGCGGAGAGGATCGCGGCACGAGCTTCCGGCAGAAAGGCCTTACCTGAGGGTGTGAGCCGGAAGCCCCGGTTCAGTCGCTCGATGAGAGGTCCGCCGAGTTCGGCCTCCAAGGCGGCGAGCTGCTTGGACAGCGAGGGCTGGGCGACATACAGGCGCTGTGCGGCCCGCGTGAAGTTGCCCTCGTCAACGACGGTGACGAAGTACAGCAGCTGGCGGAGGGTGATGCCGCGACGCTAGCCGATAGCCGACGGCTATGGCAACAACAGAAATGGGCATTGGACAGCATCGGCAGGACCTGCGCATGCTGTTCTCGTCCGAGGACGACGCCGTGAGGCGCCGCAGGATTGGTTCTGATGTGACAAAGGCCCGCCTGACAACCACTCGTCTCACACCCGCCTCCAAGGGAGCAACCACGGTGCCATACATCAATCACCTGGCCATACCGGTCGATGACGTCGACCGGGCCACCGCCTTCTACGAGGACTGGTTCGACGCGAAGGTTGTGCCCTCGCCGAAGTTCGCGATGCCGGTCGCGTGGGTCCTGCTGGGCAAGGTGCAGGTGCATCTGGTGCTGCGGGCCGGCCAGACCTGCGAGGCCTACCACTTCGCCGTGACTGTCGAGAGTCGCGAGCAGTTCGAGGCGCTGTACTGGCGCGCCGACCGCGAGGGCACCTTCGACCGCGAGACGTTCGGGCATCATCTCTTCGAGCGCCTGGACGGGGTTGTTCAGGTATACCTCAGGGACCCCTCGGGCAACATCGTGGAGTGCAACTACCCCGACCTCGACGACCTTGACCCGCAGATCGTCGCCGTCCTGAGGCGGTGGTCGGATGACAACGAGCAGTCCGAGTGGAACAACAGCCCGTCACTGGTCACGTCCGAGCGCATCGGCGTGGGGGCCGTGCTCGGCGACCGGCTCGCGGGCCGGTGAGCGAGCCGATCGGCAGCAGGCATCACGTCGGGATCGTCGTGCGCGATCTCGACCAAGCCGAGGCGTTCGTCACCGCCGCCCCCGGCCTGCCGGTCGCAAACCGGCTCGTTTCCCCCGACGGTGGTCTGCGCATGGTCTTCCTGGCCTGCGGGCCCACCATGGTGGAGCTGATCGAGTTCGCCGGCGCGCAGCTGGTCCAGGATCGCCTCGGCGACCGTGTGGCGCCCATCGACCACGTCGCGTTGCAGGTGGCCGACCTGCAGGGCGCCATGCACGCGCTCGCGGCCCACGGTGTGAACACCGTCGAGGCAGTCCCGACCACCTCGCCTCCAGGCCGCATGCATTTCACCCGGGCGGACACGTCGGCGGGGGTCATCTGGCAGCTGCTGGAGTTAGCCGATGGCTCACCGACGCGCAGGGACACCTCCCCAGACCTGCAGTGCGCGTCACCCGGGTGATGGAGCGCGTCGGCGTCGAGCCGATCGGCGCTGCGGAAGCGACCCGCCGCCGAGGCCGAGGCGATCTCGAGATCCCGTTCGGTTCGGGAGCTGCCCGACATCGAGTGCCTGCACGAAGGGGTGGCCGAGCGCATTCCCTCCCGCGGTGGCTCGACGATGGTCCACGAGGACCGGCTCGACACCCACCGTGCTCGAGAGGGGCGATCTCGGAGGAATGTGTCGCTGGCCCCACGCAAGGCGCCAGCGGCATCGTGGCCTCGGCGATCGCGCCTGGCGTCGTGCACACCGATATGAGGGGACTGGGTCTGGGAGATGGCCCCGCCCGAGACCGTGATCAGCGTCGCCGACGTGGTCAGGGTTGGTCGAGCTGATGCTCACCGTCTCGCCCGATGCCGTGCTCGCCCACATCGTGATCAATTGCCGGGGCGGCGGCGCGGACCAGGCATGAGCCGCAGATATTTCAGGACGAAGGGTTGAACCATGGACAAGGTTGTTCGCACCGTCGCCGAGGCCATCGAGGGCATCGTCGACGGCTCGTCGCTGTCGGTCGGCGGTTTCGGGTTGTGCGGTATCCCCAGTGTGCTGATCGCGGCGGTACTGGAGTGCGGCGTGAGCGATCTGGAGGTCGTCTCGAACAACTGCGGCGTCGACGATTGGGGGCTGGGGCTGCTGCTGAACGAGCGGCGGATCCGCCGCATGGTGTCCTCCTACGTCGGGGAGAACAAGGAGTTCGAACGCCAGTACCTGCACGGCGAGCTCGAGGTCGAGCTGGTGCCCCAGGGAACCCTGGCCGAGAAACTCCGGGCTGGCGGGTCCGGGATCCCGGCCTTCTTCACCGCGACCGGCGTGGGCAGCCAAGTATCCGAGGGCGGCCTGCCTTGGCTTTACGGTGTCGACGGCAGCGTCCGCAGGCAGAGCCCGCCGAAGCTCACCCAGGAGATGGAATTCAACGGACAGACGCGGACCTTCGTTCTGGAGTCCTCGATCACCTGCGATTTCGGGCTGGTCCGGGCCTGGAAGGGTGACCGGCATGGGAATCTGGTGTTCCGCACGTCGGCTCGCAACTTCAATCCGCTCGCCGCGATGGCCGGTCAGGTAGCGGTCGCCGAGGTCGAGCATCTCCTCGAGCCCGGCGAGATCGATCCGGACGACGTACACCTGCCCGGTATCTACGTGCAGCGGGTGCTCGCGCTCACCCCGGCGCAGGCGACCGACAAGCGGATCGAGATCGTCATCACCCGCTCCCGTACGGCTACCCAGCCGGGTGGCTGCGCGGCCGCCGGGGTGGACGGCATCGCCGACACCTCAGCAGCCGTCGGACCGACAGCCGCCGGGACCGCCGCGGGCGTCGGAATGACCAGGGAACAGATGGCCGCGCGCGCGGCCCAGGAGCTATCCGACGGTGACTACGTCAACCTGGGAATCGGCCTGCCCACCCTCGTCCCGACCTACGTACCCGACGACGTCGAACTGGTGCTGCAATCGGAGAACGGGGTGCTGGGCACCGGGCACTACCCGTACGAGGGCGAGGAGGACCCCGATCTCGTCAACGCCGGAAAGGCGACGGTGACCCTGCGGCCGGGTGCCTCCATCTTCGACTCCGCGACAAGTTTCGGCATGATCCGCGGCGGAAAGATCGACGCCGCGATCCTCGGCGCGATGCAGGTCTCGGCATCGGGCGACATCGCGAACTGGATGATCCCCGGCAAGATGATCAAGGGCATGGGCGGCGGGATGGATCTCGTCGCCGGGGCCAAGAAGGTCATCGTCCTGATGGAACACGTGGCCAAGGACGGGTCCTTCAAGGTCGTCGACTCCTGCTCGCTGCCGATCACCGGCCTCGGCGTCGTCCAGCGGATCATCACCGATCTGTGCGTCTTCGATGTCGCCCCAGACGGCCTGGTACTCGTCGAACTCGCGCCCGGCATCACCGAGGACGTGGTGCGGGCCAAGACTGAGCCGCCGTTCCGGACCCGGCTCGGCGAGCAGAGCTGACGCTGCCCGTACCGGTGTGCCCGGAGTGTCGCGCCCGTGTCCTGTCGGCCATTCGGGGCAGAGTGGTGACGAGATCAGTTAACCCCCTCACGAGTATTGGAGTGATTCTCGATGGCACTGCCAACGATGACCCCCGCCCAACGCACCCAGGCCTTGGCAAGGGCCGCCGCGGCCCGCACGGCCCGCAAACAGCTGCTGGATCAGCTGAAAGCTGGAAAGGTGGCTTTGGCTGATGTGCTCGCCCGAGCCGACACCGACGAGCTGGTCAAGAAGACAAGGGTGGTGGCCGTGGTGAAGGCATTGCCCGGGGTCGGCACAGTGCGCGCCGGGCAGCTACTGGAGCAGGCGAAGATCGCCGACACACGTCGGGTGGGTGGTCTCGGTACCCGGCAACGCGAGGCGCTGATCTCCGCAGCCTCATAACCGGCCAGGGCCACGCAGTTTTCAACGGCGGAACCCTGCGTATGACCCATGACGTTCTCGTCGGCAACGACACGAGCCCGTCCGGGTTTGCTACCGCCCTTCGCGGGGAGCTGTTCAGCGGCGGTGGCACCACGCTGGGGCACGGCACATTCGCGTTCAACACCAGTGTCAGCTGCGCGCTGCCCGGCACGCTGCACCTTCAGGCCGGCGTCCTCGACCCGGACCGCACCTGCACGACGGCATCCCCAGCAGGCTGAGTCTCAGCTCGGCCGGCGCATCATCTTGCTGCCGAACCAGACAGCGGGTCGCACTCGCAGTCAACGGGCCGCCGGCGCTCACCTTCACTCGCAGCCACGACCTGCTCGGTGACGGCTCCGTCATCTTGGTCGACCTGGCCGGCCACACGCCGGGCAGCGTCGGCGTGCTCCTGCGCACCATCCGCGGGCCGGTGCTGCTCGCCGGCGACGCAGCCTGGCACTGCCTGCAGGTCGAGCCCATTCGGCACAAGGCGTCATACCCCGGGATGCTCGCCGACGAAGACCACGCGGCGAACTTCCGCACCCTGCACCGTCTGCACGCCATCCGCATTGCCGTGCGAGTGATGCCGACCCAGGATCACGATGCCGCGCGAGCCATCGGCTGACGCCTCGTCTAAAGGCCCCGGCATCCTTGGCAAACAGCCCCCGGGTGGCCGGGCGCGTCGACGAGCGCAACCGATCGAAGTCCCGCCGACGCCCAGTAGGACTTTCTGGCCGCGGCGACGCCCTACCCGTCTATTGACGGCCGAGCGGAGCAGAACCGGCGTCCACGCCTCAAAGGTCAGAGGCCGCCCGCCTCAGGATGTTCAGTTGGCTCGGCAGATGTCGATGAGACGGGAGATCGGTGGGGTGATCCGCCGGTGCGCGGCGGTGACGAGATGTGTCGGCATCAGCAGTGGGCTTCCGCGGACGCCTCGGAAGGCAATACCGGGGATCGCGAGGAGGTTGGCGTGGGCGCGGTAGAACACCGTCCAGGTTGGTTCGCCGACCGGGACCGCGGCGAACGTCTCCTCCAGCGTGGTAAACGCAGCCCCGAGTACCGGAGCGACGCCGGTCCGGACGCACGCGTGGTGGACCAGGTCGAACAGGTCGGGGTTCTGCGCCCGCGGCACGATCCGTAGCGGCAGCTCGGCGAGGTCGCCAAGGTCGATGTCTTCGTCAGCGGCGAGCGGGTGCGCCTCGGGGAGGCCGATGACCACCTCGTCGTCCCACACATGGGTGAGGTCCATCTCGGTGCTGGCGCCGCTCTCGCCACGCAGGAATGCGGCGTCCAGCGTCCCGTTGCGCACCTGGGCAAGCCGCTCGGGCCTGTGCAGGTAGCGCAGATCCATGGACATCGTCGGCTCCTGGCGGTCGAGGGTGGCCAGGATCCGGCCGACCCTGTCACCGAGGCCCGCGCTGCTGCCGACGACCACGGTGCGCGCGTGGGTTTCTTGCCACAGCGCCATGGCGTCCGACGCGTTGTCCTGGGCGTCGAGCACCCGCTGGGCATAGGGCAGGAATTGGGTTCCCGCCGCGGTGAGGCGGACGGTTCGACTCGACCGTTCGAACAGGCTCACCCCGAGTTCTCGTTCCAGCCGTGCCACCTGCTGGCTGACCGCGGAAGGGACGACGTGCAGCCGCTGCGCCGCCTGACCGAAGTGCAGCGTGTCGGCGACGCAGACGACGTAGCGCAGCTGCCGTAACTCCACCAGTGGTGTCTCCTTCCCAACGCATGAACAGCCCCCATCATTCACGATCCGTGAACGCAGCGTGCGCAGAGTGCCCCTCGTTCCTCGACTGCCAGACCGGCAGGCTCGGACTCGGCCAAACAACCCATTGCAGAGCTGGAGAAGACTAGTGCCCCAGACCACCGTGCAGATCAGCACAGGCACCGCAACCGTCCACTTTGACCAGGCCGGCAGCGGGCCGGGTCTCGTGCTCGTGCACGGCACCACCGCCAACCGCGAGCAGTGGCAGCACCTGACCGAGCACACCAAGAGCCACCGCACCGTGGTGAGCCCGGACTACTCCGGCTCCGGGCTCACCCGGGATGCGGGCGGCCCGCTCACCCTCGCCGACCTGGCGACCGAAGTGGTCGCCGCCGTCGACGCTGCCGGCCTGGACAGCTTTGACCTGGTCGGACACTCCCTGGGCGCAGTGGTCGGCGCACTGGTCGCCGCCGATCACCCGAACCGGGTCAGGCGCCTCGTCTTGCACGCGGGCTGGGTACACCCGGATACCCGGTTTCAGCACGAGACAGCCCATTGGGTGCGTCTGCTGCGTGCGGACCCGGCACTGTTCGTGGACTACTTGCCCCTCATGGCTTTCGGGCCGCGGTTCTGGCACTCCGCCACGCCAGAACTGATCACGGGAATCACCAGCGAGGTGCTGCAGGCGCTCGACGTCGAGGGCGCGATCCGGCAGATCGAGCTCGACGCACAGGCCGACATCACCGATCGTCTCTCCGACATCACCGCCCGGACGCTTGTGGTCACCAGCCGCCACGACCGCCTCATCGACTGCACCCAGCAACGCACCCTGGTCAGCGGCATCCACGGCGCCTCCCAGATCGGTCTCGATGCCGGGCACGCCGCCCCGATCGAGGACCCCGAAGAGTTCGCCGCTGCCGTCTTGGCCTTCCTGGACGCACCGGCATGACTGCAAGCGACACCGCAACGACCACGGTACCGCCGCCCATCGCCGCCCCGCGCCGCGAGCGCCACGCCCGCCGTGGTGCTGTGTCTGTCCATGCTGATGATTCCCATCACCGCGTCCGGCGCCGGTGTGTCGCTGGCGAGCATCAGCCACGATCTGCACGCCGGGGCGAACGCGACATCGTGGGTGGTCAACGGCTTCTTGTTGACCTTCGCCAGCTTCATGGGACTCACCGGCAGCTTGGCTGACCTCATAGGCAGGAGAAAGGTCTTCGCCTGGGGTCTCGTGGTGTTCGCGGCGGGGTTACTGATCAGCGGCCTGGCTCCGAGCATCGTTGTGCTCATCACCGCCCGCTGCGTCACCGGGGCGGCCGCGACCGCCGTGACCACCAGCGGTAGCGCATTGCTCGCCGTCGCGTACGAGGGACCTGCACGAGCCAGGGCCCTCAGCTTCTTCGGCACCACGAGCTTGTCACAGCGCAAGGTGGGCTGGGGACCGGAAGCCGTCAGTGTTGAGACGTTCCCGGAGGTGAGTGTGCGTCGTTGAGCTACTCGCGGACCTGGGCGATCACTGTGGGGTGCGCGTCACGGCTGTCCGCGCCCAGGCCTGCGAGCAGGCGCAGCCCGTCGTCGGCGGGGCTGCCGGGGGCCGCGGACAGCACCAGCAGCTCCATGCCTGATTCGTCCGGTAGTGCGAAGTTCTCCTGG
>JAABUP010010318.1_pt1 | contig 11070 bp, 15 predicted proteins | sample 5559201 | NCBI WGS metagenome assembly JAABUP01 (sample SAMN10711887, study PRJNA513373) | rock metagenome | isolation source: Antarctica rocks | place: Antarctica | reverse complement strand
GTCGCTCAGTAGACAACATGGTGGGACCTGACACACGTATATCAGACAGGCAGTTACCTCACATAGGTATGCATCATGGTGAGGACAAAATCTGCAAGTCAGGGGCATATGCAGCATCACACTAGAGCATTGCAGTGCCTACTTATGCATCTCTCATGCACAGAACAGTACGTTACATCGTACATCTCACAACGCCAGCAACATCAAAACGGTGCATTCCTCTATCGCTCAAGCTGCAAGCTGCATTTACAAAATGCCGCATATTTAGACCTTCTTGCTGAGTGTGCAAATGCAGGCACAATAGATGTAAGCTGGAGGGAGGGGGGGGGGGGGGGGTGGATACATGCCTGCATTTGGCAGCATGATGAGCAGCAAGGACCTCAGGAGTGGCTGAGTACCAGCCCTCCTCATCCATCAGAATGCCCTCATCAAACCTGGTGAAGAGGCTGTAGCGCTGCAGCCAATACTTCCACAGCTTCCTGGGCAGCTCCAGCTTGCTTTGCAGGTTATTGCTGAGACTACTGTACGTGATGCCCACATCACCACCACCGCTTAATACATCAGCTTCTGTTGCCATTTTGCCACCAACAGCTTCCTCATTAGCATCCGGCACAACAGCCGCTGTGACGCTGCTAGGAGCAGCATCATCTGCCAAGTCTGACTGCCTGTCTCTTGGTCTGTGCGCAGCATCACCCTGCTGTGATGCAGTAGTGTCTAGGGTGGCAGCCAGAGTATGAGGTTCCAGCTGTGTAGCTTGTGGAACAGGGGTGTTATTTGCAGGGGAGGCTGTGCCAGACTGCTCACTGTAGACCGGCCCAGAGTCAAAGTTGTGCTTACTCGATATTGGCTGCTGTGTGCTGCTTGCTAAGAGCTCAGGCGGCAGATCAGGTGTGTCTGGCACAATGTTGCTGAGGGGCAGGGCTTGTTGTGTGGGTAGCGAAGACATGACAGTGGAGCCCAAAATGCCTTGCACAGCAGCCTGCACCAAGCTTGCATCCACAGTAGCTCTATGACTGTCATCAGTGAGAATGTCTGCAGCATCCAGGGAGGGATGACCTGATTGATGTTGCTCAGCTGCTTGCTGATGCCTTGTTGTCAACTGTTGCAAAGCATTGTGGTGAGCCTGCTGCTGAGGCTCTGCGTGATGGTCCAGCTGGGCTTCAACTTCAGCTTCACCATCATCAAATCTGATGTGTGTTCCTTGAGGCACTGGGATGCTGGCCATCATGCCACTGCTCTCTACTCTGACAGTTGGCTGTTCATTACCATGATTGTTTGCCACGGTGACAGGTTGGTCAGGATGAATGACGATGCTGGGCAAATGACTGGGCGGTGCTCGAGTGTCTTGTGACGACCTCAGGGATATATCAAGATCATCTGACTTGAGGTCATCTGTCATCATGTCTGGCTGCAGAGGAGTTTCACGTGGATCATCCAGCAGTCTGGCTGCTGCTTGTATAGTACTGGCCTTCTGCTGCTGCTGCTGCTGCTGCTGCTGCTGCTGTTGTGCATATGCAAGCCATTCAGCGGGAGCTGGCAGGAAGCCATCACTGGGCTGCTCCCATTGAGTCTCCTGCAGAGCACAGCATCACATCTCAGGACTTGTGTTACCATCAAAAGGGTATGCAAGAAGCAGGCTAGCAGCAGCATTGTGAGTCATTGCAGTGCATGCAGTACATGGGTAAGAGAGGCATGAGCAACTCAGGCAACATGGTATCAAGAGGCTTAGTGTTGGAAGGCACTTGTAGAGGGCCTGCACAAGAACCGTTGAGGCTGAAACAACACAGCAAAGTGTGCTTTGCGCCATGCAAAGCAGACTTGCTATGTCACAGAGCAGGGTCATATTGCGTGATCTGGTGCTACCTGAGTACGCTCCCGATAGTAGTAAAAGCAGCCATATGCATCATCATAGGCCTGCTGCCACTCACATGCACTCTCCTGTGCATGAACTGCCGGTAGATGCGCACCAGTACACTGCAGCTGGTCATCAGTGCTGTCATCATGATGGTGCTCATCTTCTGCAAGCTGATGTTGTTGATCATTGGCAGGATCGCTGGCAAGAACACAGCTATCCTCTTCTTCATCATATGCTTCTCCCTGAAGTAATCATGGAAGTCATGGACTGTGTGTTGATGAAGAGGAAGCTTGACAAGCGCTGCTGCTAGTCTAGCTGGGCCATCAATGTCCACTGCAGCAGCTTGCATAGGCATAGGCATGTGGCTTGCCTTGCTGGTCCCAAACGCTGATGGCAACCCTAACTCCTGTAGCTGCAGAACCAGCCCTGTGCTTTCCTCTGACTCCAGAGCTATCTTATCGGGTCTTTTCTTTTTGCGTTTGCGGGCCTTTTTGGGGTGAGCGAGCACAGCATTCGAGGGATAGTCAGCCCTGCACGAGAAAAGCTCTTAGCTAAGAGGAGTATCGGCAAAGGTGTTCAAAATGGCGAAAAAATGGTTCAAGAGCACACCATATCAAGCCACAATCCAAGTGCTGCGCAGTGATCAGCCTGCATTGCCGGACGTGATGCACACCCGCGTCCTCAACAGGTAAGTCCATGGCCGTCAACAAGGTGGTGTTCGAGCCGTCATTGTGGGTTTCATGTTGCCCGACGCCTGATGATTCCATATAGACGTTGCAGCCTAGTGTCAGGACAGCAGTACCTGAGCTGCGTACAAGTGAATCAAGCCTTGTCCTGACCAGGTAGTCGCACAAGTAGCTGCACCTCTGCAAATTTGTGGTTTCGGAGCAATCACAAATTTAGAGAGCGTCAGAAGTTGACCTGTAAAGCTACTACGTACAGGTTGCATCCGCTGACATCACCCGAACTCCCACTTTTTTTGAGATGTTACGTCCAGCAACTAGGTCTGGCAGGTGAATGCGGACGTTGCGTGGCACGCGGGCTGGACGTCGTGATCACTTTGAAAGGGGCCTCTGGACTTTTGGACCTTGTGCGTCAACCAGAGTGGTTTGAAAGAACACAGGCGGAACAGCCATGGGTCAAATCACACAAGCCGAAGATGTGGACGATCGCGCACACGGAGGACAGTTTGAGAGGCCAAGCGCGTCGCGAGCAAGGAGGACAGTTTGAGAGGCCAAGCGCTGCCTTGGATAAGCAAGGTGCGCTGCCGCAGCATTGGCAAAAATTGTCGATCGAGCAGCATCTGACGTGCGTTTTAAGACTCCCGTGTAGCTTGTGGTCCGAGCTCACCATGGTTTTGCTTCAGGCGACGAGAAGGAGGGTCTCAAGCACGAAGATGTATCCCTTGGCGAGGCTTGCGAAGACCTGTCGACCAGAGTACGAGACAAGCCTTATGGCATCTCTGCTACTGTGACCGACTCTGCAGGTGTGCAAAGATCTCACATGTGTCGTTCGTACCAAGCCGTAGGCCCTCAGGGCACCGGTATATGAAGATAGGCAACGCAGGCGAATGCTTACTCAAATTAGGAGGATTTACATCTTTAGCCAACCAACTAGGTTGTAACTGCTGGCCTGTATGGGTGACAGCCTAATGATCTACAGGTGACAAGCATAATATTGCCGGCGTGATTGGTAAGAGCAAGGACACCGTTGACATCGAAGGCAGTCCTCTAGAGAAGGCAATCTACAAACACCAGTGGGAACATCAAGTATTTGGCGGGAGGCCTGTGCCAAAACACATCAGGTACAATTTTCTTGTCCTGCAACACCACACCTTCTTGTATTGCTTTGTCATCAGCACGTGTAATCCAGACCATGACAAGGGCATGTGGTCACTGTCATGACACAGTCAGTCAGCGCTGCTGTGACAGTCATATGTTTGGTGCAGGGAGGGCGATGTGCAGTTCAGAGGCTTCCTGTGGCGTGATGGCATGCCTAAGCACATCACCAGCGTGGAAGGTGCAGCTCCCCTACATGCTCTTTGCACTTGTACATTCTGTACCTCATCCTCTGCGCAAGCTCTAGCAAGACCTTCATTGCGCGTGTAATGTCTGTCTGCACAGCCCAGCAAAAGCTGTGTCACGGCATACATCCCACCAGTCCACGCTATCTCTGCATGCTTGCACCGGCTGTGTCAAGGCATGCTTCACGTCAGTACTGTCTGTATAGTTTGCACATATGTCTCCTTGCAAGTATGCGTATTACAGCTTAGGAATACTCTTGTCGGGTTCAGGGGTGGATGAGAATGGGGTCAAATTCCACTGGGACCATAGGCGTCAGAGGTCCAGCTCACCCACTGCCTTGTCATTGCACACACAGCCAGACTACTGAGCATGCTGCCACCTTATGCCAGTTTACTCCCAGCATAACCACAAATCTGCCTGACCATAAGAGCATTCACTGGCATACTCAATGCGTCTGCTCAAGGCCCCCAAAGCATCTGCCCATGTATGTCATTACCCGTGTCACAGCATCATTCCAAGCGTGTCTGCATGTGCCAGAATGACAGTACCTGCATCTGGTCTGAGGCTTTATCAGGCAGCAGCTCAGCTGCACCTTCACTGACACCCATTTATTCTGTGGTATGCAGGAAGGGTCGCACACCCTATCATGAAATCAGCAAGCTGACCGGCAAGGAGAAGTTCTACTGCTGGGATTGGGTCAAGTTCTGGAAGTATCACCACACCCCTCAGCAAGCTGTGTCCTGGTGGATCGCTTGGTGCTTCCTGTTTGGGTCTGTTTTCTTTCTGATGGCAGCCTGCAGTTCCTTGTCCCACAAGGTGAACTCTTCACACTGCTGCAGACACTTGTTGCTCTTTGGGCCGAAAAGTTTGTTACAATACTGTTACTGCTTACATCGGTCGTCTTGCGATCAATGGTTGGCCAACAAATAACGTCTAAGAAGTATCAATGAGTCATGTCTTGAGATGATGAAGGCTGCTTCTGCTACTGGCATGCATGATGCTGTCACATCTGTTCGAGCTGCTGCAAAGCGGTTTTTTGCATAAGCAGTCAGGTCTCCCAATGCATCTGGATTACGACAATTTTGTGTATGCATGCAACAGTCGGCTGAGAATACTGACACAGAGCATGGCTGCTGTTTGATGTGCTAGAAACCTGTTATTCCTATCATGCTGCTGCTGTTGATGCTGCCGCTGTTGTCGATGCTGCTGTTGTCAATGCTGCTGATTCATCCATCAAGTAGCATGTTACCTGCTTGACACCTGTTATTGCAACCGTGCAGCATTGCTTGATGTGTGTCACAATCACATCCCTGCACAGCATCTGTAGCTACTGCAAGCTTTGAGGGAAGGATGTTGGACTGAAGGTGGTGACATGCCTCTGCAGGTGTATTCAGATCAGACTCACAGAGCTAGTGAGTACGACTGGCTCGATGGGTATGTTCTTCCTCCTTCTGTCATGGACATGCTTTTGCCTCGTGTGCCAACTGACATGTATTTGTTGCACAGTGAGCATCACTTCTATTTGGATTTTGCTGTCTTTTACATTGACACATGCCAGTATGGCCATGTGCACAAGACGCATGGTGCAGCGGCATCGCTCTAACACATTGCTGTCATTCAAAGTGCTGTCATACAATGTGCTGTCATAATGCTGGTGTGAAAGAATGTTACGCATACTTTGACTTGCCGGCAAGCATTTGTCAGTCCAAACGGTGTCAAAGCTGCAGACTGTAGCAGCCTGCATGACTCACAGCATTGATGCAAGAAGGGGCACAGCACCTTGCCATGCCTCATCACAGCAACTGCTGCTTGACAATCACGCCCAGCCTACATAGCGACAAGTGTAAGCTTGGGTGAACCCTAAAGTAAAAACCCTGAGCCCTTGTGTGCAGGTATCCGGCGGTCTTTGGGGCTTGCTTCTTCTTCTGGCCTGGTGTCTGGCTGATGGTCATTGAGAACGCCAACACCGATCTTGAAATGCGGCGTCACAACTGGCGAGTGCATGGAGAGAAAGGCAGGAAGCCAGGGTATACACCTGCTGTGCCCTGCCTATGCACAAACTCATCCGTTGCATTTCAGACATGCACCGGCCCATCCTGCTGCCTGTATGTAACGCACTGAATGTGACATCTACTTCATGCTGTGGGCGTAGCATGTCATTAGCTCGTTGAAACTGGAGTGTCTGTCATGGGAGTTTGTTACACTTGCATCACTGGATGCAGTGAAAGAGACTAGCAGCGCTGAGACGCTGGCTCAGCATGTCCCACAATTTAGCAGCAATGACTGATGCGCTGCATCAGGCCTCGTTTTCATATACTATACGCCTAACACGCCAGACAGCTGTTTGCATGTATCTGCATGTGACAGGACGCTCTGAGGAGGCTCTTGTTTTAGCATCTTGGCTACTGACAGATAGTCCTGCATCTACTGTAGCAAGGTCTCAGTGATGTATGGGATGCCCTCTGGCTCAACCACATCAAAAACTTGTCATGAACCTGAATCTGCAAGCTTTCATCAACGTGACGTTGCTGAGGGTGCTTCAACTGTTGCGCCGGAGTTGAGCCCCTCTCCCGGCACATGTATTGCCAGGCAATCCAATGAGCCTCTCAGGCGCTCAAGAAACATCACGGCTTCAATGATGAGTGCAGGTTCAGATGGCTGTTCCCTGTGAAGGTGAACAACCTGTTGTGGTGGGCCTCCCTGCTCATGTTCACTGGAGCCACAGCCTTCAATGTGTCCACCATTGCCAGCTGCCTGCTGGGGGATGTGCCGGAGGACTGGACCACCAGTCAAGAGGTGAATGATTCTGCCCTTTACCAGCGCTGTATTGTCCTGTCAGCGCTTCAGGAATTCTGCCTTTGGTGTAATGGCTGCTGAGGGCTGGCAGTATGTTCATGATTCTGTACATGCCCCTGCCCCTGCCCTTGCCCCTGCCCCTGCCCCTGCTCCTGCCCCTGCCCCTGCCCCTACCCCTGCCGTATTCCCCTCATGCTGACTCCTAGCATCTTGACATGCAGTCACCTGCATGACACGTGTAATGGAGCGCAGACTATGTGTTGTGTGCCTTGCCCTCTGATGTGCCTGTTGACGCCAGTGTAATAGGTAATGACCTTGATGTCCAGCTTCCCTCGTCCAACCTGTGTTGCTTCTCTTGACTCCTCCTTGATGACAACTGTGATTGGGCTGTTCAAGAGCAGTGTACTGACAGCAGTGTGCTGACATGCAGCAATGGTGGATCTACTTCACGCTGACATATGGATCAGCTGCTTTCATTGGAGCATCCATTCCATTCTGTTGGGATGGCACGCACTCATTCTGGCGAGGTAGATTCTCACGTCTGTGCTGTCCTGTACTCACTATTAGAGTGGCCGCTACAAGCACTGTGCTGCTGTCACCAGCTGTACGCTGCAAATTGGGTTTTGTTGATCTGTGCCCAAGTCTTTGCTGCATGCTGACATGTCACATGCAGACAGCATGCTGACATGTCACATGGCGCATGCACTTGGCCTCCCCATTGGTTGCCGAGGCGGTGTGATGCCTGTTGGCTTGCTCCAACTAAGCAGGCTACAGCAAAGACTTTTGCCTGATATGCAACAGCGTGGATTATGCCAGTTACCCCATCTGTGCTGCAGGATACTTTCCCTTCACCGCTCGGGAATGGAAGAGCCTGCCATTCTGGGTGAAGCATGGCAACTGTGGGGCAGCATCGGCTTCCTCATTTCTTCAGCTGTTCCGTACAAGACAGACATCACGTGGAAGGGCCAGATCCTTCAGGTCATCTTTGGCAACCTGATTGGAAGTGTGTGGTTTGGTCTGAATGGGTACGGCCTGTTTCTTGAGCTCAGCAACCCTCAGATGACTTGAACAATGCTGGGTTTGCACCCAGATGCATGCTGTGAGATGGGTCATCACATGCTCACACTGTATCCGAGCTTGGCTACAAAGGTGAAGTCAGAGTAAGCTTGTGGAGGCTGCCTGTGAATTCAGCCTCAGCCTCACAGAGACAGACACATGTGGGTCACGCAGGCAATGTTGTGTCTGTATTCAGCATTTGAGTTTCACTTGAAGGTCATGGTCATGGTCAGGACTTGACTGTATAATTTCAACGCTGCAGTTCTACGTGTGGGGTGCTATAACAGACGGTATTGGTCTATTGGATGCTGTGAGTCTGGTCTGTATACGCAGCTATTCATTTTTGCTCTGTTTAGACGCTTCTGCTTGTTTCACAGTTCTTCAGAGGAAGTGCATCAGACATGCAAAAGTAGCGGGCATGTTGTGTTTGCCATGCAGAGTTGTATGCACTGCCTGCACAAAAGCAAGCAATGCATACAGCTATGTGTGCACGCCCTTTACACAGCTCATGACAACCTGATGCCAAGTGGCAGTGTCACATTGCCATGAGCTGCTTGAAAACCATGCAACTTTGTTTCACTGAGAGCGATAGTGCTTAGGTTGGTCTCGGTTGTGTGTGAGTCCCAGAATAGCTTTCCCAAGCTTGCATTGATGAACAAACTTATTAGCAAAGGGTCTACCCATTTGAGCAGTTTGCCAGGCTTTAGCATTATCATGGCAACGTATGTGAAGATGGCACTGGAGTCTATGAGTTCAAGTTGCCCTTGTCTTGAATGCAGCAGCATGTTGTGACTCATGCCTCATAGCTGGGCCTGTCACAGTAGGCTCTGCTAGGGCTGTGTGTGTAGCAGTGGTTGTTTGAGACTAGGCTCTTATAGCAAATGGCAGTGTGCAGTATGAGACTTGGCCCTTATATCAATTGGCAGCTTGCAGAGCGCCCTTATACTCATTAATCTACATGATCCTGTAATCCAAGCCAATATTGATTGATCCTCTCTTGCTACCCTCAGCTTTGCAGCATATGGCCCTAGCAAGGGTTCCTTATACTGCATGCATCTGTTTTCATAATGCTGATGTAAACTGCACATGCATCATGCAACTAGAATGATTATATTTCGACAGCGTCTAACAATGCAGAACTTCTGTCTGAATTTTGACCATCTATTACATGTCTTGTATACTAGGCTTGGCCTAAGTTACAGCTAAACACCAGTGCTAATGAGACATGCCATGTGAGACAAGAATGTGACGCAACAGCATGACGCGCTACCTGTCATTCCTTGCCATACCCTTAAGGCTTGTAAGGTTATACATAAGCACTAAATTTCATAAGCATCAGGGCTTCAAACTTTACTTTGCTGCGAAAGTGCGCCCATCATTGACTAGAAGTTCAGGACCACATTGTGGCTAACATCTGAAGCAACTACACAGTTGTATACAAAGCAGGTGATGTACAAGTGCTGTATGTAGCCATGGGCCAGCAAACCCATGCCATCTCTCATTTCCCCTCAACGTTTTGTCCTGCAGGCAACAAAAGCTATTGACTTGTTGATTGGATGAGTGGCATCACACACATGCAGTCTGGGCACACCACATTGTCCAGGCATGCAGAATGGCTGCCAACTAGCATTCGTGCCCAAGTGCTTTGGAATCAAGGCACCATCCGCAACTGCAGACATGCTAGAACACATACACTTGTGCATCAAAGTATACAAGATTGAAAAAATGTGTGATTTGATGTGTTGAGCACAAATGACAAAAAATGCAAGGTGTAGAGGCTTACCAGCTCAGCATCCTGGTCTTGCATTTGTTGGCTCTCCCTAGGATCTGGGAACCAAAGAGCACACCTGCTCCCAAGACACAGGCCCCTGCCAGCACTGGGATGGCAACAGCCATCACCAAGCACTTTGTCCCAGGACCAGCATGGTCTCCTGAGTTGTTGGGGCGCGAGCCAGCACCGCCCTCCCTGCAAATTCAAAAGACACAATTTCAGCTGGCAGCTTCACACAGCTGCAGCCTGCATGGTCTTGCAGAGAACAGGCTCAATGAGGACCAAAGCAATGTCATGCAACAAACAGAGGATTGTTGCCATGCGTGTCAGGTGCGTTCACCTGAGTATGCAGTACGAATAGGCAGCATCGAGGCATGAAAGTGGCACCAACCTGTTCTCAGCAACAAAATCCTGCCCAGGTTCCTCCCTGTTGTCTCCCTGACTCAACTCATGGCTCACACCATCATCCACCAATGCTGCAAAGGCGTTGGGGTGTGCCAGGTCCCGGTGGAACCTTTCCTCCCTGGCCTGCTCATCAGCAGTCCTCCTTCTCTGGGCTGCTTGGGTGACCACCTTCTTTGGGGAACATGGTGCAAAGCCATCCTCCTGACTGTACATCCTAGCAGCAGCCTGCAAGAGAGAGATCTTCAGCCAACATCTTGACACGCTATATCCGAGAGCAACAGCCAAGTCAAGATTCCTACTGTTGAAGTGCACTAAGGCATGCAAGTCAGATGAGCTTATCACTGGTGCACCGCAAATTTAGCTGACCTGCTGACTAGGAATGGACAATCCAGCACCTCCTGCCCCGCCAACGCCGCCCTGAACCGGCTCGTCCCCCTCGACAGATCTGTGCGCCGGTATTGTCTGCGATGCTGTTGCAGGCTCATCCGCTCTATCGGCCGTCCTCAAACTCGTCCTCTGCAGTTCGGTGGGTGAGATTGATGGCGATGCTCCAGGTAGGAATTGCGTGCCGATTCGAAGCTTGGGGTGATCATGTCGTACCAGTAAGGTCTCCTTGAAACTTCCAGGAGTTGACAGGGTCCTGTTTGAAGCAGAAGCGCCCACCGCACCTTCGGTGCCGCCGAGTTTCGGGTAGTGCTTGGGATCTGAAGGGTCCCGTACACCGCCAGAGTATGTTCTTGTCATTCGGAAGGTGTCCTTATCGACGACACGGATTTTGTTGGAGGTGTCCATATTGAAGCACGGCTTAGAGACGAAATCTGTGAGGGGCAAGGTGGTTCTTTGCCATATGAACCTCTTTTTTGCTGGCGTTTTGCACAGGGCACGTGCCCTCAGCATACACGTGTAGCGTAATGGATAGGTCCAGATGGCAGCTTCAATCGTGTCGCAGATGGGGTAACGTGGTCAGGACCTAACGGTGGAGGTCAGATTGGATGAGGACCTTACTCCTCAGCAGATGAAGACATGCAGAGGCCTATCTACAGACTTTCAGTGGCTGAAGGCCCGTGGTTCCCTTGATAGATTGGATCTCAGATACACTTTCCCAAGGATACACTAATTTGCAGAGCTTGGTAAAGTGCCTGGATCATAGAAATATTGTGTCA
>JAABUP010010317.1_pt1 | contig 11071 bp, 12 predicted proteins | sample 5559201 | NCBI WGS metagenome assembly JAABUP01 (sample SAMN10711887, study PRJNA513373) | rock metagenome | isolation source: Antarctica rocks | place: Antarctica | reverse complement strand
TGTGCGGAGCCTTGCGGATGCTGAGAGTAGGTTATGGAGGGTGAGTCTGAGGCTGTTGGCGGTGAAGGGATGGATCGGGGGGTTGCGTGCGAGGCGGAGCGAATGGTTGGGGGATGGATTGGGAGTAGTGGGGGCGTTGAGAGGGCGTTGAGAGGTTTGAGGATGGTGGCAGGTTTGGCGGGGAGGCGCAGAGAGCGGAGGAGGAGGGCTCGTTGCATTGTAGCGGCGGTGCTGTTTGTTGTAGGGATGGCACGAGCGAACTGAACGCTTCGCCGTCCAGGTGACGTCAAGTTGGAGGTCTTGGCACTTCCCGATTCGGCAGGACTGCACTTCTTTCACCTCCCGAGCTCGCAACGACAGTCGTTGTAATATACCCGAGATGGAGTCGCGCAATCTCGAGCGAGCAGCGTGACGAGATGTCCGGCATTTGGACTACGCTGACGTAGAAGATCACTGGTACCGAGCCCGTTGCTGTGAGACTGTGTGGCGACTCGGCATGAGATACCTTACGGTCACGGCGTTGATACTGTCAGCCTGTCTCGTTCTCTACAATCTTTCAACGATGACCTGGAACATATTGCCGCAGTGGATGCTACCCGGAAAGGCGGTTGAAACCCCTATCGAAAGCAAGACGACCGACAGCGGCCCCTATATCAATACCAAACCCCAGGATTCCAGCGCTGCCGCAGAAGACCAGGAGGAGAGCGAGAGTACCCCCAAAGCAGAGCCTGTCATGACAGCGAAAGATGTGCCTACATTCTCCCTGTCGGAGGGCGATGATTTGGAGCCTACATTTGATCCTCCTTCGCCACCCGTGACAAGCTTCCCAGCACTCAACAGTGCGCAACGAGCGTCCTCCATGGCACCTCCACCGAAGCCAGCCGAACTACCCGCGAAGAAATCTGCTGCAAGCCTGATGGCCCCTCCGACACGCGTGCCTGGTGTACAACGCGCACCGCCACCCAGCTCAGCATCATCCCTCCGCCTCCCTGGTACCGGACCCTTGCCTAATCGTGGCCCACCCATAGGCAGCCAACAACGCATCAGCTCCAGCCTCTCACCGAACGGCACCGCAGTCTCTGTCCCAAATCCGCGAGGCAAAGTCCTACTCTCACCCGGCCACTCGCCCATGGACTGGGCAGCCCTGACGCGCTCCGGGAATCTAGCCGGCGTACCCATGTTCCAGCGTGTGACACCCTCGGAGCTGAAACGCATGACTGGCCGAAAGGGTAAGCCGGCGTGGAGTAGCTGGCAGGGTAAGGTATACAACATCACGCCGTACCTGCCTTTCCATCCGGGAGGAGAGGCGGAGCTGATGAAGGCCGCGGGGAGGGATGGCGCGAAGTTGTTCATGGATGTGCATCCGTGGGTGAACTGGGAAAATATGTTGAGCAGTTGTATGGTGGGCGTTCTGGTGCCGGAGGACTATGGGGTCAAGGGGTTGGAGGAGATGGATTGAAGTGGATGGCCGCTTTCTGTGATTTCGGCTGCCCCATCCAACATGCATGAGGCCTTGGTGAAGGATCTTCATCAGATGTTGACTCTTCAACGACGCTTTCGGCGAATGCTCGGAGATTTGAGGTGGCGGCGCAAGATGAATTCGATCAAACGTGATCGATTCGAAAGGAACAGCACACCAAGAGCCCTCCTGTATCTTCACGAGAACGGTGAGCATGCCATTGCTACGACTCAGGGCGTCAGATCGACGTACTCGAACAGAGCTACCCATGTCACTACTGGCAAAGTCGGGGAGATGAGGTACCGTCCGGAAACCTCTCTTTTACCGTTGCACGCCGACCAAGGAGTGGGAGTTTGAGTCGGATCCGGGAAGAGGGTAAAAGCATCCAACGGCGAAGCGGCGAAGCCTCGCAGCTCAGAGGATCTTTGCTCTCTTGACGACATTGCAAGAAAGATCTAAGGTCATTTGCCACGATCCGAAGGAAACATGACGAGGACGCTGAGTACAAGCTACCTACGAAGGTGCAGTCAGTCAACACGGAACAATTCGTAGTGACAAAGGAGAGACGGTACTGCCTACTCGGCGGAATGTCTGGGTGTACGCATTAAGGGGCCTGGCCAAGATCTTGGTAATCGCGGGTTGTAACGCGGGAAGGAGGTAATCTGTAGCCGATCGAGAAAAGGATCACCTTGTAAGGGTTGATCATACTTTGGTATTCCTCGGTATGCTACGACGATGCCCTGGCTTAGCTTTGCCACACAATTTGTAGGCAATATCCGGTACTGAGTGAAACGGGAGTCTATATTGTGCTACTGTACAAGATCACCATGATCATACCAAGACTGCTGTTTGCAAGTAGCGAGGTGTGTACAGTACATGTAATGTCGTCCGACCAAGATACGGTACCTCACCTCAAACTGTTCTCCTGCATGTGATGCCTGAGGCACCCAGTCTAACCTCTCGACTTTCCGTTTGCTTCAACCGCCATTTCTAAACATTGATCAGTTGTACGTGAACTCAACAACCCGTTCTGATCTGGCCTTCAACACCTTCATGTCGAAATCTACGCGTAGCGAACGCGATGGCGCGTTGTACTCCGCGACCGCGGCTCAAGACACACAAGTGAAGGTGAGTCCCAATGTCCTTCTACGGTTCTACCGGAGAAGCATCGCGGTCTTTCTTAGATGAAGGCAGTGAATGTTGGGCGTAGTGGCCGAGACTGATACAATTCACCTAGCAGTTGTATTCATGAGGCGTGATGCATGTGTACAACACAAACGCGCCACGCAGGATTGTCCCTGTCAACAACCCGGTCTTTGATGAAATACAACATCCAAGAAAGATTCTCTGTGCGACCTTCGCGACTTCGATTCTATCTTGCGCACCCTCCTTTTGAACAGCTGAACCATGGAGGAGTTAGCACCCGTTACAGCTCAGCCTGTGGTCATCCAGTCCAAGAATGTCGACGAGAATGATCCTTTCGGTCAGTGGCGAGCCCGTGAGGGGCGAATCAAACCTCTTGCAGACGCGACCGGCGGCGCGTCTACAAAGCGAGGATCAGCTATGAGAGGCTTGCTGGACCGCTCTGATGACCGTATGAATCGTGCAATCAAGAGTGACCCAAGCGAGCTTCGTGGCAGACTGCAAACTAGCAAGGCGACAGCAGACCAGCTACTCACTCGCAAGGAGAACATTGAACGTACCTATGTGCCCCAAGCTAAGCGTACTGGAGGTACCGGGAACACGTCGTTGCCGGAAGCTTGGGACAAGCAGTCACAGATCAACGGCTCTTCACTCGCCCGGCTCGCCCGGGGCGGCAACGGGGTTCTAAGCTCTTATTCTGAAGCACCTGACGCCAACAGCAACGTGGCTGTTGATCTTGTGGATTATGTACCCTCTCCGAAAGTCACGCAAAAGAAAACAAGCAAAGCAGGCACAAAGCGGCCACGCGAGGATCAAGCTTCAACATCGCCGAGTAAAAAGCTAAGACTGGTTGTTCGTAGCGTGGACCGCTCGTACAGCGAGCGTCGCCCCGCCTCAATCGACAGACAGACATCCACGGCAATGCAACAATCGCATTCGGAGACACCAATTCACAGGCCTGCAATCGCTCGTCCAACGCAGTCGCCTGGGCCCCCCACGCCGGCATTGGGACCAGCTGTTCTAGTGCAGAAACAGATTCTCTCGAGTGAGCAAGATCATGCGGAGCTAGATTCACCGTTGCGTCCGACACAGTCGTCTGAGCCTCCTATAGCGGCTCTGGGCTTATCTAAGCGGGTGGAATCCGTGCTCGGCAAGTATCTGGAAGAGCTTCGCGGAGACAGCGAACACTGGAACAGAGTGCTGCTCAAAAGGTCACGCCTCTCTTTGGCGAGTAGACTGGCAGAAGCAGCAGCACCTGGATCCGCCCACGAGAAGACCGAAAAGCCATACTCCGGTAAGCCATACTCGTTCGCGAAGCTGAAGCCGCTCAAAATGACCAAAGTCCCGGCCGGGTCTCCTCCCGGGAAGGCCACTAAGTTCCAAGTGCAGCCAATGTCATCTGCAGGCAACGGCACGAAGATCGCTTTCGCGTGCCCAGTCGTTGCCATCGATGTCCAGACTGACATGCCGAGCTATGCACACTACGTTGAGATCAAGGACAACTTCCTCGCGCCAAATGTCAGAGCAATGCAGGCCTGGCCTTATTTCAACGACGAATTCGACTACACTAAGGACGGAGCTGGGTTGAAAGAGTTCTTCTCTTTGGATGTGGACGAGCGATCGAAGAAGCTTCTCCGGCTAGCTCAGGCGCAAAACATCGAGGGGTACGCGGAGAGCGCTCTACAAGATTTGGCCATTACTTGGGCCGACGTATTAAGGTTTCTCTTTGCAGGCGAAGAAGACCTTGATGTTGGCAAAGACAAGGATGCTCTACAAGCTTTAGCGCATCGACAACAGAGCTGCGATGAGGAGTTCACACGCAAAGCCGAGCGGACAGCCATTGTGCTTTCGTCTCTAGCACCGTCTACTCCTCAGAAGCTTGCAATGGCAGCCGCCTTGTGCGAGAACTTCTTGAAGATGACGAAGTTCAGTCTATGGCATGTCGCGCGGCGCCACATGTATGATGCAGTCGAGAGAAAAGACATAGAACACGCCGTAGACCTCGAATTGCTGACCTGCGGTATCTGCTTGCGACTAGACTGCCCCTACCACGGGACGCTCAAGGAGCACGAGGAGGATGACGAGGATGAAGAGACAGAGCCTCAGCCTGCTGCTCTCATGGACATTGTGCACCCGCCCAACATCAATTTTCGGACGCGCACAGCGTTAGCACGGACGGCTGAAGTTGCAGTTGAGCCATCAAAGCTTGTGAGCAAGCGGACCCTCCAGTATTGGCAAAAACTCGAACATCAGAGCGAGGAACGAGAACCATTCCGGCCATGCAATCATCCGGGGACTCCATGCGAGGATGCTCTATGCTCATGCTTCACCGAAAAATTCACCTGCGAGAAGACTTGCGCATGTTCTCTGGATTGCTTGCGCAGATTCCAAGGCTGCACCTGCAGGCACGACAAGCCAAGAAAGAATCAGAGCATGATGTGCTTCGAAGACGAGCGTTGCTTCTGCTTCAAGCTCAACCGCGAATGCGACCCCGATCTTTGCGGCACATGCGGCGTGGGAGACGTTCTTAACCCTCTTTATCGATTCGATCCTGTTATGCAGATGGGACGTTGCCAGCACGCGAGCATACAAAGGGGTGTCACGAAGCGTACCGTCATTGGCGACAGCCGCATCCACGGGCTCGGCCTGTACGCTGGCGAGAACGTCAAGGAGTGCGAATTCGTGGGCGAGTACAAGGGTGAGCTGATCGATACGGCAGAGTCTGATCGTCGTGGCGCAGTCTACGAGCACCAGAAGCTAAGCTACCTTTTCTCGGTCAACAAATCCCAGGAGATCGACAGCACGTACTTTGGCACCAAGATCCGCTTCATCAACCACGCCATCACCAGCGTCAGCAACCTGAGCCCGCGAGTCTTTCTCGTCAACACCGTCCAGCGCATCGCCTTGTTCGCGAGCGAGGAAATTAAGATAGGGGATGAGTTGTTTTTCGACTACGGCCCGCAGTTCCCGCGTGATCAGCTCGGCGGTAAGATCACGGGCTCGACCAAGTCTGTTCCACGTACGCACCGGCCGAATGCAGTGGAGGAGGAGTTCTATGAGGTCGCGAGAGTCAAGGATGCCCAGGGCAATACCCGGGCAACCAAAGCCGTGCGGAAAGGTCGGCCCGGAAAGACGGTCACGAAGCGCACAGGGCCACCGACCGGAGCCGACAGCAGGCCATCACGGAAGTCGGCTCACCTGGAGAAGGAGGAAGATCTGAAGGACGAGCTGGGGGCGGATCCCAGTATCGTACCATCGACCGCGGCACGCCTATCTGCATATAACATATCGGACAGCGGGCCGGGAGTCAGTGGTACGATGAGCGTGGAGGCTGCGGCAGGCGCAGAGGACGAATCTGACGGCTTTGAGCCTGGCGTCTCCGCAGAAGAGGAGAGTGAGGACGATGGGGTTGAAGGAACTGAGTCTGAGCAAGATGAGCCAGCAAAGCCCCGTCGTCATCGTAATGGCAAGCTGGTACGGGTGGGCGGAAAACTCGGTGGCGTTCGCCGGTAGTCGGGTGCATGTGCTTGCACGGAGGTAGACAGCACTTGCCTCATGCGAGATGCCTAGAGCGTGGTCTTGGTGGATAGACTAAGCTCGGGCGGCGGAAAGAAATTAGTAGGACCTCGACAGCCAGTATCCCATCCAGAGGCTCTCCTCTGTGCAACCTCGCTGTCACTCTGCCGTGACCTCTGTGCAGATAAAACTTGGAGTCAGTACCGCATGTTGCCTTCCCGGAACCCAGAATGGTACATGTAAGGTAGCTTTGTCAGTGAGATTGACACAAGTAGAGTGACGCTGCACCTCGTCCGCTGCTGCCCAATCTCCGCCAAACGGGCACGTCAAGTACGTGCCGCTCGGAAGAGCGTAAAATGCGACCACGGGCGAGTGCAAGACAGATGATGAGTGGCGACGTCTCTCACAAAACCAGCACACGTAGACTTATGACAACAACAAGCGCTTGTGGCAGCGGCGAAAGTAAACAAACGTCATGTCAATACAATTACTAACAGCAAGCCCGCAGCCCGCATTGCACCCAGTATCAGACCAAAGCAAACAATAAAGCCACCAAGCCCATCACCCATTACTTGCATCCCAGCAGTGCCGAGACCGCGAAGGCACCCTCAGTCGGGCGGCATCCTGGTCGAGTAGTCGTAGGTGATCATTACGGAGATGGAAGACGCTGTGAGATGTCAGTGTGGTTCGGTGGCGGCGGCAGTGACGGTGAGATGTACGTACGGTATTAGTCGAGTAGAGAAGGCACCCAGCACAAGCCTGTCGACGACGACAGCCCGTCTATTCGACCGTGACGTAGAGACCGACGGCTGCAAGAGCATTAGCATTGGATCATACGACGACGACGAGGGTAAGCTCACGGCAAGGGTTGAAGTCCTGAAAATACTCCAGCTTCGCGTCGCCGGTGGCGTACATCCAGATCCCGACCGATCCGCCCGCCGGGCACGGGTATGACGAGACGGTGTAGGCATTGCCGGGCACGAGCTCGAAGTCGTTGAGATAGTCGTGGACCTTCGGCATGGTTTCGTACGTGGTATCCTTGGTAGCCGGTTCCTGCAGGATAGCGAACTCGAACGAGCCGTTGCCGCTGAGCTTGTAGTTCGATGTCTCCATCGTGCCCTCGGCTGGCAGGAGGAACTTGAGGGAGCACGTCTTGCCGGCGTCTGAGGCGGGGATGTCGAAGTTGAAGATGGAGGACTTGCTGCCGGCGGCGAGGCCGTTAAGGCTGTTGCCGAGGGCTTTATCTCGGTGCTTCTCGTCGACGTGGACGATGAGGTGCGGGAATTCGAAGTTGGTTCCGATCAGGTTAGCTGGGCAAGTCGGCATCGGAGCCGGTGGGGACGGCATCGGAGCCGGCGGGGGAGCCATCGAAGCCGGCGGGGGGGCCATCGGAGCCGGCGGGGACGGCATCGGCGGCGTGGGAGCGCAGGTCGGCGGCGTGATGGTGGAGCAGGACGTCGACGTGAAGGTCTTTGGTACGACTGGTGGGGACGTGCACTTGGTCGTGGTTGTCGTGCTGGTCGTCGTGGTGTAGATAGTCGACGTGGAGGTGTGCTTGTGTGGGTGCTTTTGTGGGTGCATCGGCGTGGAGGACGGCGTACATGGGGTCGTTGTCGGGGCGCAGCCAGAGAAGCAAGCGTCAGCCTTCAGCCAGACAGGCATGCACTTGTCTTGACCCTTGACCGGCTTCAAGTAGATGTTCCAGCCGCCGTTGTCTCCAGTCGGGCACGAGTAGAAGGTGTCGTCGCCCTCGTAGGCGATGGTGCCGTTGCAGCTCATCGAGAAGCCCTGGGTAGGCGAAGCACCTTCATCGCATTGCTACTGCGTTGTGGGTGGAGTGAGGATGCAGCCACGGCCGTGGGAGTCGGTGAGCCCTGTCAAAGTCAGCGTATGTCAGGGGCAGTGAGACGGGTAATGTACTGACCACCACTGTTGTCCATGCAGTACTTGCCCAGCGGGAGACCGGATTGGCTAATGCGGTTCTGACCGTCACCAAGCTGGCCGACCGGACCGCTGGGACCGCCATTGCTGAAGGCGTCAATGTTGAAGCAGCTGGAGGTAGTCAGTGTGCCGCAGTGAGAGACGAGTGATGAGGAGTCGAACGTACCAGCCAGCCGCAGGTGTCGCTCTGGGTTTGGGACCGACTCCGTGGGGCCACGAGTAGGTATTGCTGCCGGCGACGGCGAGACCGGCGGAGTAGCTGAGCGTCTCACCAGCGATCACGGTGAAGACGGGTGCTCGCTTGTGGTAGTTGGCCTTGTCGAGGACAGCGGCGTTCGAGAGAGCCGCAAGGGCAAGAGCTGCGGTGACAGTCTTCATGGTTGAGTGTGTAGAATGGTGGTATGGTGGAGTGGCGGAGTAGATGTGGTATGCTTGGATCTGTCGACGTCAATTAGCTTGTGTGTGTCAATGGTTGGGTGGCATGGGTATGGTTGGGTGGTATGGGTATGGTTGGGTGGTATGGGTATGGGTGAGGATGGGTGAGACTCACAATGGTGCTGGGTAAGACTGCTGAAAGTTGGGATGTGTGGAATGTGAAAGGAAGAGGTTGAGGGGAGAAGGGAAGTATATAAAGGGAGCCAGCAGGACTTCTGTTTACATCAACGTAAGCAGCGCCACGACCCTGCCCTGCCGATGGAGGCCAAGTCGAGCAGGTGCTCGCGGATGGTCCTGCCGGTCTTTGCACGGCGACTGCTACATCTGGTGCTCGACACTGCAACCTTGTCAAGGTAAGGCAGTCGCACCGTGCAATGAGGAAACTGTGTTGGTGCAATTACAGAGAAGGTTGTTGTGAGTTTGCAGGTGCAACGCGAGGATACGGAAGCCAGTACATACATGTATCCGCCTATCGTTTGGCAAGTGTGAGACTCAGCCACGTCGTCGTCCTTCACTGCTCGAGCGGCGTGCGCAGGTGCGATATACAGCCAGGGGGTTGCTCTGCAAAGGCAATTGCCGTCACCTTACTAGGCAGGTACAATGGTTGACCACCGCCTAGCGTGTGACGCTCCAAGCCTCGCCTTCTTCGTACTTCAGTCGTGTGTCGCCTCGGATGGTAAGCACGTCTCGATCAACGGACGCGCTCCTGTTGCGGTCGGCTCTTCACACCGCCACGCAGCGGAGGCCAGCAAATCGAGTCTTGGCATACAGGCGCCGCTGTAAGAGTTGCTGTAAGTGTTTCATGGACTGCTATCCGCCAACAATAGACGAACGAAATCTCTGTTCGCGCGAGCCGAGATGTGTGACATATGACTCTGTGGGATACGTGAAAATCGGTTGAATAGCCATGCAACGTACAGAGAAATGACAACGCCGTGTGGAGTCAGCCACGCCCGCGTTCAGACTCGGTCGGATCGCAGCTGTACAATTGTACTCCTCAGGCAAGCTACCTCCTCGCCTCATTCGCATTCTCCAGCTTACCACCAGTAAAGACCTCCGCGATCCTCCTAATCCTCTCGCTATTGATGACACTATACCCGGCCGCCCCTTCCACCGCATATTTCCCACCGACGTGATTCGCCCGATTCAGCATATCCTGCACGCGGTCCGGCTTGCCATTCGCCCACACGCTCGCCGCATTCTCCCTGTTGGCCATCGACGAGTGCGGATCCCCGAACATGACCGGGTTCTCCGTCGTCCCGAACGCCTCGTCAACCGCGGCGTTCAGCTGCTGAGGATTGACGATGAAGTGTCGCGCGTTCATGTATAGAGTGTTGACATGGGAAGCACGTTCTGCGCGTGCGGCTTCGGCGCGGGCAGCGACATTGGCACGCATGCGAGCGATGCGTTCGTCGCGTGTGGGATCAGGGCGGACACCTGGCGAGCCAGGGATGTAGCCGTGGAAGAGGTGGTCCAGATCCAAGCCGTGACTCGGCGTTGTCAACCGCTCGTCTTCTCTTTCGGGTCGTGTGAGCGCCTCCTGCCTCTCCCGCTGGTTCCGGTCGCTCCTCGTCTTCAACGCATGCTGCTCTGTCTCCCGTCGCGCCTTGAGACTCACAAGCCCTTCACGCAGGTTCTGGCGCCGCATGTCCGATATCTTGACTTTCCATTCCTCTCTGCTGCCGGCTTTGACGCGGGTACTCTTGTTTCGAGGTCTGGTGTGAGGGTCAAGCCATTCCGGGCTAGCCTTGTCTCTACCCTCAGCGCCAGCGAAGACATCGCGAGGTACGGGCAGGCGGCCTTTGATGAAGGGCCGGTCGGGCAGAGTCTGCTGGGGAGGTTGAGGGATGGGGATGTAGTCGGGGTATTCAGGGCCTAGCCGGCGATTCGATGTGGTGGCGGAAAAGGTGCGGCATTGGAGGCACTTCCACGGTCGAACGGGTATCATGAGCGACTTGGGAGGCATATTTGGAAGTGAACTATGCCGGCGATGATGGCTGCTGTTGCATTGGGGTTCGCCAGATGCGGCGGAGATGGCGGCGACGGCGGAGGTGCTCGGACCCCGAACTTTTGTCTTGGCATTAAATTGAAGAAGTTCGCCATACAGCACGAATACCGACGATAGGCTCCGACACACTTTTACTCATACATACAGCATTTACTCTCATCATGGGCACCGGCAAGAAAGAGGCGACCCGCCGGGAGCGGCAGGGCAAGACTGGCGATGGCATGTCCAACGTGCGCACCAAGGGCGAGAACTTCTACCGGTCCGCCAAAAAAGTCAAGACGTTGAACATGTTCAAGGAAGGCAAAGCGGAGCGCAATGCATCGGGAGAAATCACGAAAGCCGCTTCCTTCCAAGGCCGGGAGAAGCCAAAGGCGAGGGTGGAACCACACCGGAAATGGTTCACAAATACGAGAGTCATCAGCCAGGATGCGCTGTCAGCGTTCCGAGGGGCGGTAGAGGCGCAGAGCAAGGACCCGTACAGCTATCTGTTGAAGCAAAATAAGCTGCCCATGAGTCTCATCAATGATGGCAAGGAGAAGGAGCGGAAGGATGGATTACTGCAACACAAG
>JAABUP010010316.1_pt1 | contig 11072 bp, 18 predicted proteins | sample 5559201 | NCBI WGS metagenome assembly JAABUP01 (sample SAMN10711887, study PRJNA513373) | rock metagenome | isolation source: Antarctica rocks | place: Antarctica | reverse complement strand
CCATGTGCAAGGCCCTCTGTGTGTCAGGAGACCTGGCTCATGCCTCATCTTGAAGTGGTGTCACAGACTGATTTGACTGCCTGGGCGCCTCACACTGATCTCCTTCTGTACAATCACATCACAGTTTGATTGAAAACTTCCTGCTCTGTCAGCATTCACACTCACAATCAAAGCCAAGGCAACATTGACGAGTGCACGGCAGTTCGCTGCTGCATTACAGCTTTGTGGGTCGGAACCAAGGGCACTGCGAGCGACGAAACATGATCTGATGTAACCAGGCACAAAAAACAAACGCCACGAGTCATTGCAGTGCTGCTAGGGTACATGCTGGGACTACACTACATGCACCGCTGTGATCCCGTGCACAGCACCCAGGCGTTCCATATGTTTGTTCACGAGCTGCCCACAGCAGCAGCCAACCCACTCGCTAAGGACGCAGCACACTGCCAAAATCACAGGGCAAACGCCGGCCAACCCCACCCGCCAGCCACCACACACTCGACACTCGTTCAACGCAATGATTCTCAGCTCCGCCGCCACGGGCGTCATGGGCCACGCAGCAGCCACTCACAACACCCGCAGGACATCTCCCTGCACCGCTATGCCGCCCTGGCGTGCAGCACGCTCCCGTCCCAGGCTGCACGCGCCGCGCGGCACCAGGCTGCAAGAGGCACACAAATGTCCCGTGCCGCCCAAGGGCTTCAAGCTGCCAGCAGACACGGCTCACCGTCACACCACTGCCGCCCGCTGCACTGCGCTGGCGCAGCCCTGCGCCAGCCAGACCAGGCGGGCACTGACCCATTCCATGCGCCAGCCAGATCAGGCGGGCACGGGGTCCTTGTACGGCACGCCCACGCCCGGCTCGTCGGCCTTGAGGTACTGCTCGGCCTGCGCATCCATGACGATGCGCTGGAACTCCTCGCCGTCGATCTGCTCGCGCTCCATCAGCACGTCTGCCGTCTTGTGCAGCACCGCGATGTTGCTCTGGATCAGGTCCTTGGCGCGCCTGCGCCCCGCGCGCGCCCGCGCCTCAGCGCCCTCCATCGCCGCAGCGGGCCCGGCATGCTCACCGCAGCACGCGGCGCCTTGGCTACGCGCTCCAGCCAACGCAGGCCAGCACCAGGCCGACTGTCCTGAACAGCGCCAGGCAGAGTCCTCTTGCTACATCAGGCACACATCAGGCACGCACATACGCAAAGCTACCCCTAGCTTTGACCCTAGCCATAACCCTATCACAGCAGGCTTAAGCGCGCACCGGTACGCGCGCTCTACCAGCGCCTTGACCTCGGCGTCGATCTCGTCGGCGGTCTCGCCGGAGCAGTCGGACGGCTGGCCCATGCTCTGGCCCACGAAGGAGGGCCCGCCGCTGCTCGTCCACGCCACCTGGCCCAGCTTCTTGCTCATGCCCATCTGCGTGACCATCGCCTTGGCCGTGCGCGACACCTGCACGCTCGCGCGCGCCCCAGGTTAGTGCAAGCCGATTCACTACAGAAACCAACATACACCATAATCGGACTTCTTACTACAAGCTTGCCATGCAGCAGGCTGTATGCCTGGGTACCTCAGCATGCGCAGCGCAGCAGCACACCAGCGCCAGCCGGTCTCGCTGCCAGGCGAACCCTGCAGCGCAGCATGCGCCCCGCGCCGACGCGGCGGGCAGGCGGGCGCGCGCCTGCATGAAGTCGCCGGACGCGCCAGTGGTGACATCGTTCTCGCCAAAGATGAGCTCCTCGGCCACGCGGCCGCCCAGCGCCACCGCCATCTGGTTCTCCAGGTACGAGCGGCTGCGCGGTGCGAGGGTCCCACGGTTACACTAAAAGCTTTGTACTGGGGATGCGTACCATGCGACAGGCTGCCAGTGCCCATCCGAGTGCACACAGATAGGGTAGGGCTGGAACCCGCAGCAAACCCTGCATTGCCCAGCTTCCGCGCTCACCACATCAGGCAGCCTGCTTACTGTTGGCCGCACAGTCGCAGCACCGACACATGTTGCAGTGGCACGAAGTGGTCCAGCGACAACACGTGATGACAACATCATCACAAAGATCATAAGGTGTTGGAGCGGCTGAAGCTATCCAGCACAGCGGGCCACGCCAAGCTCTGCACCAGCGGCCTGCTGCGCGCTGTGGGCCAACGCGCGGGGGGCGCGCCTGTACAGGCCGGACTCCAGGCGCTCCTCGGAGGGCGCGAAGAAGGTCAGGCCGCCGGCCTGGCCGCGCGGCACGATGCTGATCTTGGTCACCGGGTCGTACTCCGGCATCAGCGCGCCGACCAGCGCGTGGCCCGACTGCGCGCGCCGCGGCCGCGTGCGTCAGTACCATCAGGCTGCGCTTTCACTACATATGTAACTGCAGGCAATGCATTCCTCTTTCTTCTGACATGCCAACCATGCGCATGTCAGACTAATTAGAAGGTAGCCTGTGCCAATACCAATGCTTGTTTTCGCGCCACAAACTTCACAAGCTTTCTTGTGCGCATGGGCGAGGACCGCCAGTTTGCTGAGTGACCCAACAGGTGCGCTTGGCAACGAGCGCGACAGAAGTCGGCTGGCGCGCAGCATGGCACGGCCCACTCTCGCGGGGCCGCGCCGCGCACCTCGTGGTAGGCCACCAGGCGCTTCTTGGCCTCGGTCACGATCGCGCCCTTCTTCTCAGGGCCAGCCACAATGCGCTCCAGAGCGTCCGAGATCTCCTCCTTGCTGATCTCCTTCAGGTTGCGCCGCGCCGCCAGGATGGCCGCCTGCAAATAGACCGCCCGCACGTCAAGCGGGTAGCCTGGCACGCTGCAGCGAGCATGGCTGCTCCAGCGCTGACATCACTGACTGCTGGTACCCAACTCACCAGATGCAGTTTGGAGCCTTGCATTCGGCATCTGGGCACTGCACCAAAAGATGCAACATGATGCAGCACACGCAGCACAACAGGGCGACACAATCCATTCATACAGCCAAACATGCATGTTTGGTGCTGCACACGCATGCACACACCCTTACAGGTCTTGGTATGCAAACAGCCACCAAGCAGGGCACGTACCTCGTTCATGAGGTTCTGCAGGTCAGCACCAGTGAACCCTGCGCAGCCACCGCGCGTGCCCAGGCGTCAACAATCTGCTCCGCACCAAGTCCGAGCAGCAGCAGGGCTGGGCAGCAACAGCTATGTGCCATTGACAATGAGCTGCTTGTAAATACTTCAAAATGTTTACTGTCATCCCTCGCCGGCAGCCCTGCCTGGAGCGGGCGGGCGCGGTCCGGCGCACCGGGCGTGCGGCGCGAGACCTTGTCAAAATCGACGTCCTTGCTCAGCACCTTGCCGCGCGAGTGCACCTTCAGGATCTGGATGCGGCCGGCCACGTCCGGGCGGTCCACGGTCACCTGCCGGTCGAAGCGGCCCGGCCGCAGCAGCGCGCTGTCCAGCACCTGTGCACCAAAACTTGTTTCAGCAACACAACGCCCACCACTGTGGGCAGGAGCAAACGCCTGCACTGCTGGCGGCTGCAAGCACAACCACAGAGCGCATGCTTTTCCTCAACCCAAGTCGACGACTGAATGACTGCACGCGTCAGCAGCTGAACAACTGTACACACTAATATCGCTGAGAGCGCACGTCCGGCCTGTTGGTCGCCGCCAGCACGATGACACCCGTGTTGCCCTCGAAGCCGTCCATCTCGGTCAGCAGTTGGTTGATGGTCTGCTCGCGCTCGTCGTTGCCGCCGCCCATGCCCGCGCCGCGCTGGCGCCCGACCGCGTCGATCTCGTCGATGAACACGATGCACGGCGCCTTGGTCTTGGCCTGCGCAGGACGAGAGGGTTAGGTTTGCGGCGCACCGTGCTCATAATTGGCTGTTCCATGGACTTATCTCTACAGCCAAGATCAAGATATGTTTTTAGACCAATGCCAATCCCAGCACTTCCCTGCCCTTCGCACAAAGTTGTTTTAGGTACTGCACTACGCTTCACAAGGCGATCCATGAAACCATACTATGATCACTGTTGACTCGTGCCTGCCTGTGCTCCCTCTGTACAGCAGTACACCACAGCAGTACACCACTGCAACATAAGCTATGCTTGTGTAAGAAATGCTACACACACTACTCATGACCTGCCGCCTTCACACGTGCCAGCAGCACAGTGCATGCCTTGCACCACTCCTTGCAAGCAGCCCTCAACTGCCCACAGCTACACACTGCGTGCTGCTGCAAAACCCCACATATACTCGCAACCAGCGACCCCGGGTGCTCGCCTTCTCGAACAGGTCGCGAACGCGCGACGCGCCCACGCCCACGAAGAGCTCCACGAACTCGGACGCCGCGCAGGAGAAGAACGGCACGCCCGCCTCGCCCGCAATTGCCTTGGCTGCAGCACCCCCAGGGGCACAACCCAATGTCAGCACAAGCACCCCAAGTCTGTCCTCACAACGAGCAAAGCATGATGGTCATTGGTAAGCAAAGGCATGTTGGTATCATCGTGTGCAGTTGAAAACACTACTAAAGCATACTTACTACGTATAAGCAGAGCAGGGTAGCTTGCACAGCGTCATTCGATCACGCTCACACAGTGCAGGCGCACCCAGCAGCGTCTTGCCGGTACCCGGGGGGCCAACCAGCAGGCAGCCCTGCATTTGCGGGACACCCCGGTCAGCGACCGGAGCTGGGCAGCAGGAAGCATGCATGGCAACGAACAGGTGCCCATCTGCACACTGGGCAGACCTCCAAGCATGCACAAATGACCAGCTGCTGGCAAATCCAGCAGCTGCCCACTTAAGACGAGTCAGTGTCAGCAGGTCAGTGTCTAAGCCAGCGTGAAACCAAAAAAAAAAAAAAAAGCAGGCCGCCGCACCTTTGGGATCTTGGCGCCCAGCGCGGTGTACTTGTCCGGGTTCTTCAGAAAGTCGACAACCTCCTGCAGCTCCAGCTTCGCGTTGTCCACGCCCTGCACAGTTGCAGCCGCACGCTCCGCACCCGCAACTGCAACAGCCGGGCTTGACGCACAGCAGAGAGGGAGCCTGTTCATACAACTGTCAACGCTGCTCACCACGAGCAGGACACACGGAGCTGCTTTATACAACGAGTCGTAGCACATATAGTCACTGGCGCAAAGGCTACCATATTAGGACGACTTGCCGTATAATAAACCTCGGTGTATCCTGCTCATGCTGAGCCGCATGGACAGTTGTGTGTACAAGCGCTCACATGGCAGCACTTACGCCACTGAACACCCAAAGCGCTGCTGGCAGAGCGCTCAGGTAAGGAGCGCCTTTTCTGGCTCGACCAGCACTGCACCTGCAGCCAGGCTGATCCCCAGGCAGAGGCGAACCCAGGCAGGGGCGCGCACCGCAACGTCGGCGAACGTGACGCCGGTCTCGGGCACCTCCTGGAACTTGGACTTGTTGCGCGCAAAGTCCATGGGCCCGCCCATCGGCCCGCCCATCGGCCCCGCGCCGCCGCTGCCGCCGGCGCGGCGGAACAGGAAGAAGAGGCCGCCAAACGCGACCAGCGGGAAGAGCAGGTTGCCCAGCAGGGCGACATAGTTGCCCTGCTGGTCGCCCTCGGACACCGAGATGTCCACGCCGTTGCGGGCCAGGATGTCGACCAGCTCCGGGTCGTTGGGCAGCACGACCAGCGCCCGCCGGCCGTCCACGGCCGTCAGCTGCAGCCGCACGGCCGCACAGTCAGCACAGCCTGGCAGCCCACTTGCTGTTTTCTGAGCAGACGTAAGAAGCAGGTTCCTGGCGACACGCTCGTCGCCTCCCAAGGTGGGCCAGCAGGCAGGCGCGCCTGCAGCTGCCCGCCGTCCTTGCTGAAGCGCACGCGCTCCACCTTGCCGGCCTGCACGGCGTTGATGAACTCGCTGTAGCGCCACTGGTTGCCCTCTGGCAGCTGGAACTCGCCCGACTTCACCGCCGGCGCGGCTGTCGTGGGGAAGTCCAGCGTCTGCGACTTCTGCTGCGTCGACTGCTGGCCGCTCGGCGGCGGCGGCGGCGTGTAGAACTCGGCCGCGCGAGCCACGTCCGCGCCTGCCATGCTCCAAGCTGCCAACGCAGCCAGCGCCGCGGCTGGCAGCCGCTGCACCGCGGCCTCGCCGCTGCGCTCGTCTGCCTGCGTGGCGCACCCGAGCTCGCCTACACAATCATCAATCAGCCGCAGCCAGTCCATGCGCTTGTGTGAGGTGCGTGCCTGCTTCTGCGCTGCAACGGCCGCCCTGCGCACCCTGCGCGGCTGTGCCACCGCGCCAGGCGCGCGCGTGCGGAGCTCTGCGCCGCGTACTGTAGACCGCTGCGCGAGGCGCTGCGTGAAAGCGCTCTGCATGGTGCCCGTCGTCTGCATCTTGTCAGAAGCTTGTGTTGGAAAGTATGTATGTGGACTCTTGAGGCTGCGGATGTCAAAGCAACCCGCTCTTGGCCAGGCCAGACGTGGCTCGCCCACAGCAGGATCCTGCGCCGACGTTACCGTAACGTACGTCTTCCGGTGACGATGGTGGCGGTCCGCCACTGGCGGACGCCACCTCTTGCCCTCGAGAGCTTTGGGCAATGTAACAGACAAGCATCGCTGCATCAGTGCGAGGCAACGCTTCAGGAGCACAGCCCTTGCTGAAGGTAAGGCTGGTTACAGCTCAAGCGCTATGAGGCAAGCACAGCTCTGACAGCAAGCGTGCCACTTTAGTGTAGACGTGTGACTGCAACCTGCTTGTCTCTCTCCGGTGACTGCCGTCCAGGCTTCTACTGGTGCATGCGCTCGGCATGAACTTTACTTTCCTGGTGTGGCTGCTGGCGCTGCTGCTATGCGCCGCGCTGCTGGGCATCACCATGTACTCGCTCATCTCGCTGTCCGACCTGGAGAACGACTTTGTCAACCCGCACGACTCCTCAGTCAGCATCAACCGATGGGTGGTGCGCCGCGGCCGCCGACCTAGCAGCGCTGTCCGGTGCTACCAAGTCGGGTCAGGCTGCGAGCCGCGCTGCAGGCTGCGTGCTGGCAGTGTCGCTGATAGCTAAGAAACCTCAGTGTAACGAGTGTGTCGCTCCTTTTGCACTCTATGTCAGTGCGCCCACTGTCGTGCTGTGCGCAGATGCCGAAGTACGCGGTGGAGGGAGTCCTGTTCGGCCTGCTGCTGCTGACCGGCAAGTGGGCCACAGCCTGCCTGCTGCTCGGCGTGTGCGCCTGGGACCTGCGCACCTACCTGCGCGGCGAGCACAAGGTGCCGCTCCGGGCGCGGCCTGAGTGCTGCTCGCCCAAGTCGTAAGTGTTGGCCTTCCTTGTGCTCGGCGGCCTTTGCTGGTGGGCTTGAGCGCGAGATTGGATTGCGCTGCCATATCCACTGCGGTTGCTGCGCACTGGCCCTCGGTGTCGACCAAGGCCGGCCCTACACTGGACCTCTCTTTGGCCCGCACCACCAGAACCCGAAATGCTGCAGCGCACTGGTTGCCTGGCTGCAGGTGCCCACCGGTGCCTTCTTTACCAAGCTGGGCTTGGTAGGGACCCATTGTCCGTCGCCGCACTGGGGCTGCCCCTTGTCAAAGCGCCGGCAAGCATGTTTCGAGCCCTGTGGGGACCTTTCAGTGCTTATACCGGCGCCGCACGACGGGCGTCGCAGAATAAGACCGCCACTGTCTTGAGCTCATTACAGCTGCTGTTTGCTGCCTGCGTATCAACCTCTAATTCACTGGGGTGCACTGCGTGCGCAGGTGGACGTCACGGAGATCTTTAGGCAGATACCGCACGAAAAGAAAGTCCGCATGGTGTCGCTGTTGGTCTACTTGGTCACGTTTGTGGTCACCATCTACAAGTGCGCGGCCTGCTCCCCTCTCGTATGTCCTTCCCATGTGCAGCGTGTGCTCTGTGCTGACGCAGGGCAACGCGCTGCTTGGCTCCCCGATACCATGGAAGGGCCGACTCTAGTGTCGGCATAAATTCATGCTGCCACCATGGTTACTGTCTGTTGGTTTTGGTGTGCGCGTGACGATCACAGAGCAAATTGCATACATTGGCTTTGCATTGTGAGCCAGGCGGGAGTGAGTGGGTGGAGTATTGTGACAGTGAGGTGACGTCACCAAAACGATGTGCTCCGTCTAGTAACAAAAAGACATGAGGCTGAAGCCAGGGCACTACAGGGACACGATGCAATCACGTCGCGCAAACCTCCTGCTTGCCGCGCAGGCTGGTGGAGACGGCGATCTACTCGCTGCTGACGGATGACGGCCGGCGAGCCGCGCACAACCTGTTCAAAGAGGCCGCCGCGACCATGTGACAGACACAGCGCTGGCGGGCTGCTGTGGCGGACTGGGGTCGGCGTGACCGGGGGTGGCTGGTGCTTTGCGGCAGTGTGCGCGGGGCTGGCCAGTGAGCCAGGCCGGGTTGTAGCAGCGCACGCGTGCTCTGCTATTGTGCATAGCGCCTGAGCATGCAGGCTGCTTGCCTCGCCCATGATTGTTTGCTCACATGGGGACGCGGCCGCTCAGGCGTCTGTGCAGGGGTTAGCGGTGCGGCAGAGACCGGCGTCACGCGCCATGTTCAGACAGTTTGACGGGACATGTTGCATTGAGCATTCCATAGTTAAGGTTTGATGTTGCCTAAAGTTGCCTACCTCTGTGTGTGCAGGAAAAATCCAGCGACTCTGAATTGAGCCACCTGTAAACATTAAATCATGCTGTGATGCTGCGGACGCTCATGACTCCAAATCTGCAGCGACCCAATGCTTTCCTTATGAGCAAGTGTTGGTCAACATGCGCGCCGCAGGCTGGCAACACTGACATGTAGAGCCCTGGGCTCACACATCGACGTACTGGCACATAAGCCAAAAAAACACACACACACACACTTGCTCCTAGGCGCTATGCCCTCAATTTTGACCACCGCCTGCTCGAGTGTTCCCCATCGACTCCTCAATAGCAGCCTGCACAGCAAGACACCACATCAGCATGACTGCCTTTGGCTATCACAACAAACCTGGTGTCATCAGTGTACGAGCCATGCAAGAAACGCAAACACGCTCTAATAATCTGCAACTGTAAGACTTTCCGGCCCAGACATATAGCTCAGGGCACCCCAGACGTGCACCTCTTTCGCCAGCCATGCAACGCAAACACGCTCTCTTGGTTCTGCAACCACAAGACTTTCCGGCCTAGGATTACAGCGTAGGGCACCCCAGACGCGCACCTGGTTTTCAGGTATTTCATGCAACAGTGGCTTCTACCAATGGCGCCTGCCTGCAGGGAGGCTGGTCGCGCAGCGCACCCGCAGCTCCGCAAAGTCGGCCGCGAGCGAGTCCGGGGCGGCCTCCTCGCCGGGCTTCCCCCGCTCCGCGCCCCCGCCGCCGCCGCGCAGCAGCCGCTCGCCGGCCGCCGCCGCGTCCAGCGCGGCCTCGAAGTCGCCGCCCGCGTGCGCGCACAGGCCGGCCAGGTACCACACGTCCGGCACGCCGTCGTCCTCCGCCAGCAGGCCCTCCAGCACCTGCGGCCCCCCGCGGGGCGCATTTAGGGGTGGGCCGGCCAGGAACCACACGTCCAGCACGCCGTCGTCCTCCGCCAGCAGGCCCTCCAGCACCTGCGCGGCCCCCCGCGGGGCGCAGTCAGGGGTGGCGTGGCTTCCCACAGGGCTGAGCTCCGTGTCACCCAATGACGAGGTCATATTCCACCTTTTCGGTGCAGCACCTGCACGCAGTCGCTCTTCACAAGCCGCAAATGCAGACTACCACTGCACTGGGCTCCAAAGGTTGTGAACAGCACGCATCCAACAGTTTGGATGCTGAGCTCGGGGGTTTTCCGCCCTTGTGCCGCATCGAATGCACCGCTCACCCTCCACGGCACAGACGCAACACAGGAGGCACAAACGAGGGACTGCGAGGCGCACGTCGGCGGCTGCATCCGTGCGGTCGTCCAGCTCCAGCAGCAGCTTGGCCGCCTCGAAGCGGAACTCGTAGGATGGCAGCTCGTCGCCGCCGCCGCCCTCGCTCGCCTCCTCCCAGCCCCCCTCGCTGCCGCCATCTGCCTCATCTTCATCTTCAAGCTCATCGCCGCCTGCCTGGCCATGTCCGGCGCACCCCTCTGCAGCTTCGCCTGCAGTGCTGTCGCCGATGCCGGCGCGGCCGCCGTCGGTTGCATGCTCCCGGCTCCCCGGGTGCTCCCAGCGGCGGGCCCCGCCAGCCAACCCCGCAGCTTGTGTCTGTGCATCGCCATTGGGGCGGCGCTCCCCTGACGCCGCTGGGTCACCCTCTACACGACAGCCGCCAGCCCCGACGTCCGGCCGCGCATCGGACATGCGCGCGTCGGCCGCGCCGCCGCCGCCGCCCAGGCGCGGGCACCAGAGCGCGAGCGACGCGCGCAGCGCCGCCAGCGCCTCGTCCGGGCGGCCCTGCTCCACGCGCAGGCTGGCGAGCACCTGGCGCACGTGCGGGGGTAAATCAGTGGGTGTGCAACACTAGAATGGCGGCTAGCGCCTAATCTGGCCGGCCCTGCTCGATGCGCAGGCTGGCGAGCACTTGGCGCGCGTTCAGGGGTTGGATAAGTGGATATGCAACAACAGTGTGCCAATCAGCGCTGTCCGGGCGGCCCTGCTCCGCGCACAGGCTGACGAGCTTTGTGCGGCGCAAGGGTGTGTTCGACCAGGAGGTAGGGCGGAGCGGAGGAGGCAGCGGCACGCTGTCGGCGTCCGGGGCGCCAGCGGAGGCGCGCGCGCGGGGGGCGCGCCTGCAGCGGCTCTGGGCTGCCGGGCGCGGCCCGGCGCGCGCGCTCGAGCGCGCGCTCGCACTCGCCCGCCGCGGCCGCTGCGCCGTCGTCCTGCGCCAGGTGCAGCTCGGCCAGCGCGCAGAGCGCGCCCGCGAGCTGCGCGCGCGCCTCGCCCGGCCCGGCCTCGCCCTGCCCTGCGCAGCGCGCCCGTCAGCGTGCACGCACTCTGGCACCTGACACCAGCCCGCACTCTGGCGCCCGCAAGGCCTCCTTCAAAGAAGCACGGCCCCTGCTGGCCAAGAATCACCTGGCAGGTGCTTCAGCATACATCCGGGCCATGTCCCGCCTTGTTCCAGTCCTCTCGCGGGCGCAGCATGCGTGTTCATGCAGGCGGGCCGCAAGGCGTACAATAGT
>JAABUP010010315.1_pt1 | contig 11073 bp, 12 predicted proteins | sample 5559201 | NCBI WGS metagenome assembly JAABUP01 (sample SAMN10711887, study PRJNA513373) | rock metagenome | isolation source: Antarctica rocks | place: Antarctica | reverse complement strand
TTGGTGTATTGTGGTTGGCAGAAGCTCATCGAAGTGTCTTTGTACTGCCGGGGTCTTGTGGTCGCGTGGGCAAGAAGGGGTAGTAAATGCGGCAGTCTTGCAGTTCGCGGCTTGCGTCAACCGTGCGATTCAACCTGCTGTGGGAGGAAGCCGCGTGCGGCCCAAGTGCATATCCTGCCCGCGGCGATGCTCTGGGTCGACAGTCACCACATCATAGACCGCGCTGAATCTTTCGTCTTGACCGTGTAAGCTCAATTTCGATGACACGAAAGGTTCCAGCGCGTTCGTTTAGAACACGATTGCTGAGGATCCGAGCCATATAATACAATGGGTATCATCGCTAGTCGTTGTCGAGCAACCATGCCCCTCTTCTCCCTCGGAAATGGCCAGGCGGGTCATATACTCATTTCCCCACCGCTTCTGCCACCCCTTCCCGACCTTTCTGGAACGCCCGTCTCCACGTCCGACTCACAACCTCCTCGATTTGATCTCGTACCCCATTCCAATCTGTGCTCTGCAGCTTCTTCACGTTACCCTCCAACTCGGCATTCCAGCGATCCTTCGCGGTTTCCCATACGCCAGCTTGCACCACCCGAGGCGCGGGAGCGGGAAGTGGCAGTGGGGGCCCGTCGACAAGCTGGTTGAGTATTATGGATTGCTGGTGTAGATGCGCAGACTGAGCAATGCGGTTGCGGGCGTGAATAGAGAGTGAGACGTGGATTAGGGCTGTTGTGAGTGTGAGGCCTCCAAGCTGGAAGGGAATTGTCAGTGAAGGCGGATATGGATAAGCTGTGGTGAGTTCGTTGGGACGTACCAGGCCGGTCGTGAAGCCCATGTTAGTATATCGATCAAGGTGGTGTCCCAGTCGCCTCGCTAGACCACCGATGCCCCCAGTCGTCAGGTCGTAGGCGGTAGGGGAAATCGTAATACCTAAACAGGCAGAAGCAGGTACCGAACGTTGTTCAGTTCATGTTGTCCAGTTGTGAATGTTGAAGGCCTGAGGCATCAGTGGCCGAAGACGACGAACATCGCCAACATATATGCTTCTACTGGCGAAGCTACTGCGCAGCAGGAATGGCTTTTACGTGTGAGATATAGAAGGACGCGTTCAGGTAAGACACGAGCAGATCTAATGGCGACCTTCATCCCCATCTTACGCCTGAGTACTCTGCTCCCATACCAATCAGCCTTCGCTCGAACGTCCATCCAGCTGAAGCATGCGGCGCGGCGGAGAGGGACAACCTCACAGCGACTGGCACGTTATGCATCGAGCGGACGAGGAGCCCGGTTCGAATCCCGTCAGGAAGCTCCATGCCCAGCAACGCAACGAAGGTGGACAGCTACGACCTCATCGACACCCAAGCCGACAATACTCCGAACTGAAGCTATAGTAGGCGACTCACAACCTGAAGTCTACAGACCACCAACCACCGGCCTTCTCGCCCGCCTTCCACCCTCCTGGATCCCTTACGCCGAGCTCATCCGCCTTGACAAGCCGGCAGGAACCTACTACCTCTACTTCCCCTGTCTCTTCAGCACTCTGCTCGCCGCACCCTACGCAACACCGCTTGCCTCACCCTTCACCGTTCTTTACACCAGCTCACTCTTCTTCGCCGGCGCCATAATCATGCGCGGTGCCGGATGCACCATCAACGACCTCTGGGACCGCAATCTCGACCCTCACGTCACGCGCACACGATTGCGACCCATCGCTCGGGGCGCCATCACCGTGCAGCAAGCCGTCCCGTTCCTCGGCGCTCAGCTCCTTGCCGGCCTAGCAGTCCTACTCCAATTCCCGTCGCAATGCTTCTTCTACGCCACCCCCAGCCTCCTCCTTGTGGCCCTCTACCCACTCGCCAAGCGCGTAACAAACTACCCGCAGTTCGTGCTTGGCCTCACCTTCTCCTGGGGCGCCTTCCTCGGCTTCCCGGCTTTAGGCGTTGACCTCCTGAGTGACACCCCGGCGCTCATCTCCGCAGCGTGTCTGTACGGCAGTTGCATAGCCTGGACTCTCGTCTACGACATGATCTACGCTTACCAGGACATCCGCGACGACCCAAAAGCAGGCATCAAGTCCATTGCGCTGGCGCAACAAGCCAATGCCAAGACGTTCTTGATGGTCGCTTCAGCTGCGCAAGTGGGACTACTGGTCGGTGCTGGGGCATCGCTGGGCGTCGGGCCCGTCTACTATTTCTTGACATGTGGAGGGGCGGCGGCTACGCTGGATTACATGATTCGGGAGGTGAATTTGGAGAGCGTCGAGGATTGTGCGGAGTGGTTCCGAAAGGGTGCTTGGATTACTGGGGGTGCGATCTCGGTCGCCTTGTTCGTCGAGTACCTCGTGCAGTATTTTGATCTGTTTGGTGATCAAGGCCGGAAACGGCAGACGATGAAGGCATGAGCTGCTCCGCGAAGCTCGCGGCTTACGAAGAGCATGAGCTCAACATCTGTCCACTAGATGCCGAAGGATGGATGCCGATGCTAAACCATGCCCTTGCAATCACGGACGCATCACTGGAACTGCTCCTCACTGCAGTAGTGTTCACCATGACTCCTGGGGCTCGGTGCTCCAAGCGCAAGTCGCACATAGACAGAGCCCGATCCATAACCTGCTCTTGATCCTAGAGCTACGATGCATACGCAGGAGCGCCAATGAGAGTGGCGTCGAGAGTTCATTGAGTGGCTCGTCGGTCCGTCTGTCATATGCACGATATGCGCACCTCCCAACATACCGCCTCACCGGCCCACTCTCGCAGCGCAGGAGAAAGCTCGGAGAGAGATATCGGCAGCTTCCGGCAGCAGTTGGTGTTTTGTGCATCTTTTTCGAAGCTTGCGATCCGCAGGACCACAGAAGAAAGCCTCCTGATCCATGCGAAGGAAGAGGACTCATAGCGTGAATCTTCTGCGCCTTGGCAAGCTCGGGACAAGTTCGGCATAGGGATTGAGTTCCGCCGAGAAGGCCGCTCGAACTATCAGGGCCATATACTGGGAGTTTGCTGCTCTAATCGAGATTCATGGCTACAATTTTGCTGCTCCGGCTAGAGAAACAATCGTGTGCAATATTTATCCAAGCTTGTGCCATCTGCTCCACACTTGTCAACGCCGAACACGGCCAAATTCGTACTCGTCCGCAAATTTCGATCGCTAATGTACATCTATATCTATCAGTGGGTAGAGATTTCTCTGACACGCCCGGTGATCGCTTATCGTACATGCTTGGTTTTGTACACGGGACCGACCAACTTTGCAGCTCGTAGGGACACCTTATTTCTTCTGCCTGTTGCCAACGGCCCAGCCTCGTTTGCGCAGCCATTTAGCTATTCCAGGCGTAATACTGGCGGCTACAGGTAGGCGGAAGAAGATGAGTGACTTGTGCAGGGCATAAGCTAGTGCCAATTGCGTGCCAAGGCCTGTAAAGAAGTCAGCACTGGCGTTGTTCATGCTTCAACACAGAATCGGGTGGCCGTACTAGCTTCATGATGACGGTGCTGCCCATGCGCCGCACCCGCGACATCCACCGCCATCGCCTCCGCCGGCCCATCCACCGGCAATTTCTCCAGCCCTCTCCACTCACGATACCGTTCCCTCAACCGCGCACTCCAGACTCTATAGCTCTCCCCATACTGCTCCTTCAAATGCGCACTCCAAACCTCATAGCTCTCCCTTGCACCCGGCGCCGCTCTCTCCGTCACGTCCCAGAAGCCATCCACCACCCACTCCTCCGCCGCCACTATCCGCTCGGTGCCGAGCCAGCGTACGGCCAGGAAGCAGAACGGGAAGTCGAGGATCGAGAGGCCGAAGTAGACGCCTACTGCTGTCCAGCCATATTTCCGCGACAGCTCTTTGAACTTGCCGTCTTTCTTGGGAGGGGGGTGGCCGGCGAGTTCGTAGGGGGAGGGGACGTTTTTCTGTGCGTTGTTGCTGTAGAAGCGGATGCCCCGGCTGCGTCGCGCAGGAGCTGTTCGAGAAAATTGGCCTGCGCGAACTGTATTCCGAAGAGGCCGGATCGGTAAGGAAGTGAGATGGCGTGAAGTCGTCAAGTTTCGTACTGGGACGTTGCGGGTAGCGTGGAGGCTTCCGGATGGTGTGAAGAGGCGGAGCAAGACATCTTTGGAGGCGCCTGTGAGCAGGGCGTTCGATATTCGAGGTGTTGTGAGCATATCCTAGGTACTAGGTCGACGTGTGTAAGGCGATTTGAAGTCCAGGATGTATCAGACCGTTCGTGGTATATTGAAACGTGAGGCGCATGTGCAGCAGTCGGGTAAGCCCACGTGAGCCGCTCGGGACGAGGCGTCTTCCGAGATCGTCCCAAGGATACATACCGCCGATCATCACAAAACAGACGACATGAATGAAGTCACCTACTTGGTATGTCGCGACACAGCCGAAGACAGCAGCAGGTCCAAGACTACGACAACCGTCAGGGTTGGGACTACCATCAACCGTACACGCTTGTAGGCCACTCAGTCTAGACCGCAAAGATTGCCACAAGCCCTACTTGCCAAATCCTGGCGATGAGCCTCGTACCTCTTGCCTGATCCATCACCACCGGACAAGCGAGAATTGCGAGAGGGTCGACGAGCGCGAGGGCCTCAAGAAGGCTCCGCTGCAGGTAGTGGCTGGCGCTGTAAGGCTTGCGCCACTTATGCATAGGCTCTGGACATGCGCTTATCGTGGAAGAGATTTTGCGGGGCCAGCTGATCACCTTTGCAAAAGTTCGAACTACCCGCGTGAGCAGTAGATGCTTCTATGGCGCCGATGGGCCCTGGATTCGGAGGTTGTGGTGACCCACTCGATCAGCCATGCCGTAATACGAAGCTTCATGAGCTCTACGCGACCATCAAAGCGGAGCCATAGTATCACACCCCTTATCAAGCAGCAAAAACTTGATTCCACGATCAACGTTGCGCCGATGTGTTGGTCGTTCATCATGGTTTTGACCAATCTGACCGCCGAAGAGGCAGTGGGCCTGATGCTTGCGGAAATACTCCGGCAATGTGGAAGTAGGTGGCTGCAACAGTTTGACTAATGGTACTCTATCAGACTTTATGCATGAGGCGCGCCGCTGTGGTCCACATATAGACCCGTCGAGCGCTTTTGTCTGGGTGCGAGTTCGGTAACGAACCTTTTTCGTTGCTGAAGACCTTGGCAGGTACACCATGACGCGTGAAACACTCGAAGGACACACGCGTGACTCGTGAGTCGACGTCCAAGGCCGTATATTGGACATGTGCTTCGCTGGCACCTGGCAATGAACTTTCTGCTCTTGGCAGAAAGTCAGCGGCACCTCGAGCCGCGAAGCTGCTGCTACCGTATTCGTTCAGCAGACTGCCTATGGGCTGCAGCCTGCAGAGATGCGTCATGTTGCGCACGGAGCTGCTGACCGCCGTTTACATGGCATGATAGTCTCGAGTGCGACCAGGTGATCATCATGATCAGCCTCAAGTCTCGTTTACGCAGCCTCGGCGACGGGCCCGGATATGGCACACTTAGCTTACTGTCGTTCGCGGAGTTCCACGTATGAGAGCGGCGCGATCACAGCGGCAGCCGATGATTACTATGGAGAGCTACCCGGGGTGACGTGGGGTGGAGAGCGAGACTTGAAAGCTTTAGGTTGGCTCGCGGTAAAAACTGTATTCTGTGGAGTTCAGAGTTTCAACTCGGAAGCCACGCGAATTCTTATACCGCAGTCGATTGGTGGCCCGGTGGCGCTGCAACAGCGTCAGCCACCCCACTCGGATGCTATCCGAACGCCTCACCCACGAGAAACTTTCTCATATCGCACCACGCCTGTTGTTGTTTGCCAGGCGAGAGACGATGACCTTGCCGCAAAGTAGGTAGGAGCACGTCGTTCTGCGCAGGACAGCGGAAGAAAGGACAGATCGATTGCCGACACGAACAGTATGGCGTTGGACCTGTCATCTTCGACACTATACCGGTCCTTTCTGCTTCCGTACCCGTCTGCTCGGTGGAGACGAAGCTTTTCGGTTCCATGAGGTACGCCATATCTTGGCCATGCTTTTTCCTTCCTGCCCCTGTGACTACGGCATCCGCGCTGCCACCGCTACCCACCCGAAACAGTAGGAGTCAGGCTTCAGGAATCAGGGCCCGCAGAGCTCTCGATACAGCCTGATCAATCGACCAGGAGGAAGCTTGTGCCCCTTGTGCCCCTCATGGCAGCATATAACCTGCGTACGCTAAGGCTAAGTCGCTGGCAGCCGTCTCGTCTTACTCGTGTGGATTAGTAGATCTGCGCCGCTATCCTCGATACCTGCGCCCGCAAGGACCAATTGACATCCGTCGCTTCTGCAGACCACCGCGAACCGCAAGCACATAAGGCAGGTATGGCCCTAGCCTTGGCAGCCACTGCATATCCGAGTCCGCCATCATTACCATTCTCGAGGACGGCTTCCATATCTACATCATACAACGACGGGATGATGGGTGGCAGCTCGACTAACGTCGACGGCGTGGGAGCCCTCAACTACCAACGCGCTCTCGACATTGCTCGCAACACCGAGGGCGACCTCGACCCCAACGTCCGAGATTACCTGGAACGAATCCTTACCGAGATCTGGAGTCGCGTCCAGCAACACCCGGACTCGTATGTGCTCAGCAAGGACGAATTTGCAGTCTTCAATTTCTATGTCCGCCGGTTCGAAGGCCATCCCGAGTCCGAAGCTGCAATTGCTAGGTACTGGCAAAGTGCTCAGGAAACATCTCGGATTTAAGAGGGTGAGTCGTACCTCGTGACCCAGTCAGCGCACAATGATGGTGGCCTACCCTTCGAAGGATCTTTACCGGTGGCTGAAGAGACATCACGCTGCCGACTAGAAGTGCTAGCTCAAACGACTGTACTAACGCCTTTCTCAGACATTGAGTAATCCTGGCGAGGAGCGGCATCGGTGGCCACAATCATGATCCCTAAGATGTAAATCGCCCAAAATATTGTGGGCGAGCGCCCACGGACGACTTCCTCGCGTGTCTCGGCTCGTCAAGGTGTGAGGAGAGAGCACTGGGCATTGCCACCTGGGAGTCAGCTCAGCTTCACGATGTTGTCATGATCTCGGCGACTGAGGACCTGGTTCTCCGGTCTAGTTCTCCGGTCAATCTGCGACCCGTATTTGTGGTTCGCATCATCTCTGGTGGTCCCGCCGGCTTCTTGACGACTTCCAAGACGAGCTACATCTCCTCGACCGGACACGAATTAAGCATGCATCGGCTTCAGACACTACCGGGAAGCGTCCCAATCATGACCATTCGCAACACCGACTAGTTTGACCTCGCACAAAGGCGCCCTACTCCTGGGGTGCGCATGAAGCCCGGAAAGATGGTGTAGTGAACATCACATTGGGTACCAACGCTATGTGACAGACCTCTTTGCAATCTCGCCAATTGCGTCTCGGATTCCGAACACCACAGCAACAATGCAGCCCTTCCCACTAAAGCTGCGGCCGGTACTAAACGTCAGGGCTTCTTCGCTCATCGGTGCAACTGCGAACGGTTCAATCAGGACCCCTGTTCTACTGTGCCTGCATTCGAACGACCGTCATCTTCCTCAAGATGAGAACTCGCTGTCCTAGAGTCAAGGGAGCGAGTAATGCGCCAACGACGAGGATATCAAATGAAACTCTGACCGGACCATGGAATCCTTTCACGCGATCGTGCTTATATCCTTCACGGGTGCGAGGAACCCTAGAATTTCCGCAAGGCACGACAGACGTCTCCAAACAACCGTGGTGAACAACGCTGAGATACTTTCGACGGAGCGAAAGGCACATGTATAAAAACATCCGAAATGCTGCGTCAGGAAATGATAGTATGGATGTCTTAACGAGACGGCAAACAGCACGACTTGCGCGACCCTCAAGGTACAGGAGCACGCTCATTGCAATACCGTTGATCCTGAAGCTGCTGCTTACATCGCAATTATTCACCCGCACACGACCTGTAGCTCCTACGCACTCTATACCACATTCCAGGTCTTATCCGATCCGTCAAATATCATCCAGCTATCTTTCTGTCTTCACCCTCGCTAGCATCTCTCCGATCAAATCCGAGCTCTCCATAAGCCATGGCCCATAGCATCCACTCCCACACAAGAGACAAGAGTGTCGTCTCCCCCAAGCCAAGCAACGCCGTCGAACTCATCTTGCAGAGTTCACGAGACACGCTTCCGAACTCCAGAAGTGACGAGATACTTCTCGGACCTCTCCGAGAGAGCCGCAGCAGAAAAGTATCGTGACTCACGGACTGGCCGAGCAGTACCAAAAGGTCTCGCTGCATGAGTTGTGCTTTGTGCCAAGTCCCATCTGTGCATAGAGTTTGTAAGACTTCGAGGGTTGAACAGCCCGGTCGATGTAAGCTGGGAGGTCACGAGGCGGTGGGGGGGTCGACTGCGTCTACCCATGAAGCTACCTACGAAGGTTCTGAGCCTTTGTGCAGGAAGCGTGATGGTGATGACTTCCTTTGAGGCGTACCGTGGACTGGCGCCTTTGCTTCCCACCCACCGGGCTTCTTTGCTCGGCAAACCAACTCCGGTCAACGTAGGGTGAAACTGAGCCAGTCTAGGTCATAAGATGGACCAGACTCGCGCCAGTAGCAGTGCACCAGATCAATGTTGCGGCTCTGCGAGGGTTTGGGAATTACAGAGGAGTCAGGACACGGACGCCCAGACCGGACAATTGCTATGCATTATACAACGATCTGAGTATTGAGTAGCCCGCCACGAATACCATCCTTGGCGCCCAGTAACGTGCGCTGCTAATCATTATCCTGCCATTCTCCCGCAAGGCTCGCCGTGCTCTCCTGCACGTCCGCCAGAATTGCACTTGCGGCCACTAGGCATGACAGACTCGCCTGCTGAAACCGCTCCATCCCACCACTTCGTGACACCACTCGGCGGAGGTAAGCCATCAAGCGTGACTTCGATCAAGCACGTACTGCACCCCTGGCAGGCACATCATCCACGCCATCATCGCTCTCCTCTTCGTCGTCCGAAAGGGCCTCCGCCATACTGATGACTGTCATGGGCGCCGCCTTGACAACCGCTCCTCCGGCTCTATTACCCACACCCGCTGCGCGCATAGAAGGCGTGTCGATGTCGCCCGTCACCATATCCAGAGCCTGCAGCTTAGCCAAACGGTTTTGCTCTTCTACCTCCTTCTGCTTCGCGATGCCCGGACTGACTTTCGGTGGCCTGCCGCGCGGTCGGCCCGTGCTTGTCTTGCCAATGTTCTTGGGGTGGGAGTCGTTGGCGAAGGTTACCTTCGGCGTCCCGTTCGTCTTCTCTGGCACTCTTGGAGCAGTAGATGCCGCGACGGCGTCGTCAACGTCCATGAAATCTCCGTTCGCCGCAGCGTCGATCATCTCGTCGACCTCGTCCTGGTCGGCAGCGTCGTGCGCGGATGAAAGTCGCATGCTAGGCCGTTTGCCAGCTGGTGGGCGTGATGATCCGTTCGGCTTAGGAACCGGAGTATGACTCTCAGCCGTTGCACCGTTACCATTCGGAAGCTCCTCAGGCATGTCGCCGTCATCGTCGGGGTGCCGATTCTGTAAGTAGTCCGGGAGACCTCTTCTACTCCGCGTAGATTGATTGGCTGCGTACGGTTCCTCGTGTTCGACCTCATCATCCGAGCCAATATCAACTTCTTCGTACTCCTTGGTGCTCATCCGGGCCTTGCGTTTCTTTTCTGTGACGATCACCCTCTTGCCGCCTGGCGCACGCTCCTTTTGGACGTAGCCGTAGTTGTCATCTTTCTCCACAGGAATGAGTGCCTTCCTAGTCTTGCCGGTGACGACCAAGCCATTGCGCTCACGCTCTTGATAGTACGTCTTCTGGTCAGCGTTCTTGCGCGGTGCGAGGTCGCTTTTGAGCAGCGCGTCGACCGTGTCATCGTCATGTAGATCTTGTGGAGCGCCTTCGACGACTTCGTGCTCGGCGTCGGCTTCCTCACCAGCATTCAGAGCGGTCTTGGCAGCATGCTGTAGCTGTAGCTCGTGAAGCCGAGCGCCAGGTACGTTGAATTTGACTATGCGTTTCTTACCTCGCAGCTTGGCCTGCAGCATAATGAAACGACCTTCGGTTTTGGCTTTGTCCAGTGCCTTGCGCTCCTTTGCACTCTCAAACTGCCGCTGGGCTTCCGTCTTGGCCTTAGAGCCCATAGTCGGATCGGCAAGGTCCCACGATTTGAACCCTGCACCAGACATGCGTGGTTTCTTGGCTTTGGGATGCTTCTGCATATTGATATCCTCGAACTCATCATCATCATCATCCCGCTGCCGCTTTCTGAACGGACGAAGACCACCGACCTCTTCCGCTTGATCTATAGGTGTAACACTGCTTGGTCGAGCGTAGCCTGGATATGCGTAGGAACTGTCATTCGTGGGGTGAGGGTACATAGAATCCGGTGGTGCGACCGGTACATACCCATCGGACGCACCATTCGCAGGCGCGCGAGCGACCATCTCTGCTGGGGGTGGAAGGGTCGAGTTGGCTTCCCGTAGGCGGCGCATCAGGTACGAGTCTTCGTCCTCATCATCTCGGCGCGGCGGCTCCGCTTCACCTGTCAGGGCAGGATCCACGGGAGCCTCATGTCCTGGAGAGTATTCATAGTCGACATGCGTCTGATCAACGGCCTCTGCTTCTTGATCCTCCAGCGACGCATCGGCTTCTTTCTCACGCTGAGCTTCTGCCTCGGCACGCTTAATGCGACTCGTGTTGGACCGATCGTTCGGGTCGTCATCCTTGAGCCAATTCAAGTTGCTGACGCTGAAATCTACGAGTGCCTCGACACTTCGCGCATCTGCGACTGCCCGAGTGTCGTGCCCGAGTAGCGTACCCTTCGGCTCGTAAGGCGTCATCTTGCCCTCGCGCCTGCAAGCACCAGCGAAGCAGATACCAAGGCAGTGCGGGCACTCCCAATCCGGATCTTCCATAATCTCCATCGGCATCTTGTCCCATCCGCGGAAGAGAGTACCATAACACCATCCTTTCTCGCACTTCGTACAGAAAGCCATCTTCCAATTTGGATGCCGGTTGCAGCACACATGGCATGTTGTGTTTTCTTTATT
>JAABUP010010314.1_pt1 | contig 11073 bp, 18 predicted proteins | sample 5559201 | NCBI WGS metagenome assembly JAABUP01 (sample SAMN10711887, study PRJNA513373) | rock metagenome | isolation source: Antarctica rocks | place: Antarctica | reverse complement strand
ACTGGGGAGACCCCCTCCACACTGAAGCTTGGACGCAGGGTGCAGGCCACCATCACTGGTCTCAGTGGTCAAGCTGCCTACTGCTCACTGCCTGACCTGAACGACATGGAGGCTGTCATTCTAGCTGACGACATCAGCAGCTCAGGCCCGGTGCGCCCGGGTGACAGGCTGCGGCGGGGGGACACAGTGCCTGCCAGGTCAGCCTGTGCTTGGATGACTCTGATGGTTTAGATGCCTTGATTTCCTACTGTGTGCCTGCAACTCTCTTGCAATGGATCCCATTTCAGGGATGATTGTACTCAGTCTCTTGTGTTACCAATTGCTCTGGGTCCCAGTGGAATGCTGACAGGCATGCACACACACACCGCAAGCAATGGCTGTTGTGACAATGCTTGGGTTGGAGTCATGAGGCGTGATTTCGCAACTCATGTGTAAGACTGACAGATTTGCCTAGAACCGCCCTGGGTCATCTGGCATTATCTTGTAGACTTGCTCATGGGCTGTTATGCCCCCTGCTGTGGTTGTGAAAATTTTGCTGTGATATGAGATTTAGCTTGTGCGCCATTTTGCGCCAGCTGCCAAACAGCTTGTACCCATCTTTGCTGGTCACATGCAGAGCTTGCCCACAGCTTTATGTATGATACACCACAGCACAGTCTGCCAGCATGCTGTCTCTGTCTCATGCATCTCAATGCTGCAGAATTCCTTTGACACAGTCTGTGGTCTGCAGGATCAAGCAAGTATACGATCTGATAGCAGAGGCTGATAAAGATGGTCATCCTGTGCTGAGCAACATATACCTGACCACAACCAGCACAGCCATGGCGACCGACCGCCCTTGGGAGAAGGAGTACTGTACCGATGATCACTACCGAGCCCCATCTGATGAAGAACGAGCTAAGCTGCAGGTAGTCAAGGCTAGGCTGACGCGTTGATGGCACCATGCTGCATGCTGTGTGGCAGCATACTTGTCATTGTTGTGAGTTGTCACTGCAAGCTGTATCTGTACCTTTCACATGGTGACAGGGCATTGTAAGAAACAGCAACTGACAGTGCTGCCCCCCCCCTCCCCCCCCCCCAGCTGTTGCCGGGCTCATGAGCAAGTTAGGACCATGTCATCCAACCTGTTCCAGGGATGCCGGTGGTGTTGCCTGGTAACAATTACAGAAAGTCCCTTCTTGTACAGGCTGAGCGTAATCGAAATCAGCGCAAGCAGCAGTTTGTGAGCCGGACCATCTTTCACCCCAGCTTCAAGAATGTGTCAATGCCAGAGGCCATTGGCTTTTTGGGCAAAGAGGGGGAGACCTCCAGATGGCTCTTCAGGCCCTCAAACAAGGGCACCCACCAGATATCCATCACCATGAAGGTCAGCACACACGCTCATACACTTCTTGGGTTACTTGTTTCAGACGCCCAATGATGAGTATGCGCTGCTCTGCACAGCAAAGAGGCATGCCTGGCCAACTGTGTGCTGCTGTGTGCTGCTTGATGACATGCCTGGACATGATCTTCTGCAGCAAGGTGCAGAAGCATGATGTAAGGGTCTAATATTTAGAAATACTGCATTGTTACCGTCTCTGCAACAAACAGGTGGTCATGGTCAATGGTTTAGATACTGTGTGAGTTGTGACAGCATTTGGCAGTGCTTGGGCTGATGAGGTTGCTTATTCGTGTTGCAGCATAATGCTCACCACTGCACTCCAGATATACACGCATGTGGAACCTGGCAGGTAGAGTTTGCCATGCTTGTGCCATTACTGTACGGCACTTGCAGTTGCCTGTGAAGCTTTTGTGCACAGATTTCATGCTGATGTTCTTGGTCAGCTGAGGGTGAAGTATGCATGGTGCTCTGCAGCTGCACACCAGTCCAGATGGCAATGCTCTGTTCCTGCATCAAGATATCCGAGAAGGACGCAAGCAGTCTGGGGGGGTTGGTGGGCACCTCAAGCTGGGTACCCCCCTCACCATTCAGATGCCCGGCAGTGATGCCTTGACCTTTGAGGACCTGGATGACGTCATCGCCAACTTTGCTGAGCCATATCTTGAGAATGTTAGAGCATTGGTGAGTGCTGCATGCGCTGCCCTGAGCCAAGAACAACAATCAGAAGCATCCACGTGACTGCAGACACTGCCATGTCAGCAGGCATGCTGATGCTCCCAGGACACCTCAATGTGTGCAGCAAGTAAATGCAGTAAGGGACATCAGCAATGCAAATGCACACATCAAGCTGATGCTCTGCTGCAACAGATTACATCTGTTACAAGTTTGATACTCTCAGCTTGTGTGCATGCAGGCGCTGAGGCCATGACGTGCTATCTGTTGTTGGTGCGTGAGTATTACCTTGACATGCCCCGATCAATGTTTCTGTATGTTTTTGAATGACAGCAGCTGCGTACTGGCAGGTGGCACATCGCAAGTTCATGGATGGGGACTGGGAAAGGGACCTGCAGCCCACTCTGCGAGCAGAGAACCCCAAGCCTGCCTACAGGCTGGGCATCAGATATGAGCAGCCTGGCATCTTCTTCCTGGGCTTTGTCATGCGCAACACGCCTGCACGGGAAAACTTCTCTGTACTGCCCAGTGGGTACTACTTCAGGAAGAAGGTGTGTTTAGTGCCAAACAACCTGTGAAGCTTGAAGCTGCATTGATTGACCTGATCTGTCTGCGTTGCTGGAGTGAGCACTCACGCTCTGAGCTGTGCCGCTTTCGTGAAGTTATCGAGGCAACCTTAACAGGCAACATGCACAATGCTTGCGCTGCTGATGACTGGTGAGCGACAACAGCAGCTGTCGCTAAACAATGTGTTGCCTGTCCTGTCATTACCGCTGTTGAGCTGTTCACCATTTCATGCATCTGTGTGTATAGCAGCTGGCGCATAGCAAACAAGCTTATTTGGGTACATGTCCACTTGCCCACCTGACATGCTGCAGGTTGTGTCCACCATTGACGCTGCCATAGACAAGTTCAAACGAAATCCTGTTCCTCTAGAGATGCAAGCTGGGGCCCCTCAGCACCAGGTGCCTTATCAGCAGTACCCAACAGCAGGATCAACGGCAGTGCCTGGGGCTTATCAGGACCCCCAGACCACCTATCCAGCTGCAGCTGGTGCCACTGCACCGTATGCTGGGGCTGCATATAATGCTGCAGCATACTCTCATGGGCAGTACGGGGCTTACTCGCAGCAACCATACCAGCAGCCGTATGCTGCAGCTGCTGCGCAGGGTGAGTCAGTACCACTGAAAGCAGCTTTGCCTGAGAAATTTATGTATTATGAAAATGGTTTGGGTCCCCATCTGTGCGGCGCAGACCATGGCTGGTGCACACCTGCTTTTGCTTTTCATGGCCAGACCCTTGCTTGGTATGCCTCTGGATTTAGCGCCTTGCAGGTTGTCTTTGTAGCTTTGCCAAGCAACTTCTGCTCTGTTTTGCGTGTTGATATGACCATTCAGTACTTGTGCTTGCCCCAGCTACAAACACTCCATCAGACTTGCATTTCTGTGACTTCCATTGCAAAAACTGTTTGCGGAACCCTTACTAGTTCCCGAAGTCAGAGCATGTAATGATTGGATGCCTCACGGGTTGGTTGTGTTACAGGTGTGCCTGGTGTGTATGATCAGCAAAGTTATGCATATACGCAACAGCCAGCAGATGCTCAGGCGCCGCCTGCCACTGGTTCTTGGCTCAGCCAGTATCAAACTGCAGGTGCAGCAGCAGGCTATGCTGCTGCTGGATATGCATATGCAGGACAGCCTGCAACTTATGATAGCCTGGGCAGTCAACAGAATGGCTCCCAGTATCCTGCTGGTCTTCAACCGCCTCCACCCCCTTCTGAAGTGCCCCCTCCCCCGCCCGCTTGATGTTTTATTTTACTGTTTAGGCCAAATTTCCTACTGACACTATGCATGCAAATGAATTAGCAAGAGTGTGCTTTGCTGAATGGCCAGATCTCTTTTAACAGTGTGTGTGTATGTGAGTGTTAAAGTTGGTGTACTCTGGGTCTTGCCACATGTCGCAGGGTGTGTAAAAGTTGATTGTCAAGTAACTATCAAACAGAAATCGAGCCTGTCAAAACTCCATCCTTAACTCTGTTGACAGGGTTTGCGAATAGGGGCAGGAATGTAAGGCACCCTTCACAGGACATCTATCTAAGCTGCCTATGACTTCTGAATGGGCAAGAAAAGCTTGAACTCAGGTGGCAGCTCCTCCTCTGAGTACAATCTGTCTGAGAAGTAGATCCGCCTGATGCGGCAGTTGGCGTGTATCTGCACTCTCAGTGTCTCAATGTAGTTGGTGCCTGTGGAAAGAAACCTCATGTTGTCAAATCTGTGCTTGTGAGGTTGGGATGAACAAGACAAGCTTTCCAGACTGTACCGTATGCTCTTCTTGTGAAGTCAGACAAGTTGAACTGGATCTGGTTCCAACCCTCGTCCAGCCTCATGGGCATTGTACAGATGAACGGCTTGACTCGCGTTGTTGACTGCAGTTGAGACACAAGCTGTTAGAGCTGCCAGCACAAAATAAGGTTGTGTCCAAGCTTGTAAACCAAGGTGTACCTGGTAGTTGGAGGCTCTGAAGCGTCTCCTAACATTCTTGTCATCCAGTACCTGTACTTCGAAGCTGAAGTACTTCTTCAAGTTTTTGATGATCATCACCAGGAAAGGCAGCTTGATGCCCAGGGTCTTGGTAGGGTCAGCTGGACAGGTGATGTATGTCGTGCTGACGTTGCTGCTCATAATCTCCAAGACGCTGGACTGGATATCGCTGTCTGTGATACGTTTGATGTGGCCATTGCGAACTGCAAACGAAAGCTTTCGTGTCTAGACTCTGTGAAACGACAATTTCTCCAGAAACAGCCACCCTAAGTGCCGGACATGTCGGGTCGCTTACCTTGCTTGTCCCAAATTTGGAGGGGCTTGCTGCCTATACTGTACAAGATTGACAGAAAACCTGACTGGAAGGTGTTCTTGAACATGATGGCCCCTTCTCAAGCCACGACCGCCTCGCCCAGTTGCGAGCTTGACCTGATGGTGCTTGCCCTATGACCAAAGATGTGTGCTCTCAGGGCTCACACGGCCAGACGGTTGGCTGTGGTATTCCTATATACCCTGTGTGTTGTCCAAGGGAAGAGCAATCATACGTTCACGGCGAGGCAAGGAGACTTGTCGTATGGCGAGACCTGCGCAGGATTCTGCTCCAGCTTTCCCCAACACTTTTCGGGGATCCTAGGGGATCCTAAATGTGCCGACAGATACTCCTGACAAAAGAAACACAATACTTGAAAAGCAGATGCGCTATAGCAACGTGTCTCTTGCTGCGCGGACCGTGACGTTGAGTCTAATTGCTCTGTAGCTTATAGGTGCAAAACTTTGTCAGCTTGGGTCCTTTCTCTTTTGTCTGAGCCAGCCTAGGTCAGCGACTTTGAGCAATGTCAGAGTGGACAGAGGACCAAGACCCGTACGAAGTGCTGGGTCTCACACAAGGACACGAAAGCACCGAAGCACAGATAAAAAAGGTATGGTTTTTGGTACGTGCATGCCTCGGAACGAGTCTGCAGGCCAAAGCCTTGACTATTTTGGGTTGTTTTGACAGGCGTACAGGCTATTGGCTTTAAAGAAGCATCCTGATAAGCAGCCAAATAACCCCAATGCAGCCGCAGAGTTTCACCCTATTCAAAGAGCCTTCGACCTGCTCAGTGACGCCAAGGCGCGAGCTGCTCTTGATGACCTGTATAGGTATGACTACAAGGCAGAAACACTGCAAGGCAATCGTGTGCCAAGCTATTGAGACTGATACAGATCTGCTTGTGTGCAGGGCTAAGGCAGCTCGCAAAGCTCGTGAAGCTGGTCAGAGCGAGAAAAGACGCAAAATGCGTGAGGATCTGGAAAAGAGGGAAGGTGCATACCAGACAGCCCGCAATGATGAGCAAAGAGCTCGCAATAAGCTCAAGGTCAGCACAGCTACTGCTTTGGCTTTTACAGGCAGGCGTCTGTGAGTGCATGCCATGCAGCTCAATAGCTGGCTGCCTTTTGCAAGGTCAAGAGCTTACCAGTCATGCCTGAATGCATGCAGGAGGAGCTGAATCGCTTGCGTCAGAAAGAGGTTGAGAGACGAGCCAATCACGCTGCCGAAGTATCCTTGGCATTTGCTCAAGCAACAGCACAATCACATCAGCAGCAGCAATACCAAGCAGATGCTTCTGCGTCTGCTGCTGAGTATCAACCAGCAGCTCCTCCACAGATCACGCAGGAACTTCTCAGGACCCTCAAGGTCACATGGGACAAGCACAGCAGCAGCTACTCCGTGGATGAGCTGAAGCAGATTATGGGCAAACATGGGGCTGTAGAGGACATAGTATTGGTAGAGTCCAGGAAGAAGAGGAAAGGCAGCGCCCTGGTTGTAATGCAGTCACTGGAGGCAGCACAAGCTGCTGCTGAGGCTGTCAATGGCAATTTGAGGAACCCATTGCTGGTGGTGCCTCTTGCAAAAGCTGCTGCGCCATCGAATATTGACAGCAATGGCACGCAATCTCGCGCGTCGCCAGAGTCATACGCACCTGAACAACCCCAGCAACAGCCACAACCCACCCCTGCGTTCCCCCTTAGCCAGTCAGCTACCCCACCCACGCCACCCTCCTCTCCTATGAAAGCCATCCCAGTGCGCAATCCTTTTGGAGGCAGCTATGCTACTGATCAGACAGCAGCGGCACCAGCACCAGCTGCTGCAAGCTCCATGCAAACGCCAGCATTTGCTGCTGCTGTCCCAAAGCCTTTGTTTGCAGCGGCTGCCCCCAACCCTGTATTTGCTGCAGCACTGCCTCAGCCTCTGTTTGCTGTGGGAACAAGCATGAGCAGCGGTGCTGCTGGGCACATGCCAGCTGGACCTTTTGGGTTCAGTGCTGGCAGCTATAGCTCCTTCCCTGGTCCACCCAGTAGTGCTGCAGGTCACGCCCAAACCGGCTTTGGGCAAAACTCTTTTGCACATACTGTCCAAGCAGGCGTGAAAAGGTATATATAAGCTCTAAGGTCATGTATATGTTTTATCACTGCTCATCCGGCATTTGCTCAATGTTTTCTAGGCTGCATGTCTTGCAATACAGTGTTTCCAACTTTGGTCTTGCTCATGTGTATAGACTAGCATCCATCCAGCTTCTGAGCCTTTGCTACTTTTGCAGGGCATTTGAGGATGCAACATTGCTGAAGCTCAAGCAAGCTGCAGACCGAGCGCGCGCGATACAACAGCTTCAAACGGAGCAGCCAGACCAGTGACCTTGTCCTGCAATTGAATTGTCACAAGCTTGCTTGCAAGCAGTGCCCTACAGCTGATCCAAAGCACGCTCATGATGACCTTTCTTGCTCTTGTGATTTGGATGTGTGCTGCATTCTTGAAGCCCAACCATTTAGTGAAAGCAGATGAACCAATGTCGACCCTTTTGCATGTGCTGCTACATACAATGCAGCCATGCATGTTACCTGAAAGCTGGATGTGCCACATGTTTTTTTAAAGCTGTTGTCGTCAATCTATGGGGTCTTTAACAGCAAGCCTTGTTTTAAATTAAAAAAATGGTTGTTTTCAAGACTTGAGCTGCTGTGAGAGGTGGCAACTCGTTAACAATTACTCGCTCAATGCTACTAATAGCATTGTAAGTCGAATGATGCATGCAAGCGAATCAGAGTGCTAATAAGGTGAAAAGTCTTTACAAGCTCCATTTCGCATGCGGTCGATAGCATTGCCAGTTGGGTTGCATGGTGCTTTTCCCCGGGGGGCAGGACACAGATAAGGCAAGACCCATCTGACTAGGAACCCGTTCAAAGTATGCGTTGACTTGTGCCCCGAACGCGACATGGAAGCACCGGCAACAAGCGGCAGGCCGCCTGCAGGCTTTATGACGTTGACATCGTGGCCGCTGTTGTATCACAGCACATCAGGCAGCACGTCTCAGGGCAGCCTTGCGCAAGCAAGTCATGTTGACTTCAGCTCACAACAACCGTCAGCACCGATACGGCTTCCAACAAGGGCCTGGCTGCCATCGTTCCGATTAGGAGGCTCGGGTAGCAATAAATGGGGCAACAAATCTCGCTTGCACAGGCCTTTCGCCCTAGGTGTTGGTGCAGGGACAGGAGGTTCTATGCTGGTCAGCTTGCACCAACAACCCTCATGCCATGCCACATTGTGCCCTGCTCGCACAATTCGAAGTAAAGTGATTCTGGTGCAATTGACTGCCTGCTATATTTGTGCAGTATGGCAGCGTTGGAGCAGCACAACTAGGTGGATTTTGGCCTTTCAAGAGCAAAGGTATCTAATCAAACCTCTTGACCAGACAGCTGTCCGTTGAATTCATGCAGTGCTCACGAATGCATCTCCATGTAGCCAAAAGCAAAGGCAAGGCAAAGAAACGTATACTTGTCTTGATGTCCGACACGGGCGGCGGACACCGAGCAAGTGCAGAGGCTATCAGAAGTGGATTTCAGATTCTGTATGGCAACCAGTATCATGTAAGTCACTTGGCAACATACTAGCACATGCTCTACGCCATCCTTGTTGTGTCTAATGCCAAATGGTATGGCTGCAATATTATGGCGATGATATGGAGATGAGCTACTCCTTCACCAACTCGATTGCTGGGTAATGCAGTTGGACATCGTTGACATCTGGAGTCAGCATACCCCTTGGCCAATGAATCAAATACCAAAGACCTACAGTTTCTTGGTCAAGAATGGATTTCTGTGGCGATTTGGCTACTACACTCAGCAGCCACGTTTCATGCATGTGCCCTTCCTCAAGATGACAGCCGTCACAGCGAGGCGGCATATAGCGGCTGTATTTGACCACTACAACCCAGACCTGATAGTGTCTGTGCACCCCTTGCTGCAGCTGGTCCCCCTCACCATCCTGCAGAACCGCATCAAGTGAGCAACGACCATGACACATCTGCTCCAGGGTCTGCTACACTTCTAGCCTCAAAAGCTTGACTCACACAATTTGCATTGTATGCAGATGCTGCAGACTGCCCTCACAAGCTGTAGCAAGTTTCTGTTTCATCACTGCATCTAATGCACGTGTGTTAAGCATCCAGAACATTGCTTGTGACTGGACATGTATAGTCAGCACAGCTGAGCATGTAACTGTTCTGGGTATGGGCAATGCTGTACGTGTGCACAATCAATTCAGGCTCATGGTCACCTGTATCAGCCTGCACTCAGTCAGCTTTTGTACTGTCAGGGCCGGCATCCAGAGGCCAATCAAGTTTGCCACGGTAGTCACAGATTTGACGACATGCCACAATACCTGGTTCCACAAGAATGTGGACCGCTGCTTCGTGGCAACAGAGGAGGCCAAACAGAGAGCACTGGCAATGGGTGTTGGGCAGCACAAGGTCACAGTGCATGGTCTGCCTATCAGGCCCTCATTCAGTCAGAAGCTGCCCTCCAAGCACCGCTTGCGCCAGCAGCTGGGAATGGACCTGCAGAAACCTGCTGTCCTGCTTGTAGGTATGGCAAGCAAAGCACCCAATTTCATGCCGCCGTAAATTAACTTTTCCTATGTGTGTGGAAGTACAGCTGTACACCTTTCCTGTATATTGTTTGCTGCCTGATTGTCTTATGCAGGCATGCCAGCGCAAGACAGACAGCAACACCTCTTTGTTGCACACTGCCTTGAATTTGCTTTGCTGAAGCCACATGCTTCATCAAGGGTATATGAACCCCTGAGATGTCCTGCAAGTAGCTCTGCATGCATAGTGCAGCATATGCATCTGCCTAACTCTGTGTCCCATCTATCATAGCTCTTCTGTGAATGTGTCAGGGTCACTGCATCTCTAGAATCAGCGCAACCAGTTTTCTCTGTGTCATCCACATGCTTGGCTGATGGCTGTTTGGCATCACAGGTGGCGGAGAGGGTATGGGAGCAATTGAGAAGATTGTGCAGGCTCTGGCAGAGCAGGTAGGTCCAGCCTGCCAGGTTGTGGCCATCTGTGGCCGCAACAGAGGCCTCATCAAACGCCTGGAAGCCAAACCGTATCCAGCTGGCATGCAGGTAACCTACACAAAGTAGCTTTGCAGCTGTCAACTGACTGACACCAAGTTTGGGTTGCATTCGCAATGCATGTTTGGTTTGTGGACTGCAAGGCATGCAGCATGGCAGCATCATGTTGAGTTGCAGTAGTAGAAGCCAAGGAACTGTTGGATTTAGATGGAGGCGCACATATAAAAGCAAAACGTTTCAAATGCATGGACGGCAAGTGAACATAGTGATAGCTGCAGATCACCATCAAAGGCTTTGTGGACAACATGCCTGAGTGGATGACAGCATGTGATATGATCATCAGCAAGGCAGGGCCAGGCACAATCGCAGAGTCCTTCATATGTGGCCTTCCTGTGCTGCTGAATGGCTTTGTGCCATGTCAGGAGGAAGGCAATGTGCCGTTTGTACTCAAGCACCAGGTAAGCTGCATCCATTTACAACCTTTGTGGTCCCACCAATCACGTACGCATATCTGCCTACTATTGATACATATGTAGTATCATTTGGCAGATTGGCAACGCAGTCCACTCGTCAACAGAGCATCAGTCTCACAGCAGATTCGCCTGCTGTGAGTACAACTTGCTGAATTTGTTAGCCATCGCAGCGTATGCAAGCAGACTGTATATGCTGGATCTACATGATTTAAGCAAGCCTTGAAATTTGGGATTGCAGGTTGGTGCATATGAGGACAAACCTGCAAAGATAGCTCAGGTCATTCATGGCTGGGTACATGAGAAGCGAGGAGAGTTGGCTGCAATGGCTGCACGAGCAAAAAAGATGGGTCAACCACAAGCTGTCTTTCGAATAGTTGAGGATCTAGCAACCATGTGCGCCTGATGAGCCAACATGCGTCTTATGGCTGCCCTTTTGCAAGAAACTGCAAAGAAAGCTTAGGGCAGTAATGTGTCAGAGTGATGGTGCCAGGTCAGAATCAGGCGCTCTGCAGCTGGGCTGACCAATGAGGAGCTGGACCCTCTTGATGACACCAGAGTTCATCCCGAGTCGTATAAGTGGGCCATTGCCATGTGTCAAGAGGCCCTGCAAGGCAGCAA
>JAABUP010010313.1_pt1 | contig 11074 bp, 8 predicted proteins | sample 5559201 | NCBI WGS metagenome assembly JAABUP01 (sample SAMN10711887, study PRJNA513373) | rock metagenome | isolation source: Antarctica rocks | place: Antarctica | reverse complement strand
GTAAGCGTCCTCCAACGGAACTCTGCCAAAAGTTTGACCCAAGGCATTGCAACTGACCATGGAAAGGCATGCCGGAATCAGCAATCGAGACGGCACGGGAGGTGTTGGCAAACCTAGATCATAAGCTACCCTCTGCCACAGGGAAGACTTTCCACAACGATGCAGCCTCATGAGGCTGGGATCATAGATGTGATGGAGAGCATCGAGCGACAGGCCGTCCTGGCGTCATTGCTAATGCTCCGAAGTCCTTTTCTAAGTTCGACTGAGCACATACTTGTAGGCTAACATCATCTGATGCCCTCCCTATATGAAGTAGAACGTTGTTGAGAAGTTGGCTGAAAAGAGGCTACCATGCCCTTCATGAATTCGGCCGGCGAAGAAGGCGACTATGCACTCTCGCGCATCAAAGGGTGTGTCGGAGCTTGTCGCGGCACGGCAGCTCCGAAAGTGCTGTTTGTGGTGCGACGTTAGATGCCAGAGCATAGGTAGCCTTGGCAGGTTCCAGAGCTGTGATCTCACCTATCCTGGATACAGAAAAGCTTGATACCATTCAGTGGTACTTCGCCCTCTGCTATTAAGCTTGGTGCCAGAACTCGGGCTTGCCGCTTATAGTCGAGGTAGGTAAGTGCGACTTTCAAGGTTACGCATGAGCATTTCCTTGATTAGTTACGATCGACTCGATACATAGGAACTACCTTGGGTATATATTGGACTATACTACTCTATGATTTATTATGTCGTTACTCAACCATCCCAGGTTGCAAAGTGGTATCAAGATTGCTGCTAAAATTTCCCCAGGCGTTCCTTGACCACCGCGTTCACCGAGGCATACGCTTTATATCCATCCCCATATTCTGCGAACTTGAGAGCACCATATGATTTCTTCTGATGACTGCAGCCCGTATGCTTACTGTGCACGCTAGTCGGCTGACTGCATTGAGTGGTGCTCCGGTTCGAGCAGTCACCCTGCACTCTGCTTACTCCCAACTTCAATCAAGACGCGATTGTCGCTGTTATTCCCACCATCCACCCACCTCTGTGGATGTTTACTGATCTATTGGTGGGCTTGCTTCATTTTCCGAGCATAAGGATACTGAATTCTTCATCTCGCCTATTGTTGTTGTCCCCTCGGAGGCATGCTTTCGCTAGACCGTATAAAGCACTTCCCAACATGGCAGCACAAATTCCCAAAGTAGCCAGAAAGAAAAAGAAGCATTGACTCTCCACTCTGACAACCCATTCAATAATACGAAAAAAATCAAATGCGTCAGGAGGGAATCGAACCCCCGGCTCGTCGAAATCATGTTACTGGCAACTGCGGGTAATGTTTAGCGATGATGAGTTTAGATACAACTTATCCGAGATGCTTACCGACGAATCTGCAGGATGGTTAGTTAGGACCGACCCGACCCGACCCGAGGAAGGGGAAACTCACTTTTCCACTAAACCACTGACGCCCTTGTGAATTTGATACTTATTTTCCAACATATTGTCTAAAATGTGTAGAAAACTATCTTGCCTGTGCTTCCCTCGTCCTTGCTCTCTCTCTTATTCTTGCTTCACTTTACTATTTGCAACATTATTGAATCTATTTCAGCGTTGTTGTGCTCGGCAATTACCATAGTATTTGGGAAGGCCGCCTATGATAGAGCCGAATACTACATACAGAGTACAGCCAGAAAAAAGGTAACGGGCGTCCATCATGACCATAGACTCCATAATCAGCAAAAGGCTTCAACAATATATTTACAGCCAATCCAGGCTTGCAATATCTTTCAACGATCCATCAGCTTGAACATCTCGATCATTCCAATCATAATCTCCCGCTAGAGAGTCTTGATCGTTTTCGATTGCTTCGACGTTCTCGCTATCCTGAGCATCTTGCTCGGTTATCCCAACCACATGCTTGATCAGATTTTCGTAAGTTATGAAGTCTATCGAAGCATCAACGGGTTTGTGCCAGGTATTCCTGCAATCACTGCACACAAGCCTGCGTGCTACATATCGTCCCATTGTGCACTCGTACGTAGGGTGCTTGTCCGTCCTTTGTGCATTGCATACACCACATTGAACGGCGACGGATGTGAGTTCTTCATCCATTGGATCTCGATACAGTTGAGAAAATATTGAACGGCTTCTTCTCGTCAAGACTCCTTTCTCTACCCCAAGCTCTCTCATCAACGCGACACAAACTCTCGAAGGACTTCTGTAGTTTCCATTATTATCAGGCTTGCTGAGCATGCCTTCAACGTCTTCGCCAAAGCTCTTTTGAATATAAAGAAGCAGACTTGGTTGCAGCTTTGCAAAAGGAATACATCTACCAGTCAGTTTTTCCTCCTTGAGATTCTGTAGTACAAGATCCCAGGCGCCGACATGTCTCGCCTCTGGTTCGTTCCACCTATCCTCGAAAAGCCGAACTTTTTCTACAAACTCTCCGAGAATTGCTACTACTAGGTTATACTGTGTGTCCATTCTTTGAGCCATTGGTAGTGAAACGTTGTGAAGGATTGTCTCTGGGTGTAAGCCGAACAGCACTATCCGCCAGATGGAGGATCCCTCGTAATGCATGTAGGCATAGTACGTTAGAGATCTAATCTTGATTTCAATCTCCTGAACCTGGAGTGGCAAAGTCTTAAGATATCTTTTCTGATATCGCGCCTGGTTTTTGGACCCAACAATAAGCCAGACCTTGGACTTGGATCTTTCCCAAATGAAATCTGCAAAATTCTCATGAACTTTTCTGTGAGCGGCGGTCCAGAAATCCATGGGGGTTTTGCTCCTGTTTGTCTTGATAACCTCTGCCCTTCTGAAGTATGCCTCGGTTACTAAGTGCTCCATCCTGCCAAATTTATCAACGAGTGCGCGTGTGCAGGGGTTGATATGGTCTCTTGTTGAGGCGATAGCTTCACCGGAGAATTTCGATAGATTTGTAGGCCAATGCATGAGTACCGTAAGACCGTCGTCAAGAGCTCCAGCAGGCTTGACCAGGCTGATAGGCATTCCTGACACCTTGTGTTCTTCCTCGACAAATTCGTTCCATCTGTGCTTGAGCACTACAGGATCCATTTGCTCGATGTCACCGTAAAGGAAGTCTTTCACTTTAGCTCGGATTTCGGACGGTAAGCTCTGGTAAAAGATTTTTCGCAAATTCTTTAACAAATTCAGAGTTGCTGAGTTCTTCGGAAATTGCGATCTTGACGATTGCGATCTTGAAGTAGGCTTGGTGACTCTGTACATAACTTGGCCTCTGTTATTGACCTGATCAGTCGGAATCATATGCGGGGTTCGTGGTTGTGCGGCCGCCATCAAGCTATCTTGTAGCCTCTTGTCGTTTTGTATTTTCGCTAATCGATCTCTTTCCTCCAGGCTTTTTCGAACGACTTGACCGGGTGGCTTCGGCTGAAACTTTAGTGGCTTGGGAGTGGGAGCCATGGCTTTTCAGGATTGAAGATGGAAGAGAACAGTGAAAGGCTTTGACGAGTGCCTAGGAGAAGGGGAAGAAGAGAAGGAGAAGAATGTTCGATGAATGGGAGCCACAAGAAGAGCGGGCAAAAGAAAGAGAACTCGTAGGACGAGTCCTCACAAGGAGAGAGGGTAAAGGAAAGAGGATTCGTCCTACGAATCCTCACCAGAAGAACAGGTAATGATAAATACTAATGACACAGCAGATAGACTACTCAATACTGTGCTTTTCGAACCGGACGAGAAGAGAAAAGAAGAGCCAGAGAAAATGGATATGGAACTGGTACACAGCCCGCTTACCTTAATTCACGTGCTATTCCCCAGACTTCGTTCACACTTTATCATGATCACGTAACAGCCGCCCTACCTTTCCTACTTCGGCAGGCAAGTTGCCGATATGGGCAAGGCTCCATGAGTAGCATTTCCGCGGACTTACGTCAGTCTAGAACGGAAGTGAAGTGTTTGATGAGAGGGCACTAGGATCATCTTGTTTGAGGGAAGGTATCGGCAGACACGGCCATACGAACGAGCCTCTCATGGCTAGGGATGAACAAGACAGGCCAACAGAGCGTGTAGCAGATAGACTTAGAACCAGCCATGAAAGAACGACTAGAAGGAGATCAGAGTTACAAGGGCTAGTGCACGAGGGAAATAGGCACATAGGTAGCTACCTTACGTTAATGGAGTTCTCCTTGTCGACAGTTACAAGACAAGACAAAACGTTAGAGCTTACAACAGACCTGGGAATGAAGGTCTTAAGGTGACAATGTTCAGAAATCCAACTGCGAATTGTAGAAGATATGGTAACATCCACAGAGTCTCAGTCTATACATGTCAGGTCTTCGGGATAGCGCAATTCGCAAGTGGGAACTCACCAGAGTAACAACCATCACATACCTTGGTTCCCTCGCCGTGTCTTCACTTCCTCTGTCTTCTCTACCATGACAGTAACTGCAGAGATCGAATGGGTTCCCAAAACGAAGCGTCCCACAATCATCCATGCCAAAAGGAGTAATGAGAAGGCATCAAGTAGGTCGTAAACTACTCTTGTGGAAGAAAAGCATGAGTTGAAAGCCAGTCCAAGACACATTCTGTCAATCAAACGAGAGATATGAAGTAACGAAGTGAATCCACCGAGACTTGGGCTATTAAACAGTTGGTTTTTTGGTTTTACTCAAAACTTACCTGAATGCCGGGAAACTGTGCAGCTAACCTTACATGGTTTACTTATGATTGGTTTCGGGCCTAGTGTGGTTTTGTAAGTACATAAGTCTCAGCTCACGTTACCTACCTTACCTTACCTTATATCAATATCAGACATAGCAACAGCAAGTAACTAATGGGGTGAAGTAGATAACCCGACTAACCAGGCCAATGAATTAATATTTAGACTTCCTATCCGTGCCCCACCCTAAGCTCATTAAGCGAATAGTGCGGGGTAGAGGAAAATAGGGGTTTCTTCGCAATAATCCCCAATTGCTTCAAAAATTAATGAAACTTCCCTCCCCTTCCTGTGTGTTGAAGCAATAGGAGCTGCAGTAGGAGCTGCAGTAGGAGCAGGAGGAGTAGTCGTTCAATTAGGAACATAGTTCCTAATTAGGAACATAGTTGTTGCAGTGTCGTTACACTGCCCGCTAGCCAGGTTGAGTCTAGCGTCAATTGCGGCACAAAACCTAGATAGGTAGCTTACTGCTGTACACTTCATCACTGTGTATGCCCTCTTCGCTCCCCCTTCCTATGCATGTAGAGTCTCTCAGCAGGCCTCAGTTTTGCAGGCTGCTAGCCTCGTACACTGTTCAGAAGTGCACCCATAGGGTGGGGGGTGAATCAGTAAACAAATGTTTTGGTGGGGTGCCTAAATAAGGTAGACTTAGCTTCGATGATTCTGATATGGCAGCCATAACAACGGTTTAAGGAATATGTAGTGAAACTTTTTCTCAATATCATCTTATGAACATCATATGGGATCGATCGAACCTATGATGCTACATTTTCTTGCATTTACGGCACTTTGTACTATCTATCAATTTACTTCACGAGAGCAATGAAAATTTACCGTGAACAGAAATGCGCACACTTCAAGTTCCTGCCTCAAAGCTTCTTGATTCTGCGGTTCAGAAAAGGTAATTGTTACGAAGTATGTCGGGATTGAATAGGGCCTAGGGATTCCGATACGTGGTCAAGGAACAACGAAGTTCCGAATCGGAATCTGCTAGAACATTTCATCTATCCGAGCACTTTCGATACTCAAGCAAGCCTGCTTAGCCCCTTTGTTTCGCCCTACTATAAATACAGCTCGGAACTCTTTGCTTCCTTCTGTATTCTTGATATCCTAGTTATAGCTACCTCTATTGATCAAACATTCTACCCACGCACGCTCTCTGGTTAGATTCTAGGCACGGTCTCAACAGTAATGTTGACTCTTCTAAACCTCGAAGAACCTCTGCTGTTCTCTTCCCACTAAACTATTTACCAATGTCAGCAAAGAATACTCATGACATGGGAAGTGAAGCGAATTCTTGCTTACTCACTAACGCTTCGATGAAATGATATCTCTGATAATGTGGTTTGATTTGATTTGATTTGAATTCATACACCCTTGTGACATCGGTTTAGGCCCGACCCATGGGGGAAACTATGCTATGTGTATCGAACGGACAAAACCCTCTGAGGGAGAAAACCGCTCGTCGACTACACAACGACTTCACGTCGTCGAAACAATAAAATTGGCACTGTGTTATCAATAATGAATCTATAGCTTCTATTCAGCGCGTGACGCCTATCGAAAATATGTTGTATACGTTGCATGCAACATACATAGAGCACGACTTCTATGCTGGTTTCCCCCTTAGGCTCGAGAGATTACTCAGAGAGTTTTCTCGCGACAGATTCACAGTTCAAGACAAACGAGATCTCTCACTGCTCAGATTTCGACAGTTTACTTCTTAAGCATGAGTCGCAGACGTTTCGTCTGCGATACGCATGTGTATCGCAGTCGATTTCTTCTTTAATCACATCGACACACGCTACTGTTCTCTCGAACTATACAGACAATGTCTTTGACTAGAGATTAATTCTATCATCAAGACATTCAAGAGTCAGAACTCAGTGAAGAAATGAGATTCTCAAGATCAACAGTTGTCGTCATTGTATATCACGTCTCGCAGACGCTCGCTTCGCTTGTAAAGCGTGCAACTCATCTGTTTTGCATTATCTGTAGAGATCTTTCTCATGCAGATCAATCATGTCTTGCAGAGATGTTCATATGCTACACTTCTAATCAGACAGCGTAGTTTGATCATTCTTTACTAACTCGCTTATGTTTCTCTTCTTTTAATGAAGTCTTCTCATCAGCATATCATCTATGTATAGAATGTCTGTGTCTGAACATCTGTTAAACGATATTAATGAGACTCTCAAGTTTGCTTGTGTTGAACTTAATGAAACTCATGAGTTGTTCATGTCGTAGTAACAAACATGTTTATTGAAAATATGTTGTATACGTTGCATGCAACATACATAAAGCGCAATCTCTATGCTGATTTTTCTCTTAGGCTTGAGAGATTACTCAAAGAGTTTTCTTGTGACAGATTTACAGTTCAAGATAAATGAAATCTCTCACTGCTCAGATTTCAACAGTTTACTTCTTAAGCATGAGTCGCAGACGTTTCATCTGTGATACACATGCATATCACAGTCGATTTCTTCTTTAATCACATCGACACACACTACTGTTCTCTCAAGTTATACAGATAATGTCTTCAACTAGAAGTTGATTTTATCATCAAGACATTCAAGAGTCAGAACTCAATGAAGAGATGAGATTCTTGAAATTGATAATCATTGTCATTGTATATCACGTCTTGCAGACACTCACTTCGCTTGTAAAGCGTGCAATTCATCTGTTTCACATTATTTGTAAAAATTTCTCTCATGCAAATTGATCATGTTTTGCAAAGATGTTTGTATGTTACACTTTTAATCAGACAGCATAGTTTGATCATTCTTTATTAACTCGCTTGTGTCTCTCTTCTCTTAATGAAGTCTTCTCATCAGCGTATCATTTATGTATAGAATGTCTGTATTTGAACATCTGTTAAACGATATTAATGAAACTCTCGAGTTTGCTCATATTGAAATTAATGAGACTCGTGAGTTGCTTATGTTGTAGTAACAGACACGCAGTATTAACAAGATTTATACATAGTTAACATGTAAATTTAAAGAATGTTTGTGATTTAAGTTCTTTTTGCTAATCATTCTCAACAGATTAAACATAAGAATGTTCTGTCTTAGTTCTTGTCATTGCAATGACAAGATATTGAATCGAATGATTTTCATAAGCAATTTTTCTCGTAGTTCTGCATTCTATTTGACTTTCTCATCTGCATGTGAATTGCTTGTAGCATGCACATTGAGATTATTGAAGTCTGCGTGATCGCGAAAACTCTGCATGCGATCAATGCACAGCGCTTCATCATCATGCAACATTTCGATGTCATTCAAACCTATTGAAAATATGTTGTATACATTGCATGCAACATACATAGAGCATAACTTCTATGCTGATTTCTCTCTTAAACTCAAGAAATTACTCAAAGAGTTTTCTTGTGACAGATTCACAGTTGAAAATGAATGAGATCTCTCATTGCTCAAATTTTGACAATTTACTTCTTAAGCATGAGTTGCAGACGTTTCGTCTGTAATATGCATGCATATCACAGTCGATTTCTTCTTTAATCACATTGATACACATTACTGTTCTTTCAAGCTATACAGATGATGTTTTCAACTAGAGATTGACTTTATCATCAAGACATTTGAAAGTCAAAGTTCAGTGAAGAAATAAGATTCTTGAGATCAACAATCATCATCATTGTATATCATATCTTGCAGATGCTCGCTTTGCTTATAAAGTGTGCAATTCATCTGTTTTATGTTATCTGTAGAGATATTTCTTGTGCAGATTGATCATGTCTTGCAGAAATGTTCATATGTTACACTTTTAATCAGACAGCGTAGTTCAATCATTCTTTACTAATTCGCTTGTATCTCTCTTCTCTTAACGAAGTCTTTTCATCAATGTATCATCTACATATAGAATGTCTGTGTCTGAACATCTATTAAACGATATTAATGAGACTCTCAAGTTTACTCATGTTGAACTTAATGAGACTTGTGAGTTGCTTATGTCGTAGTAACAGACATACAGTCTTAACAAGATTTATACGTAGTTAGCATGTAAATCTAAAGAATGTTCATGATTCAAGTTCTTTCTGCTAATCATTCTCAATAAATCAAACATGAAAGTATTTTGTCTTAGTTTTTATTATCACGACAACAAAATGCTGAATCGAATGATTTTCATAAGCGATTTTTCTCATAGTTCTGCGTTCTATTTGACTTTCTCATCTGCATGTGAATTGCTTGTAGCATGCGCATTGAGATTATTGAAGTCTGCACGATCGCGAAAACTCTGCACGCGATCAACGCACAGCGCTTCATCATTACGCAGCATCTCGATGTCATTCAAACTTTTGATAATCTTTAAACTCTACTGTAGCTAAACAGTAGATTCATAGTCAGCATCACGTACAGATGAGTTTCATCACTGATCGATAATGTGATTAATATATTTAAAAAACAAAAAAGTCAGCGAAGATGTTGACTCATATCTCGATTTTAATTTTTGCTCAAAGTGTACGATGTATCTGTTTCATGTTATGAGTACTTTAGTTTGAGATTTTTTTTCTCAAGCACGCAGAACAAATCAACAAAAAATCATGTGAGAAGTGATGAAGTCTAAACAGCAGTCAAGACTTAAGTTGAAAAAAACAAAGATATTTAAGTCGAAAATTGATGATTATTTTAGACTGTGCTTCTTGCACTGTCTCATAATGCTTTCTCTTGCTTTCTCTCTGCTCTCTTATTCTCTCTATGCTTTCTCGCATTCTTTCGTTGTTACATCATGCTTTCTCTCAATTCTCGTCTGACAGTCTCTTCAAAGATTTCTTTCTATCATCTCGTCACTAAAATATACTTCTTCTTATTATGATCATACTTTTGTTTGAAAGTGAAGACAGTAATAGACAAGCTTGATCAGAGTAGATCTAAGAATTTAATAGTTTCTGATAAATCAAGAACGATATATTTAAGCACGTCGCTACTTTATGATGATTAAAGATGTAAATTACACATTTCTATTATCTCGACTTTAGTCTTCAGTCATAGATGCTGACTTTAAATCATCGCAGATCTTGTATTGAATGAGCATCAAAATCAGCTTTTTATATTTTAAAGACATATTCATACTTCGCACTTTCACTCAGTTCTTCGCTTAGTACTAGTCAATTATGTAACTGTTACAAGCGTATCAAGACTGAACAAGGCTGAAGCTCTAATCAAATCGCATCAGGTTTGACTCAGATATGACTCAAATATGACTCAGATATGACTCAACACTCTTTTTCTTTCCCAACATTCTTTTCTTTCATCAACATCTTGTTCATCTACATCACATTCTTTTCATGTCACAAACACATCTCTTTCAGGCCTAGCGCAGTCTCTGAACATTACATAAATAGAAGTTTTTGTATCAATCTTCTTCTGTATTCTTAATATTCAGTTATAGCTATCTTTAAAGATCAAGCACTATCAACTCTGATCTTCATTGATTGTATCATCTAGACACAATTCTGACATTATATTAAGAATTCGTTAATCACACAATACTGATCTCATTACTCATTCAACATACTCATCTAGACAGAACGAGTCTAAAGAAATTCGTTTATCTGATGATCAACGATAATCGAAAGATAGAACAACACTAGAGAATTGAATAGAATCAACGACGAGACTGTTTGAATTGCTAAACTACTTATCGCTCATTAAGTACGCAAAGAATCAAACCGATCGATAGATTCAACGATAAAGAACCTTCGTGAATTGCTCAAGAATCAAATCGATCGATAGATTCAACGATAAAGAACCTTCGTTGTTTGCTAGAGAATCAATCAAACCAATCAACAAACAAACCTCATCTTCTTTGTTGAAGATTAAACATCACTCTATACGCCTTTCTTCTTCAATCGCCGAGCATCGTCATTCGTTCGACTTTCTTTCAAAACAAACCTCATCATGCTTAGTCATTCGCTCACTGAAGAGCGTTTCGAAGAATTTCGAAATCGTTTCTCTCAAACCTCTGATGCTGATTCATCGAAATCACGAACGAAATCATCAAGTGCTGCATCATTCATTCATGAAGATGACGAATCATTCGCTGAAACGATAATACCCTTCGTGTTCTACGAAACCTGAAAGGCTCGAAGCCTAGCTCTTGATGAAGAAACAGATCGACTCTACGAGTTAGATAAACAACAAGAAGACGAAATCAAAGAGTTGAAGGCTAGACTTCAAGCTAAAGAAAACACTTCTTCTGATTTCATCTACTCTGAGCGTTCTAGATCTCAAAAAATACCTGATTCTTCGCTGTTTACTGATGAAAAGAACTCTACTTGAGAGAACTGGTACGGAAAAATTCAGAATAAACTAGAGATCAACGCCGATCTCTTTCCTAATGAACGAGTCAAATTGAGCTATATACATTCTA
>JAABUP010010310.1_pt1 | contig 11076 bp, 8 predicted proteins | sample 5559201 | NCBI WGS metagenome assembly JAABUP01 (sample SAMN10711887, study PRJNA513373) | rock metagenome | isolation source: Antarctica rocks | place: Antarctica | reverse complement strand
TGATGTGTCAGCTTCATTGCATCCAGCTCTGAGGCGTACTCTGCCTGGTACTCAGCCAGCTGGCTGACGGCCTGCTGCTGTTGGTCCTTCAACTCCTGGAATCAACAGCTTTAGCATGGTCTGTACGTCCAGTAGTCTTTCGATACAGCAACTGCACTTGCTTCCAGACAAATTGTCACTACATCAAGATGTCACTGTATTGGACATGTAATTCTGAGGATGTCAAGCAATAGCCTCGACCTGATGACTCAAATTGACATCAGGAGCACAGAAACCCTGCAATCAGGCAGGTAAGCTTGACATGCAAGATATTGACAAGTGAGTGACTTGAACTGCTCATTGTGGCGACAGTGCACAAGAACAGCCTTCACTGATTATGTCGACCGTCGTTGACACTGTATCAGAGGGACTCCCAGTTCATCCCCAACATTGTGTTCATTGCATTACGGTTGTCGTGTTATTGCATGCCAACATAATAACAGAGAACTGTACATGACACATCACAGCCGCACACAACTGCAGCAGATTTGTGGCTTCTGCCCATTCATGACGCTTGGGTTTTCTCAAGGCAGAAGACATGATATGAGTGAAAAGGCAAGCATGGAATCACATAGTGAATAGGTTTCTGATACAAATCGCCGGAGGCTTGTCTCACCTGCAAGGCAGTTTGCAGCTGCAAGTGCAGGTCAGCCGTGCAGCCCTGTTGCTGCTTAGTCAGGCAGTCCACCTCAGCAGCATGCTGTGCCTGCTGTGCAACCAGCTGCTCACGGCCCTCCTGAGCTTGAGCCTTGAGACTGTTGCATTCAGCCTGATGCTGAGCAAGATGCTCAAGATTGACCTGCTCATGCTGCTCCAGCTGATGAGTCATGAGCTGCTGATGCTGTTCTGTCAGCTGAGTCAGCACCTGCTCATGCTCAGCAGACAGCCTTGCAGACTTGTCTTCATTGAACGTCTGCGCAACATCATGATGGTTGTGAGCTTTGGGGGTGAGTGGGGTGGCAGATACAGGCATAAGCAGCATGAAATATCAAGCACTCACAGCAACATATTCGATCACCAGGCAAGCAAAAATGATTTGAAAGATTCACTTCAGGACAACTGACAGCATATGCCATATACGACGCGTGCAGTATAACACACTTTGCTGTAAGCTGAAGATCAGAAGGCTAGTGCAGACTTGGAGCTCAGACCCATGCAACAGTGGTGCTCATGGAGCGGCAGAAAATTATCCTCAGTGCCAGTCCTAGAAGGAGCTTGCCTGCATTTTGGCCATGTCAGCCTGCTGTTGTGCCAACTGAGCGTCCAACTCCTGCTCACGCTGCGACTGAGAGTGTGCAAGAGCAGCTTGTGACTCAGTCATCTGAGTCCTGAGCGCTTGAAGCTCAGACTCATGCTCGATGTGGGCTTGAGCACTGAGCTGAGCATGCTGCTGTGCAAGAGCATCCAGCTGGGATTCAGACTGCGCTTGCTGCTGCTGTGCCTGCTGTGCATTCATGACCTCATGCTTGAGCTCAAAGTCAGCCGCAAGCCTCAACTGCAGCTGACTGAGCTCTTGCTGAGACTCAGATCTTAAGTCATCCAAGTCAGCAGCATGATCGTGATCACCACGTGCCATAGACTCATCATGTTGCAGATTCAGTTCTGCTAAGTGGCTTTGATGGTCCTGCAGGAGCTGAGTCAGCACTGACTCATGCTCCTCACGACACTGAGTCAGCTCAGCATCATGCTCTGCCTGCTGCTGAGTCAGCTGAACCCTGTGCTCAGCACTTGCTTCCTGCATTGCATCCACATGCTGCTGCTCCAAGGCTAGCAGGTGCTTCTGGTGGTCTGCATGGAGTCTGTCCATGCTGTCATTTGCTTCATGCTGCTGCGTCTGTAGCTGCAGCTGTAGCTGACCCACTGTGGACTGTAGAGCACTCATGAGGTCTGCATGCTGTCTCTCCAGCTCAGCTTGGCAGGCCTGAGTCTGAGACGCATGCTGAGCCTCAAGCTGTTGGACCGTGTCCTCATAGTCGGATCTCCATTGCTCTGCGTCAGTAGCATGATTCGCTTTCAGGCTATGTAATGCCTCTGCAAGCTTGGATTGAAGCTCTGTGACAATCACAGCATGCTCAGCACGCAGCTGCTCCTCAGCAGCTTGCAGCTCAGCCTGAGTATGCTCAGCATGCTGAGCTTGCAGGCTTGCCACAGCCTGAGCATGCTGATCTGCTAGGCTGTCCAGCTGTGCACTGCTCCTCTGCTTCACGTCATGCTCCATAGCATGTGCTTCTGCCAGCTGGAGCTGCAGCATGAGCAGCGTGCTTTGAGTCCCTGACTCAGCAGCTTTTGCATCCTGCAAACCCTCAATCCTTGCTTGAAGTCTTGTCACAATCTGCTGTGTGTCCGACAGCTGCTGCTCCACACCACTGCTGTGCCTCTGTAGTACAGTCAGCTCAGCCTGATGTTGCTCTGCAGCAGCTTTGGCAGCAGCTTCTGACTGGCCAAGCTGCTCCTTTGCCTGTGCCAAGTCTGTCTGTGCATGTGTCTGTGCCTCAGACAAGTCTTGCTGCAGGTTGCCAATTTGCTGTTTCAGCTGCTCAACCTTGCTCAATCGCAGGGCAGACTCCGCTCTACTTGACTCAAGCTGCTGCTGAGATTCAGACTCAGATACAGCTGAGCTGGCAGCTGATACCTGCAGCTGCTGCTGCAGCTTCTGGAACTGCTGCTGCTGAGCATCAGAGGTGACCGAAGCTGTGTGAAGCTGCAGTTCCAACTGAGCGACCTGGTCATCCTTGGCATGAGCCTGCTGCAGCTGTGAGCGCAGCGCTGAAACCTTGGCCTGTACCACATCAAGCTTGCCCTGTTGTCAATCTTCCAGGACTGGAGCTGGCAAAAAAGGATGGTCATGCATGAGTGCATCCAGAGCTGGACTTAGACATAGATGGCATGAAATGTGCAGGCTTCATGCCATTGCCCCAAGACCAGGCAAAAAGCAGGTAGGACAGGTCACCTTTTGCTGTCAATGCATACCGAGAATAGCCAAGGACGTGCCATAAACCATGCTCAACATGCCCAATTACTGGCAAATAAAAGGCAAATACAAGGCAAACAAAAGGCTGGATAGCTGTCTTGTGGTCATGCCACACACTGGCTGACATCAAACCAGTCCTTGCATTCACCTGGTGAGCATTCTCAGCCTCATGTAGCTGCTCCCTGAGCTTGGAAGCTTCATGAGTGCGGTCCATCAGCTTACGCTCTTTGACTACTCCTCTCTTTCTCTCCTCTGCCAGCTCGCTGACTGCCTCAGCAGCTGCTTGCTTTAGATCAGCCAGCTGGCTTTCAGCGGCCTGTGCAAGAAGAAGCAAAGAGCTATGGACAAGTATCACTGAAAAGATCAAAGGCAAAGGAAGTGTGGGCATCCTCACACAAGCAGGCTTGATTTGATATGTGATTTTTTGTTTGCTGAGTTGTGGCGGTCAGTGAGCAGGTGCGTCTGGCTGATTCCAACGCATTGCATGGTGTCTGTCTGTCCAATGTTCAGGCAATGCTGTTATATACTGATTGCCCCGGTGTAGCTTTGCACCCCGAGGGGCATAGCTAAGCTGGTGTGATCATATGATGTCAACATGGTGTCTTTTTTATCTTACGAACACACTTGGCAAGCATAGTGCTCTGTAACCCATACCATGATGGTGTTCTGCTGCTTGAGTCGCTGAAGCACAGCAGCCAAGTGCAGAACTGACACTGGGACAGAGCATGATTATGCCAGTACATGCGTTTTCCTCTGGTCATGACAAGCTTCTTTGGCCAAACACCATGTGTGGTTATGTGAGTGGTACCTGCAGAGTTTTGCGCTTATCCTGAGCAGCCACAGCGCTCTGCTGCAGCTCCATCTCAGCATCAATGAGGGCCTTGCGCATGCGCTGCTGCTCCACCCTCCCCACTTTTGTCTCTGAATCTGCACACTATTACTTTGGATTAGGTCATGTAGGTTAGATTAGGCCAGCATGAGGTTATGTGGACTCATACTTCTCTCTCCAAATCTGCATGATCCTGTTGCATCAAGTCATGCAGAACTAGACCATTGATGACTGTTGTCTTGGCTGACAACACAGATGAGGAGGTATGTGGCACCCGTCCATGCCACTTTTGTCTCTGAATCTGCACACTCTTTCTGCATTAGTTTACGTAGAATCATACTTCTCTCTTTGACTCTGCACATTCTTATTGCATATGTAGAACTAGACCATGGATGACTGCCTGTGGCTAACAACACACATGAGGAGGTATGTGATGACATGGATAACAAGTCTTGTGAATGACTGGCTGTCTTTGTACAATTAACCAGACTTGGTACAGTCAGGTTGTTTATGGCATGTACTGAATCGTCAAACCATGCTTGGTGTACAGCTGTACAGGAGAGTCCCTGCCCACATCAATTCCTCCATATGGTGTGTCAGCAAGCTGTACAAGGTTTCACCAGCAAGCAATGCGTTCCCAACTCAGCAATGACTTGGTCACAATGGGCGCACTTGTGCATATTCACTGTATGGACTGCGCTGCACAGCACATGATGCAAGCTCACCAGCCTCTCTGAGCCTGTTCTGGGCTGCTACCAGCTCTGCCTTCAACTGCTGGAGCTCAGCAGCCTGTTCTTGCCAGGCCTGGTTGCTTTGGCTAGTAGGTTGTGTGCCTGAAGCGCTGCCTGGTCTTTCATAATGTTGCTGCTGGGACATGTCCATCCTGCAACACAGCTTCCTGACACCGAAGACTTGATGCGGGCACTCTGCTTGGCATTCGCTGCATCTGTTCTCACAGATGCCCTCTAGATACATGGATATTGAGGTGATCATCAGTCAGTCTGACTTTTTGAGTTTCATTTGCTGTCACTAGCAGGCACATGAGCACAGACAGACAGGTAGAGTGTCTTATTGACAGAAGGGTAGAGTGTAGTTTTGACAAAAAGGTGGAGTGAGGTTACTGATGACTCAGCACGAGACTATGCTGCAATTTAGTATTGAGTTTTGAAAAAGTCAGCAGCAGCCAGCACGTGAGTAGTTGCTGCAGCCATGTTGACAGGTGTGGGCGTAGAGGCAAGAGTGTTTCGCTTGATGCATGCACAGAATCTTGCAAGGGGTGTTTCTATGCCTGAGAGAATGGATGAGGGCCTTCAGCTCAGTCATTTCATCGCCTTGACCAGGCCTTGTGTGCACGCTGGCAGCACCCATGGACCCCTGGTGGCTGAGCGTGTGACCCCACACGTGCCTGAGCTGTTGATGCTGATGCTGGGCCAAATCCTTCAGCTGTGTCGCAACCTGAGCCCTGCAGGTGCAGCTGGGAGGTCAAGCTTTTCTCTGATTCGGTCCAACAGCATGCATATTGTACAGCAGGGGTGCAGCTACAGCGGCATGTTAGGAAATGGTAGAGACTGCGCACCAAATCGGAGCCCTATGCATGTGTGCGCTGTCATGCATGTTGGGCCACTGTTGACCTTTGTTGCACACTCACCATTCTGTGAGCTTGTGCTGCATGACGGCTTTGCTAAGAAATGCTTCATACAGCTTGGATGCCACTGCCTCCTCTACCACAGCATCGTCAGGGCTTGTTCCCAGGGGTAAAGCTACAAGAAACTGGTCTACGTCATGCCGTATAGCAGAGCTGACTTGGCCAAGGGTCTCGCGGTAATTGTCATGGAGCAGCGCTGCCGGCATGGTCTGCGCAGGGACGCTGTAGTGTTGAGTTGGCTGCTGATAGGCTGGCTGTAAAGCAGGGGTCTCAGATCCATATGCTGCAGGGAAGACAAGAATGTGAGGCAGTGGGGACAAATGGGTTGCGTGCTACTACACAAGGCTAATGGTGGTGCAGGTACTACTATATTGCCGAGTTGCTGCTGTACCTGAGCTGTGTAATGAATCCAGGGATGAGCTGATACTCATATGCTGAGTGTCTTGCCGTTCCTGCTGCTGCTGAAGCTGCTGCTGTTGCACAAGCAAAACAGCAGCTTGCCGAGTGGCAAGACTGACAGCACTTGCCTTTGATGGTGCATCATGCGCGGCACCAGCGTTGTTTCCGGCACCACTGGTGCTTTCCTTGCTTGGATACTTCTGGTATCTGCATATAGCAGCATGGCAGCTCAGTTTATGTTTGTACTGATGCCCAAGCCGGACAAAAGATGCAGTGCAACTTGACGTGGCACCTGGGGTACTGTCTGCGCTTCATCCCTGTGATCAGCTGCCAGCACGGCTGCTAGAACTCAACATCGAGGCTTGCAAACTGATCCTGCGGGTGGAAGGCTTCTGCAGGCCAACGGGCCTCGAGCAATCCACCTCGCAGCGCATTGATCTACAATTGGTGCAAAAGCCACGGCGCTCGTGCGCGCAGAGCCTTCATGCGTCCTGCCTTGTGCTGACTGCAAGTTGACTTGCAGTTAATGCATTTCAAACGGGAAGCTTCCTTAAGGAGGCCAACGTTATTCCTTTGGCGAAGATTCGACCAACGGCGCTGACTGTCACTATCTCCTGTTTCGCTCACGAGCCAGTACTCAACTGTGTCGCATTGGGCTGCAACCGCTTTAGTAGGCAAGGAAGCTGAACTTAAGATCGGCTGGAAAAGATCACAGCGATCGCAGGTGTTTGCGCCACTGGGGACAGGCAGCTGCGGTATATCTGCGAGACGGAAGCCTTCATATAATGGCAGTCTTTGGCAAAACATCTCTTGAGCTGTACAAAGAAATCGCTATGTGCCCTCCTGAAGTATTTCCACCCTACAATGTAAGCCATACGTCAGATAATATTGCTGCAAAAGTATGGCTGCACTGTTCAAACTTAACACTCCCTGTTACAGGACGAGCTTGTGAGACTTGTGCAAAAAGAGATCCAGGAGCACAAGCTTCTGCTGGATGCTGCTTTCATGTAAGCTTCTGGCAACAGTGCCACTGTTTCGCTCACACCGTTGCGCTGAAAAGTAGGCTGACGCATTCGATGCATCTGCTGAAGCAATGTTGTGAGTTGTTTCAGATCTTGACAACCTGCAGCATACAGGGCAGCAGATGGGAAGGTACAGAAATCAGAGCAGGCAGGCACCTTTGGCTCAGTCCCTGCCAGCAGTAGGAAGATTGATAGCTTCCCTGAGGATGTGTCGACCATTGTGGTGCATCACAGCAGCATATTGCGCAACAAAAGGCTGCTCCTGGCATACAGGTGTGTTCACACAGGTGATGGGGTTGATTTTACACTGCCCGCCTCATGTACTCAAGATCCTTAACAGCAAAATGCTCCAATCTGGCTGAGTCGTCACTAAAGTCAGTGGTCACCAGGCATTAGGCAGACACTGGCCGGTCACTCATCCTGCAGGTAATTCAGGCAATGCAGCGCCACTGCAGAGGTCAACCTGTGACAAGTGAGCCATGTGCTTGCAGTCAAATGCGGCTGGAACGCATCAAAGCCCTCAGATGGCAAGGCCGGAGCCTGCCTGAAGACGTCAAGAGCAGCATGAGCACAGCAGAGCTGCAGGTCAGCCTGCCTTCTGCCTAAGCAGTGTCCTACTGCAAGCCAGCCAGCATGTTGAAACAACAACATCAACAATAATAATAATAATAATAATAATAATAACAACAACAACAACAATAATGATGATGATGATGATGATGATAATAATAATAATAATAATAATAATAATAATAAAGTAGTAATAATAATAATAATAACAATAACGCTTTCTGGCTCATGATGAGCTAGGTACGTGAAGGACAAGTCTTGTCTCTTGTCAGCATGCACAGATGGTCACAATTCTGCAATTCGAATTTGTACTCAAAAGCTGAGTGCACAGCTCATGTCTTGCTGTGTTGTAAACAGCACCCTTGCCACAACTGTCAAGGCTTGATTGCTTGCAGTTCTTCAAGGGATATGATAGGCTTTTGACCAGATACATGCGCCCTGGCGAGGGTATTGGACAAGACCTGACAGTGGTATGTTGCTGTAGAGTAGCACCTTGTCCTTGACCGCCCTCAGTGTCTCTGCCCAAAGCTTCCTGCCTTCTGTATCAAGCAGCAAGATGAATGGCGGTCGTTTTGCCCAAGGTCTTGCATTTGCAATTTCAAAGTCCTGTGCACAAGATGCTGTTCCTCAGGTTGCAGCAAAGTCACATGACAGAAGCAGACTGCAGGTCCATCACAGTTGTGCACGACATCTGGGATGATCATGTGCAGGATCTGATTCCGCCCAAGGACCCTGAAATCCAGGTCAGAGCGCTCAAGGACTACGGAGAAATGGTAGCCAGCAATGGCACCATCCACTTCCAGAAGAATGCTGTCTTCTTCATGGCCCAAGAGGATGCCGAGCCACTCATCAGACACCGCATATTAGAAAGGATGGACATGGCTGACTTGCACTGACTCATTGACATTTGCTTTTGTGTTTGCTTCAGCTAGTGATTGCACTCTTTGCACTACGCTTTGCACGCAAGTCATATCTGCAGGTGCTTTGTGCACCAACTTGAGGCCTGTTGGACAATCAGCTTGGTCCTGCTGTGCTAAACATATGAGCCAAGTGCACTGTGGCTGCATCAAATTCTGGTGGCAACTTGCATATGCTGACAGTGGCTTTGCTATGGTCGGAAGACAAAGGCTGTGCATCCCTGTGTATTTGCATTGGTGGAGGCAGTGCTGCCAATGTAGACAGATGTGACTTGGTCACCAAAGGTGGTTTGTATTTACTTGGATCTGATGACATGCTGTGTAGTAGCACAAATTCTCAGATCTCAAAGCTTGTATTCCCAGCTATTGCCTCTAAAACTCAGTGTTCAAGCTCACAGAATTAGTTTTCACCAAGAGAGTGACACAGTGTGGCAAGTGGTCAGTCAGGTCAACTGTTGTTACAGTATACTGAGCAATGCATCAGCAACTTGCTGAGCAGCCAACACAACAGAAAGACGAAGCCATTTGTGGAATGGCTGGTCAGCCAGGAGCATCAAGGTATCAAATTCTTACACATCAAAATACGCTGACGGGCGCCCAGCAGTGTCCTCCATCTGCCATCTCTTTTCAAGGGTGTGTAACCTGCTTTTTCGTACGCTTTGACTGCAATGTCATTTGTTGTGTACACATGCAGTGCTGTCACATTCTGATCCCATTGCATTGCCTGCTTCTCTGCAGCTTGAAGCAACTGTAAAGCTATGCCCTTGCGGCGAGATTTTTCAGCCACGGCCATACAGGCTATGTAGGCATATGTTTCACCAGAAGCAGCGCCAAGAGCTTGTATGACTTCCTGCAAGCAATCGTGACTGGCTGTGAAGCTTTCACAAATCAGGGTTTAAGCCTCAGACAAACGGCTCACAGGGCTTGAAGTCCAGCAGTTTCATGTGCAACCCTGATCAGTCAGGGGTCTTGAATTGACAGTGTTGAACATGTAGAGCGCCACATGCTGTGAATCATCAATAAAAGATGATCTATGTGCGTGAATACCTGGCTGCTCTGCAATGACACCTCTACAACTCCTGTTAATGGAGTGTCGGAGCCATCGCCCTCAGCTACAAATGCTTGAAACCTGTAGCAAAGCCAGACAGGAAAGGGCCTCAACAGATCAGTCAGTTTGTGACTTGCATCAACACAGAAGCATGCCAGATGGCACAAGCAAAAAAGTCCATCTTGCACACTGTTGCGGCCTTTGCTGCAGAACAATGCTCTTTATGTCATAAGGGTTTCAGAAGAGCTTTACCTTGATTTGTCTTGATCTTTTAGCTTAGATTTAATTATACCTCGCACATCTGCCTGCGGAGGCAGTGGAGTGATGTCAAGTGTTGGCTGTGTGGACAAGCATGCTGAGGCATTTGAGTCATCTACATGTTTTCTGTGCATAGTGTCAGCAAATGCTGCTGACCTCAAACAGCTTCAAGAAGAAATCATCGATCCAGACATTATCCCACGGATCATAAAAAGCTTTAGCTTGCAAGCAGGTGAGGTCCTCTACATCTTCTTCCCTGTGTGTTACACTTTCCAATAAGCATATGGGTGTTTTGAGAAAGTGTCTACAGCTGTCAGCCGCAGACCTAATCTCGCGAACGACTCGAGCAGCGTGAGATACGTGCACAGCTAGAACGGATTGTCTTCCTTGTTTCCAGCCGCCTTGATTGCAAGAACGCTTCTTGTCGAAGCTTGCTATTGCTTGTGAGCCAACTCTGCAGAGACACGTCTGATTTGATCGAGCTGTCGAGCCTCGCAGCTCGCTGGGCCACTTAAGATACCTATCAGAATTGTGGTTTTCGTTGCATGTACCTCAGCAAGCAAGAAGAGCGTTTTAGCGTTACAAAAGGGTGATTTGCAGTCCGCATGCTATGATGCTACGCCGCTGCACACACGCGTTCGGTGGACCGCGCATGCCACTTGTATGGCAACAGTGCCCTGTTTGTTAATTGGGACATGAAAATGAAAGTCGCGACTTCAGGCAGCATTGTTAAATTACTTAGAGTCCAAGCTTAAACTCGACTGCTCAGGAATCTAACCACAGCCAACCTGCATCCGCTTTCGACAGATTTCAATCTCTCTTTGTCATCTGCAGCAAGCTCACAGTGCTGGTCACATGTCGCCTGCTGATGTACTAATGAGGGATACAGGTAATTGTACTGAATCCATCACTGTGACGTGTAGCATATATTCATGAAGACCACTGCAAAGCTTTGTCTGCGAAGACATGGCACAAGCTTGTTGCTCTCATAAGGGACCTCCACACGCATCACTCAGCAGTCATCCGCAGCGAGGTTGACTCTGCCCCAGTTGGCACAAGTGTTGGTTTCAAGCAAGGATGTGTGCTTGCTCCACCCTTGTTCAATGTCTGTCTTGACTCAGTCATTCGCCAGCTACTACCACAGCTGCAGCGGCTTGGCGTCACCATCTGCTACAAGATAGACGGCCAACTCATGCACTGCAAGAATCCCACAGAGGAGGTGCTGACGTGGATTCTGCTGTATGCTGACGACATTTCCTTGGCATGTGACACCGCTGACAAGCTCAAGGAAGCTGTTATTACCATGGATGCCACATTTCTGCGTTGGGGGCTTACAATCAGCACAAAGAAGACCAAAGTGCTGGTTGTCGGCAGAAAT